>Ga0209083_1001274_pt1 | contig 29715 bp, 39 predicted proteins | sample AM7aDNAmetaG_FD_184132 | JGI IMG/M metagenome (GOLD analysis project Ga0209083, IMG submission 184132) | Freshwater microbial communities from Finland to study Microbial Dark Matter (Phase II) - AM7a DNA metaG (SPAdes) (version 3) | ecosystem: Environmental > Aquatic > Freshwater > Lake ... | reverse complement strand
AATTACAACAACATTAAATAATACGTGGTATGTAATATTTGTAATAAATGGAGTTATAGTATATCCATCTGCGGTTACAGAAAGAGAAAAAATAATATATGTAAATATACAGAGCAATTATACAGCGAACCAAGTGGCTTTAGGCATATATGATGCAATGCGTCCATATGGCACTGGATATGCAACGTTTTCTACTGGGATTGCGCCTTCTGCATGGACAGCGCTAAACATCTCTATGATTATAAAAACTTAAACATAAGGGTATTAAATATGTCAGCGTTATATAAATTAACAAAAGATATTACAGGAGCTACTAGCGGCGTATTAGGATTTACCGATGAACAGCATATATTATACTTTAATGATGCTCCGCCTACATTAGCTAGCGAAGAATACGCTAATCGCCAAATTATATCCGAGCAAATAATTACAACCAGAGGATTAGAAAATATACGAGGACAATATCAATCTATCTATGCTCCAACCACATATGAAAAATACGTAATAGAAATTCTTGCCGCTCCTCTTGCACCGTATCAGACAGGAATAAATAGTATAGTCGCGCAAATAAGATATTTCCCTGATCCTGCTGGGTCTCAGAGGGGATATTGCATATATAATGGTCAAACGATTTATAGGCTTATTGTAGGCGGGTCATGGTTTGTAGTTAATCTGCCTAGAAATGCTACCTATCCTATTATTGATAACGCATGTAATATATATTTTAATTTTTATAATCTCTAAGAAGGCATTTTTATAAAATGAAAACTATAATTAATCCTTGTTATAAAACAGATAATAAAAATATAAAAACTACGCCTTTAAAAAAAGATAGTTTTAAAATTAATTATATATCAAGCAGGGAGGGCAAATATTATAATATACCTAATGTTTCTGATGATAATATATCTTTCTATATCCCTTTTGCGATTACCAGAGATATTTCTGGAGCGTATATTAAAAATAACGCCCCAACCAATATTAATCCAGTTTCTTTTACCGCTTATATAAACGAAAGCTATAGCTCTATTACATATACGGGCCTCATTCCTGTAAAATGCTTATTAAAATACTTTTCATATGGATTAGATGTAATAACCGGTCAATATATGTCTGGAGACAAAGTATATATAAAAATATATAATAATTCTGCTTCTACTGTGTATGAAGCGATCGGGATAAATCCTGAGATAGTGACTTTAGTGCCTGGTAATGTTATGATGATTACAGGGGTTAGATATTTTGATACGAATATAGCTATTTTTTTTGAAGTTTTTCAATAATAATCGGAGATAGGCATGTTTAAAGGTATAATAAAATCTTTTGTGTTTGCAATAATATTTGCGTCAAATATTATCCAGGCAGACATTGATGGCCACAGAGCGGCTATTTTTTTTAATTTAACAGATTTCTTATCTGGAGCCGTTACTAAAGACTATTTAGAAACTAAAGGAACCGTTGAGTATGACATACACGATAAAATGACTCTTGGTGTAGGAGCTTCTTTTGTAAACAGCAAAAACACTATATATCCAGACTCTCGGTCTATCGTTATGTATTTTGACTATAATTTAATTGGCGATAAAAACAATCACTTTTTTATTCGCACCGGCATATCCCATAAGACAATATCTTTAAAAGACGCTACGCTTAAAATAATGCCTAATTCAGGTAATTTTATAACAGTAGACAATCAGAAAGATATGCATGTAGATTTAGCGATAGGAAGGAAAAACTATTTTGATAATAGATTTTGCTTACAATATGGAGCTGGAATTACAACCGACATAGACGGCATAAGTCATTTTAATTTTAACATTAAAAATACACCTATATCCTTAATAGCGTTTATTAAGATAGGATATTGGATTTAGCTTAATATATTAATGAAACTATATAATCATTAATGCCATATAAGTTTAATGTCTGGGGAATTACTTCGGCTATTGTATATGCGGTTATTGGCCAATACTTCTTCTTTAGTATAAAGTAAGCAAAAGCATGTTCAATTGATACTAAAGACGCTTTAAAGTCGCTTTTCTTAATATATGGCATTAATTCGCCAATTGAATTAACAATCAGTGCTGTCGACCATTTAGATGCCCCATATAATATGGCGTACTCGCATGGATTATGAGCGTTTGTTGCTAAGACATTACTAGCGGCCGCATAAGTAACAATTTCTAGGTAATTTATATCATCCCCAGCGTACCATTTTTTAACTGTTTTGCTAATGCATCCAGAGGATATTTTTCCTCCTATACTATCCCCAAAGATAAAGTATGCCGCTCCTTCAGATACTGACTTATCAATAAATGATAAAAATACTTTATTAGCAGAATTTGATATAGATTCTGGCTTGGGTGTTTTTTTCTGGTCTTTTATTTCTGAGCAGACGTTTTTTAGAGGATCTTTTATAATATATTTTGCGGACTCTTTTATTTCATTATTTGCTATTGCTTTACTTTCTCTGTTATCTTTTTTTTTATCTTTCTGAAAATAATATATTGGAATTTCTTTATAATTACTAATATATATACATGGTTTTAATGTTTTTGCGCGCACTATTTCTTTTTCTTTTATTACTTTGTCATATATATGCTTTTCAAACCCATTTATGTTTTTTCTTTTATTTTCAAGATTGACGTTTATATTTAAAATATATTTTAGTCCGTTATTATTATCTCTCTTGATTTCAGCGTTGATATCTATATTGTCTATATTATATGATATATAAGCCTTTGCGCCTAACAATCCTAGCGTTTCTCTATCCGAATAGTTATATATGCCTATATAACTAGATATATTGTTATTAAATTTATATCCTAAATTAATATCAAATCCTCCTATGGTTTTTTCTTGATCCAGATAATTTATTAAATATTTTTTTAATATTTTTCTATTATGATCTATTTCAGCTCTTAAGATAAAATTTCCTTCTCCATTAAAATTTTTTCTACCGCCGAATGGCATGTAAAAATTATTATTAATAAAAATTTTATTAACCCATGCTTCATATCCTAATGATATTTGCTTGCGTATATCTTTATCGCCCATGCTTAAATCATAAGAACAGTATATCCCAAATAAAAGTTTTTTTTCCATGCTAAATTTTCTGTAACCAAGCAATATGCTGTTCTCTTTCCTAGAAATAAAAGGGTCTAAGAAAAAAATACTATTATCATTTTTAATGATTGGTATTATTTTACTATAATTTTGATAAAAAGAATCGCAAGCAATTATATTGCTTTGTATAATACTAAACGCTAAGAATAATAAATAACATAATAAGATCTTTTTTTTGTCCATGTCTATATCCATTAGAAATGTTTATATTATAAATAAGGCTGTATATAGCCTAAATAACTTTTAATCTCTTTGATAGCATTATCTCTGTTATAACAAATTATATATTTTGATCCTGAGTTTTCTGCTCTTTTTTGGAATTCTATCTGTTCTGGAGTTTGTTTGTTTTTGTTTGCTTTAAACTCTATCCATAGATTTCTATATTTTCCATCATGAGAACTGTGATCAAACAAGAAGTCTGCTACCCCTTTTTTCATTCCTCTTCTATATGCTGCGTTAAACATTGACGCAGAATTTTCTATTCTTATCAAGCATTCAAATTTATCTTTAAGAGTATATTGAGCCAATTCAACAAAGTCTCTTACTATATCTTTTTCTTTTATTTTTACTTTATATGTTTTTAATTTCATTTTTATTTGCTGCGTATAGTTTAAACAAAGGAATTAATTTATTTTTTATACTTTCTATTATTGCGCAGTAATGTTCTTTATTAATGTTGATGTCTTTTGTAAGATAGTTAAGTTTTAGCATGCTTATGCCTACGTTTTTCGCTAACTCTCTTCTGGTAAAAATTCCCGTTCCTCTATAATCATTTTTTAATAACAATATTAATTTCCTGCATATGGTGTTGTTATTCACGGTAATAGTTTTTTTTATATTGCCTTGCGCGGGATTCCACGACGTGCATGTATATTTTCTAACAATCATTATTTAATATCCTTTAAAATGGTATATCATCAACCGAATTGTTTAAAGCAGGCGAGTTATTTAATACCGGCGTATTATTTTTAGGCAAGAATTTTACCACCTCTAGGTATCCATTCATACCTTTTTTAACTATAGCCTTGCCCTCAAGCCCCGTAAATGCGTCTGCTGATATTTGCCCATTATGCAATAAATTAGGCTCTCCAACGGATTTACAGAACTGATCTACTCTATATATAGATTTATCCGTAAAGAATAGGAATACATTAACCTTTGCTGTTTGTTTTTGTTCGTTAATAACAGACAGTCTAGCTACCATATAGTAACCAGATTTATCTGAATGCTTTTCGTCAGCTTTATCAACAACAAAACTAACTTTACCAGCAACGAAGTTCTGATGGTCGTTTTTGATATTGCTTGTAGTATTTAAAATGTTTTTATCGAAAAATATAGTCATATTGTCCTCTTTATTATGTTTTTTATTGTGTTTAAAATGTAATGTTTATTATATTTTTTATCTTCTGAAGCAATACTTGTATAAACAGAACTGGCAATATGTGTTCTCTGTGTTTCATTAAGGCATGAGAAAATAGAATTATTTAATACAATATTAATGAAATTTATAAATACACATAAACACATAGTTCTAGGGTTTACCTCATCCTCAAGCAATCTTCTTTGCTTTTTTCTTGCATTTTGTATGTTCCTGTTCCATCTTGATTCCTTTTTTTATTTCTGCTTTGGATATTTTTATTTTTTTCATAATTTTCTCCTATTGTTTTGTTTAAAATTTAGAGGTTCATTTAAAGATAGCTTTTAAAATGCCTAATTCCGCTTGTTGATACGTATAGACGTCATCATGAACTTTGGTAATCTTTCTGCCTCCTTTGCATACGTGACAATCTTTTCTTACCATTCTATATTTATGACTCGCGTCTAGTTGCTCACCGCGTGTTATACATTCTTCAACTTCTATTATTCCAGCCCCTTCGCATTTTTGGCATATATGCGTTTTTTCTTCAATATCTTGCGTAGAATAACCGACGGATTCGGATATTTTTTCGTCTTTAGACATATTGATCTGCCTCCGAGATTGATTTCTTTTTGTTATTGTATAATTTTGCTAATCTTTCTATACATCTATTGGCATAATCTGAGTCCATATCTTCTATTTTGCTTGCTCCACACTTTTCAAGCATTTCATTGATCTTGTCCTCTGTAATTCCATTGTTTACTAATAAATTACCAAGTTCATTTTTCTGTTGTTCTGTTATTAGAGATATAGTACTTGCGCTGGTTTCTTTTTCTATAATATCCTTGCCATATCTATCCGCTAAAGTAAGATATTTAAATACAAATTCCTCATCTTCAGTAAAAGTTGATAGTCTAGTTTTTATAACCTTTGCTATTCTATCTCTGCTTCCCTTGTCTTTCTTAATCTCTATAACTAGATCAAAAATATAGTCTAATTTTTTGTAAGCATCGTATGTTTGGCCAACTACTCCGCCATTTTTTTCATATACGTCTTTAGAATGCGCTGTCAATATTACATTCATATCAAGCTTATATAACATAGTAACTAAATTTTTTATAACTTTATTGGCTTTAACAAAATGCCGCTGATATGCTGTTCCAAGTTCTTTTTCTGCGCTTTCTAGAATATTAGCCCATACAGGAGTTATTGGATCAATAATTAATGTTTTATAATTATGTTGCGTATATAATAAAGCTCTAATCTCGCTTAATATCTCTTCATAATCGTCTGATTGAAATATAACTCCTCCTTGCTTTTCCAACATCTCTTTATATTGGCTATGCTCCGCTCCTCTTTCTGTGTCGATTAAATACGGCGCTGGAAATGACAGGGCAGCGGTTGTTTTACCTGTGCTAGCAGAACCATACATTAATAATTTAAGTCTTTTTTGAATTAATTCTGGTTTTTTACCTCTTAATTGCATTTTAACCTCCTATTATTATTTAATTATATATTTTTTGTTTTTTACAAATAGAACATGTATCTCCATGAGTACATTCCTCGCTATTTTTATTAAGATCTTTAATAATCATATTTACAAATGATTTAGAGGAATCTCCACAACAGTTATACGTATCTATAGCATGCTTTATCACGTCAAGAGAGAATATATTATTATTTGTTGCCGCCGCTACATAAATAATATCTTCATTAGCTAAGCATTCCTCTAATATTCCAATCGCAAGATTTATTAATGTATTTTTTTCAAAACCATCATCAATCATTTTTTTGGCTACGACTCTTCTTTCTATGTTTTTAATGTCGTCCATTATTATCTCCTGTTTTTTAATAGCTTTTAACATATGATTTATTAGGAATACAAAAGCTGCCTCTATTATTTTTGCAATCATTTGCGTATATATTTGATCTTATATTCGCATTAACAAAGACATCGTTGTATTTAGTTGTATTTTTTATTGTTCCTCTAAACCTTAATCTATTCAGCTTAATTGTTAATTTAGTTAATGATATAAGCATCTTTTCAAATATTTTATATCTGTACAGCCTGTTAACCAGTATGATATTTCTAAGAATGAATATTATATACATGTATTTTCCCCGGATTTAAAATGAGCATTAAGATAATCTATGGGAGCAAAACCGTCTTTATTTTTTGATAAAAATTTGCTTTTTAATTTTTCGTTTATAAAATAGCTATTTGGCTCTGGCTCATGAACATGAATATGTAAAATTAAATTAGAGTTTTTCAATTTATCAATATATTTGCTTAAGCTAATAAAATCTCCCGCAAGACATATAAAATGTAGCATTGAAGATCCGTTTTCATTTATATTATATATAGGAGAATGGTCGAAGATGTGATCTATAAGATCTCTAGCTCCGTATAATATGGCGTAATTTAAAATAACATTTCCATAACTATCTCTATAAGACAAGATATGAGGATTAAGATTATGAACATCTATATATTCTTTTGACGAAAGATGATGGTTGATACCGTTCTCTTTCTTTATTCTCTTTAAAATCTCATGAAAATGCAACTCTTCGTTATTCATTTTAACCTCCTATCTAATTGTATTTATTTAAAATATATTATTATTATCATTCTTTTTGTTTACGCTATTATTAATCTCCTTTTTTTCTTGTTGTATTTTGTTATATATTTCTTCTCTATGAACGCTAATATTTTCATGGGCATCAATTCCTATCTTTACAGACAAGCCTGATGTTGCAAGCACAGTTACTTTAATATCATCGCCAATAATTATTGAGCCGCCAATCTTTCTTGTTAATACCAACATTTTTATATCCTCCTTTTAAAGTTTATTTAATTTTTTATAATTTAGGCATCTTTTTATTAACCTTGCATCTGCTATATAGATATTTTTCGTAGTTAGAAGCTATTTTGTCTATTGTTCTTTTATAAAATAGGAAAATAGTTTTTCCGCCTTTGTACAAATACATAAAATCAGGCATTACTTTTTTATTATTAATATAATGACATACTCTAGTAACGGATATCTTCAGCTTTGTAGCTAATGCTTGTACGCTATATAGCTCTTTCATATCTACTCCCCCTCAATGCTGTCACACATTAACCATCCGAAGTCAGTAAGATTGTTAAGTATGTGTTCTAGAAATTCTTTTGCTTCGTCTTTGCTCTCAAAGAATTTTATATTATAGTTGATTCCAATGGAGCTATAAGTAGAAGCTATCAATAAATAATATTCCGACGGCGCAACGCTGGCGTCTATTGGGAATTTTATTCTTGTTCTTAATTCAATGCTTTTTACATCTTTGTTTCTAATTATAATCATATTATTCTCCTGTATTATTTGGCATATTTTCTTTTAAATGTCTTACTTCGTCATCAAAGTATTCTTCTATATCCAAATCATATTTGTCTATAATAATTTTAAATATCTTTGCTTGGTCAACAAAATCTAACTTTCCATATGTTAATATTTTTTCCGCCAAAGTTTTTCCAATCATGAACTCATAGTCATAATCTTCGCATTTATAATCCATGTATAATTTTGTTAAGCTCGCTTTTATATGCAAAGGAAAAGCAGAATATTTTACGTTTTTATCCCTTTGATAAAGATATGATAGTTCTCTAATTTCTTTTCTGAATGGATGCGTAGAATTTATTGTGTCAAACGTCATCCTGCTAATTGTTTCTCCTTGTATGCGATTGTTTTCTCGTTCCATATATCTCCCCTTTTTAATAGATCATTCAATTGTTGTTTTAAAATTCATGCAACATTGCTATTGCATGCCCAGAAGTTTACAGCATAAAACCATCTTGTCAACAACCATTTAAGAAAAATTTTAACATACTGTATGATATTGATTTTAATATTATAATGTTGCAAGCATTGCTTTCTTAAGCATAATATCTTGAGAAAATCTACCAGATTTTAATATTTTATACATGCCAGAGATAACTATATTAGGCTGATTGTCTTTGTCATTGTATAAAAAGTATGTATGTCCCAATGGAAAATCATATTCTCTATTGAAGTCATCGCAGTCTACGCTATACACGTTAGCTGGAACGCTATTAGCGTCTCTTGCCCCTGTTTGTCCAAGTCTGGGAGTAGTGGTCATATCCTTCTCGTTTATGATCTTGCTGGCTCTTAATGCCAGATCATCGTTAGCATGATAAACTACAACATTCCTAGATGAATCGCATATAACCGCGCCCCTATCTTTTATTTCTAAAGTTCCATTATTTAAATCGGCAGCAACTAAAAAAGTATTTCTAAAAATTTTAGGCAACCCTTGTGGCATGCTATATTTTCTCCATGCTTGCAATGTTTCTCTTAATACCCTATTGCCCATTGAATGGGCGAATACATTAATAAACTTATAACAATAATCTTTATCTCCAACAGAACTCCATTGGTAAAATTTATCTAATACGCGCTTAAACGAGAATCCGCTAACGTCTGCTGCCATTTGATCGTTCCAATATTCTTTGATTATTCCCTCTTGAGTATTGCATGGATATATTATTGGAATAACTTGGATAAAGTCTTTTTCTAAAGAATCTAAATATTGTTGAACAATTTCTATATCTTGGAAAATGCTGCTTTCTGGAGCAGTATGGAATCCATGTATAAATAAGAGTATTTGCTTGTATTGTGATGTACGCAAAGAATCAAAAAAGCTATCTCCTCCTATTTCTTGATAATCATCTTTTGCGTTGCGCTGACAAAAGAATACTTCTTGTGTAGGGCAGTTTTCAGTCAGCAAAAAATCAACCTTTCTAGGCAAAGAGCTGCCATCATAATACAATTGTCTATTAGTTATAAATAACATATTTCTCCTATATGATTATTGTTAGAGGGATTCAGACCATTTTAAATTACAAATATGATTATTAAGCTTATTGCCGTCAAGATGCTTTACGTATTTAAAATTATTATCATTTGGAAGATATGTTATGGCTACCAAATAAGATATAAGAAATTTATGCTGTTTCTTTCTTTTATATAAAGATATGGTTAACTGTTTGCGTTTTATATCATAACAAGATTGTATCCAGCATCCGCTCTTGTTACATTTGTTATAAGACCATACCTTGCCATTTCTTGCTATAGCATACAGCCCTTCAAAGTTAGGTATATCTTTTTTCTTATCGTCTTGGAATAAGTCTTGGATAGTTATTTGCATATGTATTTATAAAGATTGTTCTTCTTTTGCAGCCTTAGCTAGATCTCTTACAATTAATTTTTCTATTGATTTAAAAGTTATTTTTTCGTTTTTTTTCCTACCAATCTCTTATTATAGCTATTTCGTCTAAAATATTTTTTGGAATTTTGCTAGCTAGATCTCGCATTTTACCCCTATACTCCGTTATTCTTTTTCGTCCTTCGTTACGATCTGATTGCTCTATTTCAATGTAATAGCTTTTAATATATATATAATATATTTCTCTCACTATTTCCTTTACCCTTCTCACTCCTAAATCATATTCCCTGGCAATTTCCTCGTAAGATAAATTATCGTTATATTTTTTTAAAAAAATATTTATGTCTCTTTCGGGTATATCGGTATATATTTTACTTGCTTCCCTTAAATATGACATCGCCTCTAAATGCAAATCTTCATCTATATGTCCAAAATATTTATCATCCCGCCAATTGTTAATCTTATCTGGCGAAGGAAGATTGGTATATCTAGCTTTCATATTATCTCCAATTAAAACTTTATCTTTTCCCACGGCATTAAGTCGCGAGTAATAAGATTATTCTTGTACGCTTCATGTAATACTTTTGATATGTAAGGACTGCTAGGTGGCGACGATCTTCCCTGCTGAAGCAATTCGTTTTGTATTTCTTTAAAGTTTATTGGTCTGCTGTTGAATAAATCTATTATCTTTTGCTTTAATGTTTTCTCGTATTTTTCTACGGAGATTACGGTTTTATATTCCGAAAAAGATGACCTTATATTCACTGTTACAGGGATAAACTTATCTATACCAAAATATCTATTTTTTTTGCATTCCATAACAAATTTTACCTGAACCACGTCTTCAGGCAATTCCTCTTTTTCTTCTTCTGCTTCTTTTTCTGCCATATAACCAGACATGCTATATAGAGATATAATTGTAGACATGCTACGCTCTATTGCGCTTGTACCAAACGAAGCGTTGCCATGTTTTGATTCGTGATGAATGAATAAGAATGCTATTCCCTTGTTCGTATGTCTTTTGGTCCAGTCGGTAATTCTATTCCAAAAATCAACATCATTGGTTTTGCCGCTTCTAACAAACGATAGAATATTATCTATAATAACTAACTTTGGCGATCTGATCTTAATAATATCATCTATACGTCCTTGCCATAATGCAACTCCTAAATCTATATTAGCATTCTCCGCGTCGTCCAGAGTGCTGATTATCAAATTTCTTCCTACGAAATAGCTTACATCATTATTTGCTATACATCGTAAATCATTCTGTATAGCTTCAGCTTGTAGTTCTCCATCAAAATATAATACTGGTTCTTGTTTTTTACATTCCCACCCAAGCTCTAATATGCCTTTGCCTGACGCTATAGCATAAGATATACACAGCGACAAAAGAGACTTACCACAACCCGGCTTAGAGTAGAGCATGTTTAATGTACCCGCAGCCAGCCATGGGTATAATATTGGAGTAGCTTTGCAGAACTTTCGCTCTAAGAACTCATGCAGACATTCATGTTTTATTATAGATATTTCAGCGAATATTTTCTTTACCGCTTCTATTCCTTCTAAAACAAATAGATCATTAAAGTCCGAGGGAGATGTAGAGACGTTTTTAAACTTAGGGAATACAACTAATGCCCCTATATCCTTGGATGCTTGGCTGGCTTTCTCCATGCCTATATTACAAGAAGAATAGGCGTCATTATCGGCACATATGATAATATCATCATTTTTATATATATTTTTTATTATCTTGGCTATATTAACCAGATTCTCGGCAGAAAAAGATACTACAACTCTATATCCTGTAGCTTCGTATATAGACGCTCCTGTCGCGTATCCCTCACATATACATATAGCTCCTTTGGAATATTCATTAATCATAAAGAATCCAAACTTAGGGCTAGTTCCCTTCAAAAATCTTTTGTTGCCTTCTTGATCTATAAACTGAAGACTGATTATCTTTTTCTTGGAATTATAAATAGGAATAACTAACTTTGATGTATCTTCATAGAATATCTTAGCCCCACACGCTGATATCTTTTTCTTTTCTAGGTACCCATGTTTCATATCCTTATCTACCCTTAGGCATAATTCCCAAGCTTTAGCGGCATTTTCTTCCGCTTCCTTCCGCTCTCTCATTAGCTCTCTTATGCGTTCTTTTCTTGACGCCTCAGCTATAGCTATCAGCTTCTTTCTATCTTCGTGTCCTAGGGCGTTTATGGAACTATCAAACCATGTTTTAGAAAGGTATCCAAAACCAGAGGTAGACCAGTTTCCATACAGCCCCCAAGGAACTGGACAATTTACATTAAGCAGGTAGAAACCATTAGGATTATGATCTCTTCTGGATTTATCTGCGAACCTGTGGATATCTCCATCGGTATTGATATGGACAGGAAGTTCTACAAAATCTACGCTGGCGCAGCTAGTAAAATCTGCGATTATATCGTTAATGCTTTTTTTTATTGGTAATATAAAATTATCTTGACACGCAGTATTGGCAATATTATTATTGCTTTGATTCATAAAGTATCCTCAAGGATGCAAGCTGTTCAAGAGAGAGTCTTAAGCCAATAAAGACTCTCCTTGCTTTTCTTTTTACAGGTTAGTTTATATTTTATTAGATGTCAACGCTAAACATATATCTAACCAATCATGTATAACTCAGTATAAAAATCCAGTAATAAATCAAGCTGCAGCCCGCATAGAACAAGGGTTTTTTCCGTATAACGCGTTAGTTAACTAGACGTATAACTAGCGGTTAACTTGAGTTAACATCGTTTATTGACCCCTGTGTTTCTGTGGGATGGGGAGTGTAGTTAACCGTCAGTTAACCAGCAGTTATACTAGGATAGTTAGTCTGTATATTTGTTAAAATATATATATATATTATATATTTATATATATTATTATATATATTATTATACCCATACTTATACACAAACACACACACCCCTCTCAAAAAGCATATTTTTAGCGGCGCTTTTTATTTATTTAACAATAAAAACAATAATTTATATCTTTAAATATCCAGTTTTTGGCAAAAAACACGAAAAAAAGCGGTTTTTACATATGCATTTAAAGGCAATTTAAGAAGCATGGTTAAATTGTTTATTTTTTGGCTATATGCCCATCAGTTTTATGTTTTTTCTTTATAGAAGGCTTTTAAATGCTCTTTAATGATATTGTTGTGTATGTGTTGATGTCGTTGATTTCTTTGTTTGGATAAGATATGTTTTGTTTGGCTCTGTATATCAACAGACAGGAGATTATTGTTTGCCTGCCTAGGGTCAACTGGGCAAAATCCAGTCGGAGCCACCAAATCATTGGAGAAAATATAAATGTTGCCCGCTGAGGAAAGTATGATAAAAGATAATGAATATTGCAATCTTTGCTGCCATTCTCCAGATAGATTAAGGCAGGCGGTGCTAAAAAATATAATAAATTATGCCCTAGGTTTTAGTCCAGATAACCTTTGGTTAAAAGGGCAGGAAACTTTTAAATATGAAGATAGTTGTCCCGATCATAATTGCGCATATAAAATTATAGATGATCCTGTCTTTAAAGAAAAGTTTAAAGATATTTTTAGCGGCATGACAAATAATATTGGATAATAAATGAATCCACAACAAATATTGGCGCAATACAACGAAGCAGAATCATTACATCTATTAAATAGCTTTCCTTTAATTTCCAGCTTTATTAGGCGAGTAGTTCCAGAAGACAAAAACTTATTGCTTCGCGATCAAGAGTATGAATTGGCTCATTGCAGTTATAAATTTAATCTGCCAGGGTTTTCGTCTAAGCATGGATTAAATGAGTATATGGAGAAGTATGGAAAGCCATTGGCTATTCAAATTGGCGAAAGAATTGAGCGTAATATTCATAGTATAATTATGAAAGACGCAAAAAAAAGATACTCAATTGATTCTAATAAGGCTAAGGATGATTTGGGCGCCTCTATACAGCATGTATTTGATAATGATATATCTAAATGGAAAATAGACGAGCCAAGAAGATTAAAAGGATTTTTTCCTAAAGATATAATAGTAAATAATACAAACAATCTTTTTGTTAGAGATGACAAAGCTCTTAATTCTTGGGATATGGGAGATTTATTAGTTAAAGATTCGTTAGATAGCCATTACGTAATAAGATGCTTTATTCACCACAAAGAATTATATGCTGAGTACAAGGGGTTTTTAATAGCAGAAGATGCAATTGTATTAAAAACTTATAGACCTCCTTCTGGGTCTCCGTTTTTAAAAGACATTTATTATGATGAGGATACCGGCTTTAGCAAGCTAAAAGTATACGCGAGAAGTCAATGGGCAACAGGAGGATATGGAATGGTAGATGTAATATATTACAGCGTATACATCAATCCTGATTGTATTGTTTTACTGGATTTTGTTTAAGGTTTATTTATAAAACCACTTAAGCCATTTGTTATTGCGTCTACGCCATTCTCTAAGCTCTTCTAAATGATTAAGCTTATATTTCTCTAGCGCATCTAACGATCTTTCAACCAATGGACAGTGTATTTCCTTAGCAGGGTTTCTCATTAAAGGATATCGCGGGAGATCTGGGTGCGTTCCGAAAGAAGGATGCATAATAATTAAACCATGCTTAAGAAGCTCATTGAAAGCTTCGGCAGCCTGCGCATTTTCTTTTGGAAACTTATATAGATCATAAAATCCATGATCGTCGTCCCAGCCAAACACTAAAATATGTTCTGTCTTGTCTTCCACGGTTATTTACCAATGCTCTTGGTATGTCCCCATTTCTTCTTGGTCTTTTTAATCTTAACGGAAAAGTCATGCAATTGTTCTTTGTCCATCTTTAAAACGCTTTTATTACGCTTATAAAGCTTTTTAGGCTGATGCTCTGCGATAGCCATCATCTTACGTTGTTTTTCTGATTTAGCTGGCATATAATTCTCGTTGATTTTATAAAAAATTAATTATATCACATGCTTATCAAATAACAATGGGAGATAGCTTATGTATAGTAGAGCCGCTAATAAACGGATATGTGCAGGGATATATCGATAGAGACAAAACGCACAAGCGTAAATGCTCATGCGTATTATTATAAAGTTTATTTGTTTGCTCTTAGCTTTATTATTTCGGAAAAGAAACATCTCTCTGTTATAATATCTAAAAAGTTATCTTTATTAACGTGGAGATAATCAGGCTGATTTAAATTAGTAAAGCTGTAGCCGCGCCAAGATACCTCGCTATCATATTTTTCTATTAATCCCATTCTAATAAAAAATGATAGGCATTCTTTAAAATTTTGGGATGATTCTGACGTATAATAATAGCCTCCGCAAACATTATTAATCTCATTTATGCTTAATGTTTTCATATGTTATCCTCTTGGTTAGTTAATAAATCAATATAGGTATAACATAAGAACATTAAGGAAATATTAAGAGAATCAATTAATTAAAATTGCCGATAAAATGTTATATCGTTGCTTCTCTGGTAAGAAGAGGAAGTGCGTCAGTTAGATTATTTTTAGCTAAAAACTCTATTATCTTAACTACTTTTGTCTTATTTATTCCTAAATTCTTGGATATATGAAAGATAGAATAGCCGCTCTTTCTTAAAGCTAATACTTTAGTGTATAATTCTTGGCTGCCAAAGTTATTATTAATCATTGATTTATAAAAAAAAATAATATACTGTTATTGATATGAGCGATGCTACTATCAGTGCCGGATTAAGTAAAGAAGATATAGAGAACTGCGAGAAGTTAATAGACAATGGATTTTCTAATGTAGATCAATATCCAGATAGGTTTCTAAAGAAGACTGAAGTTAAAAGCTATCTTAACTCTAGGAGAGAAAACCTAGAGAAAGAGCATCCTCTTACTTACAAGAAAAAATTAAACCGATATAATGCCGTCTTGGATATAGTAAAAGACGAAGATATTAAAGACCTCTTTAAAACAATGAAGACTAATGAATTTGTGTCGTTAATGAAGTTGTTTGTAGATGTTGTAAAAGACTCTAATACCATGCAAGGTCATTTAGCTGCCGAGAAGCGCATCAACGCTAATATTTCTTTCGACCCAACGGATCTAATTGCTGCTATAAATCATTTTTCTGATAAACATTCTAAAAGGTAAAGGAATGAAAAACAAAACATACTATCAGCGATTTTGGATAGATTTACAATACAATAATAGGGGATAAAATATGAAAACAAAACATCACTGTTGTTTAGCAATAGATTATATACAAGAAAATTCTTCGCCTATATCAAAAAAAGTCTTTGATAAGACATACAAAGAGTTTAAAAAATTAATAGAAAACAGGCTGGGCGACAAAGTTATAATGAAAATCTGGCATGCAAAAGACATAAGAGGATAAAACATGACAATCTTCATTATCGCGTCTGTAGTTTTTGGTCTTTTCTTCTTGCTTCGTATAGCGTCTTATTTGCGTTATTTGGCGGATATAAAAGAATGCCTTCTTTCTCTTATTGCTGCTCTAAAAATAGAACGTAATGATACAATTAAAAAAGATATTCCTTAAATCTTTTATACATGAGCAATCCCAGACCAGAAGAAAACTGTCCTAACTTAATAGAAAATCTCAGCAAGCTAGATGACGAGATGATCGAGTTGAGAGCAAGGCTGCAGTCTGATCTAATGCTGTTTACCGGCATATTCTTCAAGAGCCTCACAGGAAGAGATTACATAGTGCCTTATCCTGAGAACATGGTGTCTCATGTTAAGCAGATATGCGACGCTCTCACTGACGTTCACCAAGGAAGATGTAAGCGTCTAATGATCCATGTGCCTCCTCGCGCAGGCAAATCCTATCTGGTCATTTCCTTTATAGCTTGGGCATTGAGCATAAACCCGCGCTGTAACTTCATATACGCCTCATATGGACACAATTTAGTTATTAAGCATACAAGCACCATACGAGACTTAATGCAGCTCCACAGCTATAAAAACATGTTTGGCGTTGATCTTTCTAAGGACACTAATGCTAAAGACTGGTTTAAGACTAGAGACGGAGGCGAGGTCATGGGAGCGGGAACAGGAGGACCGATATTAGGCAATGGAGCGGGAGTAAGAGGATGCAGAGAGTATTTCTCTGGAGCGTTGATTATTGACGACTCTCAAAATCCAGAGAAGCTATTCATCTCTAAGAAAGAATCTGATGATATCTATGACTGGTACGCTTATAAGGCGTTAGATAGATTAAATGGAATAGACTATCAGCCTATTATAATTATATGCCATAGAATGGGGAACAACGACCTTCCTCAGCGCATTTTGGACAACTCAAAGCCAGATGAGTGGAGGGTTATTAATATCCCAGCGCTTTATGATAATGAGACAAAATCATTTTATCCTGAAGAATACTCGGTAGAAACGTTATTAGACTTAAAGCATCGTTTTAAGTATCTTTACTATACCAAGATGCAGCAAAGCCCCTTGTCTCAGAGCGAGAACTTGTTTCCAGAAAGCAGTTTCGAAATAAAAGAAAGCGAGCCAAAAATACTATTTACTTTTATAACCGCAGATACCGCCGAAACCTCTAAAACGTATAATGACCCTACTGTGTTCAGCTTCTTTGGTGTTTATAAAGTCGACAGATTGAACGATATATATGGATTACATTGGATAGATTGCGAGCAGATATGGGTAGAACCAAAGGATTTGGAGACTAGGTTCATGCAGTTCTATTCAAAATGCTGCCATCATTCATGCGGGCCGTCTTTTGTCGCTATTGAGAAGAAGTCTACAGGCGTTACATTATTGTCGGTTCTTAAGTTATATCAAGGTTTAGAGCTTATTGATATTAACAGGACATCTGCAAGCAAAGATAAGGTTTCTAGGTTTATCTCCGTGCAGCCTTATATAAACAAGAGGCTTGTATCATTCACTAAGAGCGCGTTACATAAAGATATGTGTATAGATCATTGTATTCAGATATGTCCAGATGGCTCTCACGCTAGAGATGACATTATGGACACTCTATACGATGGCATTAAGCTAGGCTTGATAGATAAAGCTATAAACCAGAGATTTATACGATCAGAAACGAAGGAGCAAAGCGTAAGTTTCCTTAGAGATTTGGCTAACGACTTTACTAATATTCAACGCTTAAAAGAAGCTAGGTATAGATAACTATTTATATTGCTCCCATGGATTTAGCTTTTGATCTTTCTTATGCTTATGAACAAGATCAGCAGATTTTATAGCAAGCTCCGCCATAGTTCTGGCTTTTTCTGCATGATGTTTATCTAGGCTAATTTTGCTTTCTTTTCGGCGATGTTGTTCGTTTAAAGCTAGTTTAAGCCTTTCGGTTTCTTTGCCATAAGCATCAAGCTCTATTTGAGCTGATTTAATAGCCGTTTCTGTCTTGTTTTGCTGCTCTTTTAACTTTAAATGCTCTTGCTCTAGCATTAGCTGAGCAGCTATAGGATCAGGTTGTTTAGGAGCATTAGAGGCGGCCTGCCTTTCTTCTACAAACTCTTTAGCAAGAACTGATAGCCTGTCTCCTCCCCTTAAATTGCTTAGATTCTCTATTAATATTGGCAAGCCCTTGCTATTAAAGAATTCTGACAATATAGGCATGGAGTTTGATAGCTCTACAATTGCTTTAATGGTATTAGATTTTTGAGCCTCAAAGTTAACTCCTGACTTTACCTCTATATTTAATTCATCAGTGTTATAGTCCATTTTAATCGCGCCCAATTCTTCATCATTAATTTTAATAAATGATTTTTCTCCGTTCTTTAGTATTACCGGCAGCGTTCTATTGGTCGTATAATATAAGGGAATTAAATGCTTAATTATTTGAGCGGCATCCGACAATCCTTGTATATATCCTTTAATATAAGGCATAGAAGCTGCATTAGAATACGCGGCCGCTTGACTTAAAGCTACTCCGCTTATTTCGTTGTCGTTAATTCCAAGAGCCGCATCATATGATCCTAATACGTTCTGTATAGTCTTATCGGCAAGAGCAAAAGTATTGGTTACCTCTGGGGGAACTGGAGAACGCATTATTTCATTTGGCCTTGGCAGAGGAATTTCAGGATTGTCGTCTTTAAATGCGTTATACACAAGCAGATTGGCTTGCTGAACATTTCTATACGCTTCTTGATATTCTCCTGTTGGGATCCCTTCTTTGGGGGCCATGAATTTATGTTGTACTAAATTTTCTAATTCATTAGCTAGTGTTTGCCCAGAAAAGTTCTTAAGCTTTTGCATGCCTTTTGCTTGATACACAAAAGGTCTTACGCATTGTTTTTGTATGCTGGAAGAACTTTCTCTGTATTTAATGCTGTTGCCATCAACAAATACTAGAGGAAGGCATTTGTAATCTGTTTCTATTTTTTCTATTATTTTATTTTCAACAAGCCTGGTTCTGAATATCTTAGTTTTTTCTACAGTTCTTCTGTTTTCTATAACAGGCATAAAATCTTCATTATCTTCTTGTTTGTTTTTTTTGCGTATTTTTTCTATATCTATTTTAGTTTGGTTATATTTCTCCGATGAAATTATTGTTCCATCTGATAATAAAAATATTTCTTCTTCTTCTATTATTTTTTCGTAATAATCAGCGATAATTAATATATCTTCTCCCTGGCTTTGGTATGACCATTGAAACCCTCCTATATTATCCGATCGTATAAATTTTATATTTTTAGCGTCTATACCGTACTGCCCAGCTTCTTCTCTTGGCACTGCAAAATGCTCAACACAAAATCTGCCATCTGTTTTGCCCTGCCTTCTTGCAGAAGGATCGAAACCACACATAGTCGGATCAAATACCCTTGATAGCTTAATATCTTGGTCAAAGGTAGAGTTATTTGCATATTTTGTCTCTACTTTAAAAACGCTAAATCCACCAGAAAATAAATCTCTCATCACTTCATAAGTGTCTCCAGAACTTTCGGTATCAGACAAAATATGGCGAAAATGACCTTCTACTATATCTACCAAAAGAGGATCAGGAGGGCTTAAAGATTTAGAACTAACTGAAATGGAAGGCTCTTGATTAACAAATTCTCCTAACAGCCGAGATATGTAAGCTTCAAGTATATTAAATTCTAACACCGGCTTTTTAAGCGCGTTAAGCAGAGAAATATCCGCAGGCTCTAGCGTAGACACAAATATAAACTTTCTGAAGTCGTGAAAGCTTTTATAATTATCCCTAAAGTAATTATAAGATTGCTCTATATTTTTTTTAATTCTATTTAATTCTTCATGATTTTCAGAATGCTTTTTGTTTTCTTTAGATGTTATTTTTTGCATATAGCCTTGATTTTATTAATATTTTATATAGAAAAACAACAATTTATTGTTTAAAAAACAATAAGTTATAGGATTAATATAATATATTACATTTAAATATATATGTAAACCATTGATTTTATTAATGCGAAGTGTATATTGATTCTTACGCAGATGTGCGGATAAAACATCGGTCACTCATTCCTTAAAGAGGCATTACCGTAACGGGGTTAATAGTTAGAGATTAATTTATGACAGAACATAATGTTGATATTGCTCAGGATTCTAATGGTTTAAATGTTCAGCAAGACGCTAGACAAAATATTGTTGAAAGCTCAAGCAAAGGAAGCGGCGAAAGATTATTTAATCAATCCGAAGTAAACGAGATAGCTGGATCGGTAAGAAAAGAAGCTGTCGAAAGGGCAAAAAGAGAGTTGTACGCTGATTTTCAAAATTCTGCATCGTCTAGTATTTCGCAAGATAATCGTCTTACTAGAGAAGAAGTAACTAAGATGATTGCAGAAGAGAATGAAAAGGCGGCTAGAACTGCTATAGCTCAAAAGGTGGCTAGAGATTTTGTATCTAAGATAGAAAACGCTAAGGATAAGTACCCAGACATAGGGAAGATAATTGATACCTTGGAGCTACCAAATAATATTGAATTGGTAGATTATGTCACGTCTCTTGATAATACCGCCGATGTAGTTTACGAGTTAGGAAAAAATGGAATGCTCAGGGGCAGCATACTTGGTATGTTGCCAACAAATCCTAAGGGAGCTAGAGAGGAAATATTAAATATATCTAAAACAATAAAAAATAAATCTGCTGAAAACCAAAAAAGAATTCCTAAGGCTCCATTAAGTCAAATTAATCCTTCTACTGCTGGTATTGACAGTGAAGAATTAACTCTAGCGGACTTTAAAAAACAGTCGTGGCTTAGAGGATAGATTTCTAAATTGTCTTGCCAATAATTATAAAAATTTAATTATAAAGGTGAACAATGCCTCTTCCCGCTCCCGTAGCTGGTCAGAATTTACTGAACCAGGTACAAACTTATCAAATGAGCGAGCTTGCGTATTTACAAAATACATATGCTCAGATCGCTACTTACAACAAAAAATTTAAAGATTTTGAAAAATTAACAGGAAACTTAGGATCTTCTGTAACTTATGATGTACAGCCTAGATTTTCAACCAGTACTTCATTGATAGCCAATTTTCAGACGGCAGCGCAGCAAGTTAGAACTCTTACTGTAGACCAATCATGGAATACATCTTATCAGTTTACTTCTGAGCAGTTTATTTTCCAAGTTAAAGACTATATGGAAAAGTTTGGAAAAACAGCAGCGATAGAGCTTGGGTCTAAGGTAGAGAGTTATATTTCTAGCAAAGCTACTTCTAGCATTTATAGATATTTCGGCGACGGAAATAATTCTATAAACTCATATGCTCAGCTAGCTAATGCTGTTGCTCTGTTACATAATATTGGCGCGCCAAGAGGAAAGGTCAAAGGTTTCATTCCAGATGTTGCTGTGCCAGCAATCATATCTAATGGATTGTCACAGTTTGTATTAGATAGAAATAAAGAGACCGCTAATAGTTGGGAGCTAGGTAGCTTTGGAGGGGTTGATTGGTATTCTTCAAATCTATTAGATTCTCATCAATCTGGTTATGGCGGAGTAAATAGCACCTTATTAACTGTAACTGGGGTCTCCAGACAGCCAGACGGTGGCATTGCTAGCTTAACGTGCAGCACTGGTGGATTAGCCGCTACTCCAGGTTTCTTGCTGGCTAACGACGTTCTGAGGTTTAATGACGGGGTTGCTGGGCAAGCTAATGTTAGATTTCTTACTTATAATGGCCAAATAGCAAGCGCTTCTCCCGTGCAAATAATGTGTTCTGCTAATGTAGCGTCGCTATCAAACTCTGTAACATTTAGCTTTAGCCCTGTGTTATATGATGCTTCTTCTGTAAACGCTGCTACAAATCCAATTTGGTATGCTGATAACGCTAAATATCAAAATGTTAATATCACTATAACAAATGGCATGCAATTAAGTATTGCTAAGTCTCATATTGTTGGATATTTAATGGCTGGAGATGCAGGCTTTTTGTCTACGCCAAGATTGCCAGACCAAATTCCATTTCCTACATCTAATTTAGTTGATCCTGAGACAGGTCTATCTTTTAGAAAGTATTATGGTGCTAAATTTGGTCTAAATCAGATGGGATTTGTTAATGATATAATTTGCGGGGTAGATATTGTTCCAGAATATTGCCTTAAAATATTGTTCCCAATTGCCACTGCTACAGTTTAACTATTTTGTAGATATGAGCCAGCCAATAACTGGCTCATATATTAAATACAATGCCATATACATCGTCACAGCTTATAACTTATGCTTATTACCTATCTGGGATTGTTTCGCGTGGAACGCAGACGGTAACAGGAGAGCAATTGGCCGATGGTTTAGACTCTTTGAATATGGTTATTGCTAGTAAATCTGTTACCTATAAGCATATTCCTTATTTTAAATCTGTTGATATAACCGCTAATGTCGGGCAAGAAAAATATTTTATACCTAATCTTTTGCAGATAGAAAACGCATCTTTTGTTATAGGATCAGTTAGATATCCGATGTTTTATTTAGACAGAAATAGCTATATGGGGTCTCCTAGAGCTATGAATATTAGTTCTTTGCCTTATTCATATCATTTTGAACGAACTATAGGAGGATCTAATATATATATATATTTTCTTCCTAACGCTTCTTATCTAATAACAGTTTGGGGTAAGTTTGGTTTTGATTTAGTTGAACAAAGCACTGACCTTTCTGTTATATGGGATATGTTTTATATTAATTATATGAAGTTTTGTTTAGCTGAATATTTGTGTTGCCTGAACGGAGAAATATTTTCAATAGAAGCTAGGTCGATGTTAAAATCTATGGAACAAAAGCTATTAGATATGACGCCTATAGATTTTACCATGAAAAAATACTCGAGTTTTGTTACAGACAATTTTATGGGTTATGGTATTGCGAACTTAGGAACAGGATTTTATCCAACATGATGATGCCAGAAATAAATAGCTCTACAGATATACCAATAAAGATTGTTGGCTCTAGCATATTTAACAAGTATCCAAAAATATCAGCGGAACAGACGTGTAATATGATTATTTCTGATGGCTGGCTTGTGCCGTACGCTGGTTATGCAAAATCCTATACTTTTCCCGTTACTGATACTAAAATTGATATAGGCAGGGGAATTTATAACAGCGTTAGATACGGCATGATGTTTGTTGTTATTGGAGAAAATATATATAAAGCTAATAGTCAAGGACATTATGAATGGGCATGGAAAACTAAATCTATCAATACTACCCCTGTTTATATATCGGAAAATAATAGCGGCCAAATTGTATTTGTAGACGGAATAAATTCTTGTATTATTATTTTTAATTATTTAACTAACCATTGGGAAACGTTAGATATAGATTTTATTCCTAGCTATATTGAGTTTCAGGACGGATATTTTATAGCTCCCGTTAAAAGCAGCCCTGTTTGGAGATTATCAGGAATAAATGATGCTCTAACATGGAATATTTTCGACTCCATGAAGTTAGCGTTAGAGGCTGATAATGCTGTGGCGGTTATAAAATTACCCAGCAGAGGAGGACAGATTTTTGTTTTTGGAGAGGAATGCACGGAATCATGGGTAAACGTTGGCTCTAGTTTATTTCCATATCAAAAAAACACCGGATATAATATAGATTATGGCTGTGCTGGATCAGAAACTATAGCATACAGCGAAGAAGTAGTTGTATGGTTAGCGGTAAATAAGCATTCTAATCCAATTATAATGTATAGTACGGGAGCAGAAGCCATTCCAATAACCACTGATGGCATTAGTTATAAGCTATCTATGCTTTCTCATCCTGAATTAGCTTTTGGGTTTCTCTTCAAGCAAGACGGTCATTTAATATACCAAATTACTTTCCCGGCTCCAGATGATAACTATTCTTTGATATATGATTTTTCCACTAAAATGTTTTTTAATGTTTCAGATGTGAATTATAATTTTCATCCTGCTAGACATGTTGAGGTATTTAATGGAAAGTATTATTTTATAAGTTACAAAGATTCTTGTTTATATTCTTTAAGCTCTGATAATACTACGTATGACGGAGATATTATTCCGAGGTCAAGAATAACTAATACTATAAGAAAAAAAGATGCAACAAATTTTATACCTAGAAAGCTTACTTTTATTTGCGAACAGGGGCAAAATGTTAATCCAGCAAGAATTGATTTGTCTATATCTAGGGATGGCGGTTTTTCTTACGGCGGAGATGATAGCGTTGAGATGAATCCATACGCACAAAGAAAAAATACCTTGGTTTTCAGGAATCTAGGACAATGCAATGAGTTTACCGCAAGATTAAGATTTTGGAGTAGCGAAAGAGTTCTTGCTAGCGACGGCTATATAAGCTTAAGACAATGAACATACCAAATTTTATAGATTCAAAAATAGTTGAAGCCAATGGATTGTTAACCGCTGGATGGAAATTTTTATTCATGCAGTTATTTGATCAGATGCATAAAAATTTATCAAACGAAGGTTTTGTTATACCTTCTTTGCCAACAACTAAGATAGATAAGCTGTCTAAATCTATTGACGGAACGCTTATATATGACAGCACTCTAGGAGTTTTAAAAATTAAACAAAATGGATCTTTTAATATTATATCAACTACATAACATGGTGCTATATGGGTTTTTTTAGCGATATCGGTGATTTTTTTTTCGGCAATGATGATGCTGAGCAGGCGCACGCAAGAGCAAGAGAAGCTGATGCGCAAGCTCGATCCGAGCAAAGCAGAGCTTATCGAGAAGCTATTGGATATATTAAAACTGTACCCGGTATTTTAACTGAGCATTACGGACCATATGAACAAGCTGGAAAAAGGTCATTATCTAGCTTAGAGGACGAATATCAAAAAATGTTAAGCTCTCCTCAAGATATTTTATCTTCTTTAGGATCAAAATATCAAAGCTCTCCCGGATATCAATTTAGAAGAGACGAAGCCTTGCGAGGAATAGATAGAGCCGCAGCAGCGGGCGGAACCCTGGGATCTCCATTACACGGAAGGTTGGCGGCAGAAACAGCAACAAACGTAGCTTCTAATGATTATTATCCATATCTTGAGAATGCATTGAGATTATATAGCTCCGGATTGGGGGGCATGGGAGGATTATCTCAGTTGGGATATAATGCCGCATCAAATATTGGAGACAACATATCCAATTCAACGCTGAGCTTAGCTAATCTTGGTTATTCTCATGGATCAAACGAAGCCAATCAGATACGAGCGTCACAAGCGTACTTAGACAGCTTAAGACCAAAAAGCACATTTGGGACTAACGGTGGGATGTTTAATGATTTACTTGGAAAATGGTTAAATAATACCTCTGACAGTTTATCTCCACAAAGTATTTTCGGAGCTTTAGGAGCTGGAGCTGGTGGAATGGGCATGGGAAGAATGGGCGCAGGAGGAGCTAACATGGGCGTAGCTGGCTTAGAAGGATTGTTAGGCAATTTTACTGGCTATCAAAATCAGAGCCAGAGACCCAATCAAGGATATAACGGAAGATATTGGGAGCCTAGATATTAAAATAGACAATAATTATGCCAATTCCAGTACTAACATTTCCATATAAAAATTTAGAGCAACTAGCTCCTCAAGTTCCCATAAGAGCGGCAGGAATTGCTGCGCAAGCCGCCGAAGCAGATTTGCTTACAAAAGCAATAGAAAACCAAAAAGCCATGATAGCTTTAAAATATGCGCATCCAGAGATGTCAGAAAGATTAAATAAGATGAGATTGGAGAATAGAAAAAGAGAGTTTGAGTCTAGTCCGCAAATGCTGGAAGCTCAATTAGCTGAAGCGGCCATGAAAGCTCCAAAGACGCAAGCCGATATAGAGAATATATTGTCTAATGCTTTTTTGCACAGAGAGATGGCTAAAACAACTGCTCCTAGGGCGCAATCAGACATAGCAAGTTCGTCGGCTCATGCAAATTATTATAATGAACAAGCTAAGAATCTTCCTTTAGAGCAGGCTTTAAAAGAAAGAATGTTCGAGTGGCAAAAGAAAAAATTTGAGAACCCTAATATAGCACAGTTAGGAAGATTGATGTCTTCTATGCCTGTTGAAATGAGATCGCAATTCTTAGCAGAAAATCCAGAATTTGAAGATATGGTAAAAGCCAATATTGGTCGAATAGCTGGAGGCGCTCCTAATAATGCAGAGAATAATTTAGGATTAGAAAAAGGCCTTGGCGCGGAACAAGGAAATATAAATCAGCAATCGCCAGATATTTTAAATGAAGGCATGAATATACAAGGAGTAAGCGAAAGACTAGCCCCTATGGAAAGAAAAACTCTAGGCAGATATAACAGCGTAAACAATAGAAATGTCGATGCAAAAATAAAAGCTAGAGCAAGCTCTGCTATAGCCAATGAAAAATGGATGGATGAAAATAGAGAGAAATATGGTCAAAGAATGGCTAATGCTGCCATTTACTCTGGCATTAAAGGAAAATCTCAAAAAATAGCTGACGCTATAACAAAAAACCATCCAGAAATGTATCAAGATTATTTATGGCTAAAGAATAATTTTAATACATTCGCCGGAAACCAAGTAAGAATGACGGAGGGAATGGCGGCTAATAAATATACCTCGGAAGAGTTAAGCAATATATATAACACAATAGACTGGGATAGAAATCCCGAGCAAGCTGTTGAGCTAATGAATAGAGCTTATCAAGACATTAAGTCTATAACTAATGGTGTATTTAATGCGGCAGAACCTATACATCAAGGTGTTAAGAGAAAGTTGCATGGGCTGCCAGAATATAATCCAAATGAAGTATTAATAACCAAAGAAATGTTAGATAGCGCTATGAGCAAAGCGGCAGGCAATAACAATCAGAAAAATATAAAATCTGCGAGACCTAAAGATGCTTTCAGCGATAAAAATATTGCTGACGTAGCTAAAAAATATGGAATGACTGCAGATCAAATGAAAGATTATCTTAAAAAGGAAGGGGCAATATAATGTACGATTTTGTAGAAGAAATTGAAAACAGAAAAAAAGCAGCGCTACAAGAGCTGCGGGGAAGAGATAAGTCGTCCCTTAAAAATAATCTTTTAGAAGCCCTAGGAGCTGCAGGCAGTTTTTCTGCTGGAGCTGCTCATGAGATAGGAAGGCTGCCTACTGGCATATTAAATGCCGTTGGTTACGAAACTACAAACCCTATAGGAAAAGAAGATACGACAGCGTTTACCTTAGGGAGAATAGCTCCTCCGCTTGCTCTTGGCATGGCTACCGCCGGTTTTGGCAGCTTGCTTAGCAAAGCTCCGTCGATAGCTAAATATGCTCCTGCTTTAAAAGCATTTTTACAATCTAAATCTATTATGCCAGCAGCAATTAAAACAGGCCTAGGGGGTGCTGCTTATGAAGGCGCTGCCGACTATGAAGATAGACTAGGAGGAGCGTTAACTGGCTTAGCGGCAGGGACTGCTGGAGGATACATTGGTTCTTCTGCTATGGCTATACCAAAGATTATTTCCAAAGGAACTCCAAATACCATGGCAGCGTATATATTAGAAAAACTTGGTCAAGGAGCAAAAGATGTCGAGGAAAACTCAAGACGATTTATACAAGAAAATCTTAGGCATAGCGCAGCTATTCAGCTTGATAAAGCAAGAGAAGCTTATAAAGAGCCAATAGATTTTGCTAGAAAATATAAAGTTCCGTTTAATGATATAATAAAAATGTTTATGGACAGCGGAGTAAAGCCTGCTGAATTAATGTCGGGCATAAAATCTAATAGCAAAGAAGCTTTTAAGAATTTAATAGATAATCCTACCCTAGCTAATGTTCATTCTTTGCAAAGCAAGCTAGGAAAAAATATAGCAGAAAATACAGGCTCTAAGCAGATAGCTGATAAAAGAATTATTAACGAGTGGGTAGATTTAAGAGACAAACTAAAAGGATATATATCAAAAACTTTAGAAAAAGAATCTCCCGAACTAGCTAGTTTATATTCTAAAGGATCAAATATATGGCAAAAAGACTATATTCCATATGTAGAAAGCAAAGCAGCTAAAGCTTTGCTAGAAAAGAGAGGAAATCAGCTGCCTTTAAGCAGAAAAAACATGCACAATTTGTTTACCGATCCTTCAGAACAAACTTTAAAGGTGTTAGAAGATTTGGGAGAAGAAGGCAAAAATAGATTGCTATTTTCCAGATTTGGCGATCTATTAAATAGCAAAAGACCTGCTAAAGAATTAAGCAATGCAGTATCAGAACTAAAATCAGCTCATCAATCAAGCTATTCTACGCCCGCATTCGAAAAGCAGATAGATGAGTTAAAAAACATGCTATATTCCAGTTATTTGCTTAAAGGTATAGGCGGTTTAGGTTTAGCTGGTTTAGGTTATACAGCGCACAAAAATTTACCATCAAACATTTTGGGTTTTTAATATGCCATTAGATAAAAAATACATTTCATTAGGATATCTGCAGAGTTATTTTGTGGACAAAGATGCTGGCAAGCCATTGTCTGGCGGTAAAGTATATTTTTATAGAGATAACCAACGCAATATTCGTAAACCAGTATATCAATTAGTTGGCCATCCAAATGCTTATAATTATAATCCGCTTCCCAACCCTTGTGTATTGGGCATCAATGGCACATTTATTGATGACAGCGGCAACGATATAGAAGTGTATTCTTTCCCATATATTATCTCTGGCGACTCTGCTAGCGACGATTTATATTATATACAGGTTACCGATAAAGATGGAGTAACGCAATTTACAAGAGAAGCCGTTCCTTCTGACATGACAGGCATAGAAGACGAAATAAATCCAGTGGAACAAGCATATCAGTATAATTTTTTAACCAACGGGCAATTTAATATAGTAAATTGCGATTTACAACTAGACGTCTTATATTCAGGAAACACCAATAGAGGAAATTATCCTTATTTTTCTGGCACTACACTTTCTTCTGCAAAAGTAATGCCTATTCTTGGCAATCCTAGTTATATTAAAGTTGGAGATTGTTTTTTATTACAAAGCAATTTAGACGGCAGCACTACTATAAGCATAAAAACTGATAAAAATAATCCAATAAATGGTTTTTGGGCGATAGAAGCAAATCCGATGAATTATTTTTGTTATAAAACCAGCGTTACGACAGGAGACAATTATAGGTATTTGTTTGTTGTAGTGGATAAATTACCTTCTCTTTCTGGCTCTAATATGGCCGCATCATGCTGGGTTAGTGCTAATTTAGCCGGCAATACTTTGTCGGCGGTCGTGGCTCAATTATATTTAAACAACAATAACAACTCAATAACCATTACGCCGCCAATGGTAAGTAATAATGATATATTGAAAGTAACTTTTGAAAAAGCATTGTTTCAATTTCAAGTTCCTCCTATGAATGATAGTGAATATAATTCATCAGGCGGTTATTTATTAGTTGGGTTTTCCTTGCCGCTAAATACCGAGATAACTATTAACATTACTGATTTACAGTTTTATAAGATAGATATCATAGGAGAAGAGGCTAAAGATTATCCATATGCGGCTTATGATAAAGTATATTCTACAACAAATAGAATGCCGGAGATATTGCCATTTACAAACATTATAAATTCTTAT
>Ga0209083_1001273_pt1 | contig 29729 bp, 28 predicted proteins | sample AM7aDNAmetaG_FD_184132 | JGI IMG/M metagenome (GOLD analysis project Ga0209083, IMG submission 184132) | Freshwater microbial communities from Finland to study Microbial Dark Matter (Phase II) - AM7a DNA metaG (SPAdes) (version 3) | ecosystem: Environmental > Aquatic > Freshwater > Lake ... | reverse complement strand
AAACTTTTGCTTTTCCTGTTTACGTTACAAACGTTATGAACGTTATAAACTTTTATTTCTTCTCTATCGCCTTCTTCATTCTCTTCAACCCTTCCCTGATTTTCTCTTCCGACGTTACATAGGAGAGCCTGATGTATTCGTCCTTCTCCCCTTCGTTCTTGGGGCCGAAGAAAGTCCTCGCGAGCACTGCGACATCTGCTTTGTCCAATAAGTATTCCTGCAGTTCTCTCGCGTCCTTAAAGCCGAGATTCGCGCAGGCCTTCGTCACGTTCGGGAACACATAGAAAGCGCCCTTCGGCTGTATGCACGAAACGCCTTTTATGTCGTTGAGCAACTCAACTATCAATTTGCTGCGTTTTTCGAATTCAGCTACCATCTTTTCCGAAGCGTCCTGCGGCCCGACGAGCGCTTCGATGCCTCCGAACTGCACAAAGGTGTTGGTGCAGGAATCCGCATTAGTCTCAATTTTTGCGATGTAGGCAGCCAGTTCTTTCGGCATTATTCCGTAGCCCAGTCTCCAGCCGGTCATCGCATAGGTCTTGGAGAAGCCGTCGACCACGATCGTTCTTTCCTTCATGCCGGGTATTGAAACTATGGAGTGGAACTTTTCGCCGTAAATTATCTTGCCGTAGACCTCGTCCGAGATCACCCAGCAGTCGTACTTGATGGCCAGCTCTGCTATGGCTTTCAGGTCGTCATAGGAAATCACTCCGCCGGTCGGATTCTGCGGGGAGTTGATGAAGATAACTTTGGTATTCTTGTTCACCAGCTTTTTGAGGTCCGCTATGTCAAAACTGAACCCTTTGCTCTCCCACAGGGGCAGCGCGACGCTCTTCGCGCCCACGAAATTCGCCACGGATTCATATATAGGGTAGCCGGGATTGGGATATATTACTTCGTCGCCTTCGTCAACCAGCGCGAGCACAGCGTCAAAGATTATGGGTTTAGCGCCGGGGGTCACGACTATTTCATCAGGGTCTATTTCAATCCCCCTGATCTTTCCGGCTTCTTTTGCTATTATTTCCCGAAGCGGAAGTATTCCTGCGGACGGGCCGTATTTTGTCTGGCCTGCCTTCAAAGCTTTTATCGCGGCTTCTTTTATATTTACGGGAGTGTCAAAATCCGGCTCTCCGAGTCCGAAACTTATTATGTCCCTGCCCTGGGCCATAAGTTTTTTAACCTGGGCGAGCACAACAAATGCGTTTTCGGTGCCGAGCCTGCTCATTCTTTTCGCGTATCCGTAAGCCATTACTCCTCCTGAAATGCCTTCCTTTTTCTGCTTCTTGCAACTCAACTCTAATTTAGCAGAGAATACGGGGTTTTTCAACCAGAAACAGGAAAAGCTTTTAAACAAAGCCTTTTATGCTGTTTGAGTTGAAGCTGCGTCCGCTTTCTGATATTATCTCCCTATGATACGCACAGCCAAACCAGAAGAGCTAGACGCCCTCATAGAAATCATCAGGATAACCTTTGAAAAGGTCTCTATAGACAAATCCATAGAAGACCATTTCGGACAGCTGACCGGGATGCCCTGGATAGACCGCAAAGCTGCAGATATCCGCCGGGACCTTGCCCAGAACCCGCAGGGGGTTTTTGTCAAAGTCGTAGACGAAAAAATAGCCGGCTTTATCACTACAGCCATAGACAGAGACTTTTCCACCGGCAGAATACCCCATCTCGCTGTTCTTCCGGAATACCAGGGGAAGGGAATAGGAAAAGAACTTTTGCATTACGCTCTTCAATATATTAAGGCTTCCGGGATGAAATTGATGCGAATAGAAGTTCTGGCGCATAACAAAGGCGCTTTTAAGCTTTACCGCGAGTTCGGCTTTGAGGAAGTATCGGCTCAGCTGCACTTAGCGATGCCGGTATCTAAGTATAAAAGTTTGTAACGTTTATAAGGTTCATAACGTTTATAACGTAAGTCAATTGCAAAACAAGGACCTGGTTTACGTTACAAACGTTAAGAACGTTAAAAACATTATTCGGCATTTTCTTTCATGTATTCTTTAATTTCCCTTGCGTTTCTTACCGCCGCTCCCATATGGCAGTTATTGAAATAGACATAAATAGTTTTGCATTTCGCTTCCATCCTTTTTATCTCCGGCAGAAAACGTCTCAGTTCCTCCTCTTTGTATAGATAATCATACCTGACTTCGAGCGGCGAGGAAAACCAGTTTGTATTCCTTCCGTGAAACCTCAAATAGGCCGTCTCTGAAGTCACCTCCGGAAGGAACGGCATCAGCCGGTCAAGCTGCGGCTCGTCCACGGCGCAATACCCCAGGTTGTTTTTGCGCAGGAACTCAAAAGTCTCGGCTTGGGCCCAAGCCCTGTGCCGGAACTCAACAACCAGCGGAATCCCCTTCATTATGTATTTGCACTGCAATATGAAATCCGCGCTCTGCGGAGAAGGCGTGAAAAATACGGGAAATTGGAGAAGCACGCTGCCAAGCTGTCCTGCGTCCTTAAGCGGCCGGAGTCCCTGCGCAAACTTAGCGGTAGTTTCCGCGGCGGCCCTAAGGGATGGTTTTTTTTTCAGGCGCGGGTCAAAAGGATCGTGGGTCATACCGCGGTTCGCTTTGACAGAAAAACTGAACTCTTTTCCGGATTTGGAAAGCAAACCCAGGCAGGTTTTTTCGGAAGGCATTACGTAATAAGTATAGTTGAGTTCCACCGTGTCAAACTTGAACTCGTTAACATACCAGGAGAACATCTCTGTTTTTTTCAAACCGGCAGGATAGGCCGTTCCTACCCAGTCGGGGAAAGTAAAGCCTGAAGTGCCTATCTTTATCATTTGCGGGCTTTAGGCGGAAGCGGCGTAACTTCTCGCTCCTCGACAACATCCCCGCGAGCACTGTCTTTCGGGATTGCCGCGCTCCTCAGGCTCTCTCCAAGAAACATCACCAGCCAGGGAAACCTGTAAGCGTTAAAATTAAAATCCGGCGCCGTCCTTAATTCACCTTTATCGTCTATGCCGTCCGGACCGATGCTGTAGAGCAGGTACTTCTTTTCTCCCAGCCTGACAAACCCGAGCAAGGCCTTGCCGTCTGAAAAAGGATCTGGATAATTCTGGACTTTCTTGTCAAATTCGGCGAGCTCGCTCATCCCCGAAGGCAGCGCCCCTTTCTCCCTGAAAAAAAAGTCAATAGACCACGCGCACTGCGCGAAAGCGCCTTTAAGGTCCGCGCTCTGCTTCTCATACTGCTCAACGGGTACCTGCATAATATTCACGTTTGCAAAAACCAGAAAAGCCGAAAGCAAGAGACTTAAAAAGATCTTGATAATAGGATGCCTCGCGATAAAATAAAGCGCGGCGCCGGACGACGACACAAGAACCGCATGCAGGAGAAAGAGCCACGGATGAAAATCACGGGTTAAAAGAAGAAAAAATCCGTTGTAAGCCGAACCCGCCAGAACGGCGCAAACAGCAAATATGACGGAATAGTAAACGGATTTGTTTTCCATCTTCACTCTCTGAGCCCTCAGGCTACCTGTATTTTACCGATTCCCTGAAACCCTTTGCGATTATCCAAAACACCCAAAAGAGCGCGGGAAAAAGGCAAGCAAAGATATAATAACCGTGTTTTGTGAAAATAGAATAGATCATTGCCCCTTCCATGCAGGCGAAAAGAACGCTCATGGCGAGTTTTATTTCATAAAGCCTGTCCACGGATATTTGATATTGTTTCGCGGCGTTTAGAGGGGTTATGGTTACCGGATAGTTGAAGCGGCGCGGGAAGAGCCTCAGCACGGAAAATAGCGCGGGAAAGAGCAGCGCCATAAATACCGGAACAAGCAGGACGCGCAGGAGCTGGCGGCCGGAAATATACCCGTCCGGGTTTCCGAACAGGTCAAAATGCGAAGGAAGTTGCTCCGACGGTTGAACCGCCCCCGCGGCAACAAGAGCCGCGCCGGCCATAAACAGCACAATGGCGAGGATCGCGATGTCCGTGTAAAGGTGTTTTCCGGAATAGGGTATCTTTATATCCGGCCGATCATTCTTTGCCACAACAACCCCCCGGCGACCCTGATGCGAAACCTTGGATTGCAATCTCTCTACGCCGCATGATTGCTTTAATCTGCGTAATCTCTCTTGGAAATCCTTCTGATCACTTTACAATATCTTCTTTCACCGTAATCTTCATATTCCCCTCTTCTCCGGGAAATATCATCACCGGGATTCCGAGGCGCTCCACCAGGCTCGCATCATCAGTTCCGTAGTAACCTTCATCGTGAGCGCGCTCGTAGGCGCGGATAAGCAGGCGGTAATCAAAAACCTGCGGGGTCTGGGCAAGGAACAATTGCTTCCTGTCTAAAGTTTCATCCACATACTTGCCGTTCATCGAGCGCTTTACGGTGTCTTTAATGGGGATGACGGGGAGCACGGCCCTGTGTTTTTCTGCCGAGAGCAACAGCCTGCTTACAAGATCCGGCGTTATGTAGGGCCTTGCGGCGTCGTGGATAAGCACGGCCCTGCAGTCTTTTCTTACTTTTTTAAGGGCGTTGGCGACGGAATCCTGCCGCTCTTTTCCGCCTATCACCAGCCGTACATTCCCGAACTTTCCCTTGCGGATTAGCGCCTTGCACGCGGCTTCATCATCTGCGCGCACCGCCACCAGCACTTCCTTTATATCCGGCACCTGCGCAAAAACTTCCAGCGAGTAGGCCAGCATCGGCTTGCCGTTTATTTCTATATATGGTTTGTTCGTCTTGCCGCCCATCCTCTTTGAGGAGCCGGCCGCGACGATTATGGCGGAGGCAATTATCATTAGTCCTCCTTTTTCTTTGAGAAAATCATCCTGCCCGCCGAGGTTTGTATCACCGAGGTGATAACAATGTCCAGCGTTTGGTTAATGTGATTCTTCGCGCCATCGACAACAATCATAGTGCCGTCATCCAGATACGCGACGCCCTGCTGGGCTTCCTTGCCTTCTTTGAGTATTTTCACTTTCATCATTTCGCCGGGAAGAACTATCGGCTTTACCGCGTTGGAAAGGTCGTTGAGATTCAAGACCTTTACCTTTTCCACCTCCGCGACTTTGTTGAGATTGAAATCGTTCGTCACCACTTTCGCGTTGTATTTTTTTCCCATCTTGATAAGCTTCTGGTCAACCCCGTTTACATCCGGAAAATCATCGTCATAAACTTTCACATTGGGCGAAACTTTCTGCATCTGGTTCAAGATGTCCAGCCCTCTTCTGCCGCGGTTCCTCTTTGTGGCGTCCGGAGAATCCGCGATTAGCTGAAGCTCGTGCAGAACGAAGCGGGGAACAATGATCTCGCCGTCAAGAAAGCCGATAGCCAGCACTTCTGCCACCCGCCCGTCTATGATTACGCTGGTATCCAGCACTTTAGGCGCAAAGCCGCTTTTCCCGAGACCGAGCGGCAGCTTAAAGCCGAGTATCTCTTCTTTTTTATTAAGAGCCAGAGCTATGCCGAAATAGAGGCAAAGCATGTTGATCGCGATAGGCAGAAAAGCAAACCTTTCGTCCTTGAAAAACGCAAAATAGGACAGTCCCCTCGAAAGAAGAACTGCCATAATAAGCCCGGGGATTAACCCCGCGAGAAAAGCGACGAGGTCTTTCACGGAAACTCTCTTCAAAAGAAATTCTACCAGTATTACGGCCAGACTCCCCGCGAGTCCGAAGAGTAGCCCGGTAAACACCGTCTGTGAAAAATTCTGCGCGAAGAAAGAGCCGAGCGCCGCGCTTGCCACAATAAACAGGATTCTAAGTAAGATGACCATAAGGGCCTCCTAAAACACAACTATAAAAACATAAACTATAATATCGTTTATAACGTTTATAAGGTTCATAACGTAAAGCTAAAAGAGTCCACGGCGGTTTACGTTACAAACGTTAAGAACGTTAAGAACTCTTGATTTTTAAATATTTTTGGCCAATATTATCGCTTCCGCTATTTCCTTCATCGTCTTTCTTGAATCCATGCTGCGTTTTTGAATTCTTTTGTAGGCATCATCTTCAGAGAGGCTGTATTCCTTAATGAGTATCGCCTTGGCTTTCTCTATGAGCTTGCGCGCCTTCAATTCCTCTTCGATTACTTTGGTTTTTACGAGCAACTGGGCGTTCTCAATGGCGATTGCCGCCTGGTTCGCCACGGAGCTCATTGTTGCTATTTCTTTCTGGGTGAAAGCGTGGTGCCGGCTGGTATAAACATTAAGCACGCCTATAACCTTGCTCTTGACGGTCATCGGAACGCTGAGCAGCGAGGTAAGGCCTTCAGACACGGCAATATCCCTGTTCAGGTAATTCTTCTCTGTCTTAACATCCGGCACAATGACCGGCTTTTTACCAGCCGCGACGCGCCCGGCGATGCCTTCGCCGAGCTTCATATTTGGCTTTTTGTTGTAGGCCTCGCTTACTGATTGCGTCGCTCTGATTACAAGTTCCTTTGTTTCTTCGTCGAGCAGGAGGATGGAGCAAATCTTTGAGTTCATCACTTCGGCGGTAACCGTGACTATCAGCCGCAGGATATCTTCAAGGTAAAGATCCGACGTGATTGCCTTGCTGACCTCCGATACGGCCTGCAGGTGCTTGTCCGCGGCTTCTTTTTTCCTCATATGTCTATGTTCTTCGCCTCCAGGGCGAACTGCTGTATAAACTGGCGCCTCGGCTCCACCTGGTCGCCCATCAGCACCGTAAACATCTCGTCCGCGGCGGCGGCGTCCTCAAGTTTTACCTGAAGCAATGTTCTGTGGGCCGGGTTCATCGTGGTATCCCAGAGCTGGGCCGGGTTCATTTCTCCCAGTCCCTTATATCTCTGAATGGTGAGCCCCTTCTTTGCCATAATGCGCACATTCTTCAAAATATCCAGAGCCGAGTAGACCGGAGTTGCCTCCTCTCCCTCGGTTATGGTGTACAGCGCTTTGCGCTCTTTTTTCTTCTTGTCAAATTCCTCTTCATCGAGGTAGACATCCTTCTTCTCCAGCAGTTTCATTTTTTCATAGAAGCTCTTTATTTCCTCTATCTCGTTGATGTTGACTATTACCTCTTCTTCGTCCTTCATAACCGATTTGGTCCCGCCGTTCTTTTTACCGGTCTTTTCCTTTTTTCTCAGAGCTTTTAGGATGGTGTTCTTCTCGGTCTCGGAATAGGCGTATTTCGTCTCGCCCATCACCTGCACTTTAAACATTGGAAGCTTCTTGTCATTGATAAATTCCATCAGCTCGGAAAAATTCAAGTCGTTCTTTTCAATACGGTGTATGAGGGTTTCTACCTGAGAAAGTTCCTTGAGTATCTCCCTGTACTTGAGCTCGGCGAAAACAATGTCTTCTTTCCCGTTCTTGAGCTTCACGAGTTTTGAGCCGGAGCAGGCCTGATCTATGAGGAAACTTTCCATTTCTTCTTCGGTCAGGAAATAGCGTTCCGTTTTACCCTGCTTAATCTTGTAGAGCGGCGGCTGGGCGATAAAGATGTGCCCGTCCTCGAGCAGTTTGTGCATCTGGCGGAAGAAGAAGGTTAAAAGCAGCGTCCTGATATGCGAGCCGTCTTCGTCGGCGTCGGTCATTATTATTATCTTGGCGTAACGCAGGCGGGTAACGTCAAACTCTTCTTCGCCCACTCCCGTGCCCACAGCCGTAATAATGGTCCTGATTTCCGTGTTAGCGAATATCTTATCAAGCCTTGCTTTTTCAACATTTAATATTTTACCGCGCAGAGGCAGTATCGCCTGAAAACGCCTGTCGCGGCCCTGTTTGGCTGAACCGCCGGCGGAATCTCCCTCTACTATATAAAGCTCGCATAGTTCCGCGTCGTTTTCCGAGCAATCCGCGAGTTTTCCCGGCAGAGACCAGCCTTCAAGCGCGCCCTTTCTCCTGGTAAGTTCCCTTGCTTTCCTCGCAGCTTCCCTTGCCTGCGCGGCTATCGTTACCTTTTCAAGTATCTTCTTTGTTGTGGACGGGTTTTCCGCGAAGAAAGCGGTAAGTTCCTCAATAACTATGGAACGGACGATGCCTTCCACTTCCGAGTTGCCCAGCTTCATCTTGGTCTGGCCTTCAAATTGAGGATCCGCAATCTTCAGCGAGATAACGCAGACCAGCCCCTCTCTGACATCATCGCCCTGCAGGGCGATGGAAGCATCCTTGATAAGACCTTTCTCTCTCGCGAAATCGTTCGCAACCTTAGTGAGCCCGCTTTTAAAACCGGTAAGGTGGGTGCCGCCCTCGTGAGTATTGATGTTGTTCACAAAAGTATAGACCAGTTCGTTGTAACTGTCGTTCCACTGCATCGCTATCTCTATGGAAAGGCCGTCCTTTTCCCTGGAGATAAAAATGGGCTCGTTGTGAAGCGTCTCTTTATTTTTCTGGTGCTTCTTTACGAAATGGACTATGCCGCCGTCATACTTAAATTCCTCGTCTTTACCGGTCCTTTCGTCCTTTATCCTGATGTTTATGCCCTTATTAAGGAAAGCAAGTTCTTCAAGTCTCTCCTTGAGTTTTGCGTATTCAAAATCGTCGGAAGTAAAAATCTGCATATCGGGCTTGAAGGTTACTTTTGTGCCGCGCAATTTCGTCTTGCCGGTCTTTACCACCGGCTTGACGGGTTTGCCGCGCCTGTATTCCTGAAAGAAAGCTTCTCCGTCTCTGTAAACTTCCACCTTCAGCCATTCGGAAAGCGCGTTCACGACCGAAGCGCCGACGCCGTGAAGCCCGCCGGAAACTTTGTAGTTTTGTTTATCGAATTTTCCGCCGGCGTGAAGCACCGTCATAATGACTTCAAGCGCGCTTTTTTTCTGATCCCTCATCAATTCCACGGGAATTCCGCGGCCGTCATCTATTACGGTGATTGTTTTGTCCTTGCCGATGGTGACCATGATATTCTTGCAGTGACCGGCGAGGGCTTCATCAATGGAGTTGTCTACTATTTCCCACACCAGGTGGTGCAGTCCGTCATTGCCGGTGCCGCCGATATACATCGCGGGGCGTTTTCTTACCGCGTCCAGGCCTTCAAGGACTGTGATTTTATCTGCTGTGTAATCCCCGCTTCCCGCGCCGGCTTCCGGCTTGCCTTTCTTCTTCTCTTCTTTTTTTGCCATTTAAACTGACCCCTTTACTTCTTATGAAATATTATTACGCTCTGCTTCCGATAAACCGCTGCTTTAATCCGTGTAAGCTGACTTTCTAATCTGCGCAATCATTATTTTTATTTCACTTTGAAAACTATATCCTTAACCCTTTCCCCGCCCAGCTTCTCATTGATCTGCTTTTTCATTTTATCTTTTAGGAACCGCAGCTCCGAGAGCCAGGTGGGATTGTCCACGGAAACAAAGAGCCTGCCGAACTTAAAGAAGGTCGGTTTCGCGTGCGCCGCCACCCTCTCGCCCACAACGCCTTCCCAGCCTGAAAAAAGTTCCTGCTCTTTGATTTTATCAAATAGCCCGTATTTTTGCAATGTTTTGAGCAGAACGCTGCCCACGGGATCAAGTTTTTTATTCTTTCTGTAAGGCATCTTGAAGCGCTCCCCCGCTTATGCGAAAGCTTGCCGCGTCCGGAAAAACCTTCTTAACCCAGTCCGCTTCCAATGATACTATAAATAGCTGGGGCATGGGCCGGAAAAATTCGAGCACGGCCGCTTTTCTGTCGGCGTCCAGCTCGTAAAAAACATCGTCAAGAAGTATTACCGGATCGTCCTTTACCGCGTCCTGCATATACCTGTACTCGGCAAGCTTGAAAGAAAAGACCAGCGTCCTTTGCTGCCCGTCGGAAGCATAGTATTTCGCCTCCCTGCCGTTTATCTTAAACAACATGTCATCTTTATGCGGCCCGATAAGTGTTGTCCCGCGCGCAATTTCTGCCGGCAGAAGCTCTTTCAGTTTCGCCGCGAAGGCGGCCTTCAGGTCCCCGACGCACTCAAAGGAACATTTGTATTCCAGCGAGGCGCTTTCCAGCCCGAGCGAGATTCTCTTGTGGGCCAGGTCGAAAGCCTGGCTTAAAAACACCGCGGCTTCCTTTCTTATCTTTATGACTTCCGCGCCGGACTCGCAGAGCTGTTCGTTAAAAGCCTCGAGCACTGCCGCGTCAGGCCTTTTCTTGAAAGCTTCCGAGAGCAGTTTATTTTTGTGGGCAAGTACCGCGGTGTATTTTTGCAGCGACTTCAGGTAGCCGCGGTTCACCTGCGAGATGAGAATGTTTAAGGCCCGCCTTCTTTCCCCCGGAGTCCCGCGGACCAGATCAATATCTTCAAAAGCGAAATTCACCACACGGCATTCCCCGATGTAATCGCTTTTTTTCGCGACCGTATTCCCGTTCAGCTTGAGCTTAACATCCCGCCCCGGGCCGTATCTGACCTCCAGGGATTTTTGCGCGCCGGAACTTTCAAGCCCGCCCTTTACGGAAAAGAAATCAGCCCCGAAACGCACTGCCTGCTGATAAGTCTTAAACTGGGTGGAAAGCGTGGAGAGAAAATAGATGCTCTGCAGCGTATTTGTTTTGCCGGAGGCGTTCCTTCCGGTAATGATGTTAACTCCTGAAAGTTGCGGTAGGTCAAGCTCGCCGATATTTTTGAAGTTGTGGACAAATAGCGAGCTTAATCTCACTATATCCTTACCGGCATGATGATGTAGATGTAGCTGTCATCCTTTACTGGTTTGATGAGTCCCGCGGAAGCGGAGTCCCGAAGCTGTATATCGGTCTCTTCTTCCTCAAGAACCTTAAGAACATCCAGCACGTATCTCGAATTGAAGGCTATGGAAGTTTCCTCGCCCTTGTAATCGGCCTGTATTTCTTCTTCGGCGTCTCCGACGTCAACGGTCTGCGCGGAAACCACCAGCTTGGCGTCCGATGCCTTAAGTTTTACCGCGCTCGTCTTGTCAATCGCGACAAGCGAGACCCTTTTCACCGCCCGGTACATCTCTTCCGTCTTCACCCTCACCTTCTTGTCAAATATTTTGTTGATGATCTGCTCATAACTCGGATACTGTCCGTCTATCAGCCTGGAGGTGACGACCAGATCATTGCGCTTGAAGATTATCTGATTTTCCAGCACGGACACGTCTATCTCATCCGTATCGTTTAAGGACTTGGAGATCTCGTTTAAAACCTTGGTCGGCACAATTATTTTGGCGGGTTTTTCTACTTTGCTGATTGCCCCTTTAATAAAAGCAAGTCTGTGCCCGTCGGTTGCGACCATCTTCAACTCGCTTTCTTCTATTATCATATAGACGCCGGTCAGTATCTTCCTTGTTTCGTCCGCTGAGACCGAGAAAATAACCTTCTTTATCATATTGCGGAGCACCGACTGTTTTATTTTGAAATTGATGGAATCTTTCTTGGGTTCAAGCACGGGCGGGAATTCCGACTTTCCAAGACCCATAATCCTGAAATTAATTTTGTTGCACTTTATGGTTATCTGGTTCTTTTCGTCTACATTAATAATAATGTCTTTTTCAGAGGGCAATTCCTTTACTATATCTATGAATTTCCTTGCCGGAATGGTAATAGAGCCTTCCTCGCTTATGTTAACTTCCTTCATTTTACATTTAATTACAAGTTCAAGATCGGTTGAGGTGAGTTGAAGTTCGTTTCCCGAGGCTTCCATTAATATGTTATTTAATACCGGAAGGGTTGTTTTTACGCTTACAGCGCCTTCTACTTTAATTATATTTTCCTGCAAATCTTCTTTTTTGCAAGTTAACTTCATCGGTAGTGCCTCCAGGGTTTTTCTTTATGCCGTATGAATACGACAGTAACAGTTTTTACTCTATTTGAAACAAAATGCCCGGGCTTTTGGCCTGAGCAGGTTATTAACTTACTCAGATGAATTATATATCATTAATTTTCTATATATCAATACAAATTATTATTATCAGTATTATAGCTGTTGATACGGTTGAGAACTCTTTTCTGCGTTCCTATCAAAGAGAAACTGCTGTGGAGAAGAGTGTGAACTCTTTGTTAGTTAATTGTTGATGCGGTGGATAAAAACCGCTCTCCCCTCTGTGCATAAGTACAATGTGGATTGTGGATAATAACTTTTTCGCGTGAAAAGGCTGCCGTTAATTTTGCGCAAAAAGAAAATTCCTCTCAGGCTTTCAGATCTTCTATAATCTTGAACAATTCTTCAAAGAAGATAAGGTCGGTCTCTTTCTTGTTCTGGATGGTTTCATAGGCGTGTATTACCGTGGAATGGTCCCTGCCTCCGAAATTCTGGCCTATCTCCGGGAGACTCATGTCCGTAAGTTCCCTGGTGATGTACATTGCAACCTGTCGCGCGAAGGCAACGGGCTGGGTGCGTTTTTTAGTTATCATGTCCGAAGGCTTAAGTTTGTAAAACTTGACAACTGCTTCCTTGATGGCTTCTATGGTAACCCGCTTCTCCCTCTCCCCTATGGAACTTTCTTTCAGGCATTCTTTCGCGGTCTCTATGGAAAGTTTTGCTTTTGTTATGGAAGCGTAAGCGATTACTCTTGTAAGGCAGCCTTCAAGGGCGCGCACATCATCCTTCACCAGGTTTGCGATAAAGATTGCGACATCATCCGGAACGGCTATTTTTTCGTTCTCCGCTTTGTTCTTAACGATAGCTACCCGCGTTTCAAGATCGGGAGTTCCGATGTCAGCGATAAGTCCCATCTCGAAGCGTGAGCGCAGACGGTCCTCAATTTTAAGTTCCTGGGGTTTTCGGTCCGCGGTGGTAACTATCTGGCGGTTGGCCGAATAGAGCACATTAAAGGTGTGAAAAAATTCTTCCTGCATTGCTTCTTTACCCGCGAGGAATTGAATATCATCGATAAGCAAAACATCTATGTGCCTGTATTTGTTGCGGAATTCGGTTATGTTCCTGCTCGTGAGCGCGCTAATCATTTCATTGAGAAACTGTTCGGAAGACAGGTAGGCAATCTTTAAGGTCGGGTTCTCGTTCCTGATCTGGTTTCCTATCGCCTGTAGCAGGTGGGTCTTCCCCAGCCCCACTCCCCCGTAAATAAAAACCGGGTTGTAGGCTTTTGCCGGGGCTTCCGCGACTGCCACACAGGCGCCGTGCGCGTATCTGTTTGAGTGGCCTACAATAAAATTTTCAAAAGTGTATTTCGGGTTTAGGGGATTTCCGATTATGACGTTGTTGTCATACTGGTCTGATTGTTTAGGAATCATTGACTGTTCGGTCTGCACCAGGGGAATATCCGCGGAGGCCGAGACAAGAATGTTAACGGAGCATTGTTTGTTCATCACCGCGCTCAAGGCCTCATTCAGCTGAATTTTGTGTTTTGCCTCAAGCCACTCTTTTGTGAAATTATTAGGGACCTCTATGGAAAGGACATCATTATCCATGGAAATGGCCTTAATAGGCATTATCCACCTTTCATAACTGTGCTGATTCACACGTTCTTTGATAAGATTTAATGTATCGTTCCATATTGCAACACTATCCACATTGGCTCCGTTGAAATATTTATCCACAGGGTTATCCACAGTTGCTAATTCATTATAATGCTTTTAAATACAATGCTAAACAGAGTTATCAACAGTATCAAATCTATGGTATGCTGGGATAAAGTTATCCACAACCTGTTGTGGTCGTTTTATCCCTAAAAACACAAAAACCAGCTTTCGCTGGTTGTTAGAACTTTATGATTTACGGCCGCCCTCTCCCGTGACATTCGAAAAACATTCTGCCATTTTTTCGGGCGCAATCATATATATTCAATATTTGAAAGCAAGTCAAGAAATATATTTGTTTTTTTTGAAATAGATATGTATTATAATGACCCTGCTTAAAAGTTAACGGGAGGAACAATGGTAAAAAGAACTTTTCAACCGCACAACAGAAAAAGAAACAGGACGCACGGGTTTTTAAAGAGAATGAGATCCCCGGGCGGGAAGCGCGTTATTAACAGCAGAAGGAGCAAGGGAAGGAAATGTATTATTCCCTAAGCAGGGAAGAGTTTAGCGAAGTTTTTGAGAAAGGCAAAAGGGCAAGTTGCGGCAGGATAACGCTTATGTATACCAGGGATAACGGAGGCTCGTTTAAGCTGGGAGTGGCGGTCAGGAAAAAAACCGCGCCCTGTGTAAGAAATAAAATAAAGAGAAGGCTTCGCAGCATTATAGTTCCGGTGTTCAAGACGGCCGGGCAGGGACTTCGCCTGGTCGTCTCGGCTCCTCCGGATTCCGGAGAGTCGGATTTTGCAGGGCTGAAAGAAACGGTGGAGAAGGCGCTAAGGTTAGCCGGCCTCTTATGAAGAGCCCCTTGGTCTTTTTATTAAAATCCTATAAAAAATATATTTCCCCTCTGCTTCCGCCGGCCTGCAGGTTTAGTCCAACCTGTTCGGAGTATGCGGCGGAAGCGATTACAGTCCACGGCAGTCTCAAAGGAAGCTGGTTCGCTCTTCTGCGGCTTTTAAAATGTCATCCGTTCCACCCGGGCGGGTACGATCCCGTCCCAACGAAGGAGAAAAAAAATGAGCGGCAATAATAATATGAGAACCGGCGCGTCAGGCGGCGGCAATGAAAAGAATTTCCTGATTGCAATGGTGCTGTTGTTTACCGTGCTGGTCGGTTTTTCCGTATTCCAGATGATGCAGCCCAAAGCGCCCGAGCAGCCGGCGGCGAAGGAAGCGGCAAAAACTGAAACGGCAGCGGCAGCAGTTGCCGCTCCTGCGGCGGCCAAGAAAGCCTCAACTCCGCAAGCGCTTTCGGGAAAAGAGGTAACGCTGGAGAATGACGATGTGCTCGCAGTCTTTGACACCAAGGGAGCTTCCCTTAAGAGCTGGAAGATTAAAAATTATTCTCTCGGCGGAAACCTGGCCGAGCTGGTCTGGAAGGAGTATGCGGAAGGAAACAATTTCACGCTCACCTCCGGAAAGGCTAATTTCACCGACTCCATTATTTACGCCGTCGAGAAGCAGAATTCTTCTCTGAGATTTTTGGGGAGGGATGAGGCGGGCAATGAAGCCGTTAAGGTTTTTTCCCTGCAGAAAAAAGGCTTCAATCTTGACTGCGAGGTTAGTTTAAAGACCAAAACAAAGGGCGCGCTCAATGATGTTAAAATAATGGCCGCAGCGGGCATAGGGTGTCACGATCCTTCCACAAAAATTCCGCCGTTAAATATTTCCAGAGTAAACGGCAAGACAGAAAAAAGTAAGCCCGGCAAGTATGATGAAGAGGCTTCTCTCGCAAAAGAGATAACCACGCTTTCGTGGGCAGGCGTAAAAGACAAGTATTTTGCTACACTTTGCGTGGTTCCTGAAACAGAAGGCTATAGGGGAACAATTAAGAAAGTGAGGGCAGAGATACCGGACAGCACCGGCCTTAAGGTCCAGACAGATATGCCCGTCGTCTCTCTTTTGCTCCCGGAATATAAAGGGGAAGAGGGGAAGACTTTTAAGTTTAAAGTCTACTCCGGTCCGCTTATATACGAGAACCTGGTCACTTACGGCAGCAGTCTCCACGACGCGCTTGACTTCGGGATGTTCGGCTGGCTCGGCATAATCTTTCTGAAGACCCTGAAATTCCTGCACGGGGTGGTGGGTAACTGGGGAATCGCGATCATAATACTCTCAGTGCTCATTAAGGGCATACTTTGGTGGCCTAATCAGAACTCGTACAAATCAATGAAGAAGCTGCAGGAAGTGCAGCCGCATGTCAACGCTTTGCGCGAGCAGTACAAGAGCGATCCGCAGAGGATGAATACGGAAATGCTGAAAATCTACAAGGAGAGAAAAATAAATCCTCTCTCCGGCTGTTTCTGGATGCTCATACAGCTGCCCGTGCTCTTCGCGCTTTATGCCATTCTCGGCAACGCGATAGAGATGAAGGACTCTCCTTTTATGTTCTGGATTACGGACCTTTCCGGTCCGGATAAATATTGGATTATTCCGATACTTATGGGGGCAACAATGTGGGTCCAGCAGAAACTTACGCCGTCCACAGATCCCCAGCAGGCAAAAATGATGCTCTGGATGATGCCGATAATGTTCACCGGCATGTCAATATACTTCAGGTGGCCGTCCGGCCTGGTCCTGTTCTGGTTTACCCAGAACCTGCTTTCGCTTCTCCAGCAGTATCTTGTGAACAAAGCGCCGTCAGCAACAACGGCCTAAGGCCAATGAAAAAAACCACTCTCCTGTTCATACAGGTCCTGCTTCCGGCGCTGCTGCTTGCGGCGCCGGAAGGGGATGTGACCGGAGAGCAGTCTCTCGATCCCAGAATAATGGCGGCTGACACCGCCTCTGCGGGTTCCGTACTGAAAACCGCCTGGCTTAAAGGGCGCGACGATGACGCCGCGAAAGAAGCGGACAGGCTCATAGAAAGTATACGGGCTGCCGACCGCGACACGCTGGATCTTCCCGAAGCCGGTTTTACCGTGACCGAACCTAACCCCGAACTAAAAAAACTTCTGAACCGCGGCTCGCAGAATTTAAACGACCTCGAATATCTCCTCGCCGATCTTAAGAACGGTTTCTTCAGGCAAAGAATTATAGAAGCTCTCTCTGCGGCGGCGCCTGAAGCTGCGGCCGGCACTTTTCGGCAGGCCTTAAAAGACAGAAGTTCAGGTGTCAGATTATCCGCCTTAAAGGCCCTTATGGAAACGGCTGACGGCGGAGCCAGCCAGTATTTTACCCCGCTCCTTTACGACCGCTACGCGCAGAGAAGGGATTATTATCCTGTCCGCGCGGCAGCCCGCGATGCCATAGAATTCCTAAAACTTAAAACAGAACTGAAGGATCAGCCCGGAAGCGTGAGGGCGCAAAAATATTGCGAAGCGCTGAAAGAGAAGGCCGGGAAGAAGCAGTTTTACTTCTGCGAGCTTTGCGGGAAGGAGCTTGTAACCCTGCCGGACGGAGCGGAGGCGCTCTATGCAGCTTATCTTGAATTAAAGTCTCCGGCCGCTCAGACGGCCGGCTCAGCAGCGACGCTTTTGGTTCAAACAGGCGCGGAAAACGCCTCCTTCTATATGCTTACTGCTCTTGCCGTCCTGAAAGATGTTCGCGTCAAAGGAGAGCTTCTTGCTCTCCTCGCCGATAAAAATAATATGCTGCCGGGTTTTCGCGCCTTGATGAGTCTTGACCCGGTCGAGGCGCTTAAGCTTTACTGTCCTTTAGATCTTTTGCCCGCTGAACTGCTTGGTCTGCTTTCCGGTGTTCCCGGGAGGGAGTCCTGCGCGCTTAACGCCGAACATTTTTCGGATGAAGCCTTCCGCGGGCAATTAACGAAAAGGATAATGAGGCAGAGGAAATTCTCCGCTTATGTTGACGCTGCGCGTTACTATTATGAACTTGGTTTTGACCGGGAGAAGGCGCTGGGCTGGCTCGCTTCCTATGACCCGTCGGTTTCGGGAATGGAACAACCCTACAACCGCGATTACGGAAGTCTCAAAGCGCTTTGCCTGCTGCCGGAGGGGAAAGCAGAAGAGGCCGCGCTGTTAGATCCTTATGCGCCCGGCATACTCTTTAAAAAATACGCTCCCGAGATTAATATATTGAAGTCAGTTCCTGCGGAGTCGCCGGGCTTCAGGATTGCCGCAGAGGCGCTTTATAAAATCTATCTGAAACTTGGGCTTCTTCCGTGCGCCCTGCAGCAGCTTTCGGCGCTTTCCGCGTCTGCCGGTATTAAAGAAGAAGAGAGGGAAATCTACAAGGCGGAGAGCGCAAGACTCAACGGCCTGCAAGCTGAAAAACTTGGCACACTTTTTGACTCCCCGGATACGGGAACCCAGGGGCAGGTTCTGTTGGCTGCTCCGGCAACTGCGCTTATTTTTAAACCGGGTGAAGATATAAAGATAACGGTTTCTATAAAGAACGACTCGCCGGAACAGGCCTATCTCCTTAACTCCGCCGGCGGGCCCCTGGGTTTTGACGCTGGTCTCTTCTATGAAGGCTTGATTGCCGGAAGGCTGTTCGCGGATGAAACTGAAAAACTATCGGCGGCGGAAGCGGCTCAGCGCGTAGAGGTGCTTGCTCCGGGCGTTTCATTTGAAAAAGAGTATGTGCTGCTTCCTGCGGCTCAAAACACCGTCGAGAAAGAGTATGACTTAATAATCACTTACGATGGCGGCGCTCCGCTCAAAGGCTTTGAAAAGGGCTGGACAGGCAAGCTCATTTCAGAGACCCTGAAGGTGGCAGTAAAAAAATGAAACAGGATACCATTGCTGCAATAGCCACGGCGCCCGGTGAAAGCGGCATCGGCATCGTCCGGCTCTCCGGGCCGCAGGCAATAAGCATTGCCGGCAAACTGATAAAGCTTAAGCAAGGCAAGAAAGCGGCTGCGCTTCCTTCCTACACCATTCATTACGGCCACGCCGTAGACCCGAAGACTTCGAAGATTATTGACGAAGTTATTCTTTCCGTTATGAAGGCTCCAAAAACTTACACGAGGGAAGATGTTGCCGAAATAAATTGCCACGGGGGAATGGTCTCGGTGCGCAGGACGCTGGAAGCGGCTATAACTCTTGGCGCGCGCCTCGCGGAGCCGGGAGAGTTCACAAGAAGGGCTTACTTAAACGGAAGGATCGATCTGGCCCAGGCAGAAGCGGTAGTGGATATAATAAAAGCGAAAACGTCGGATAGTTTGAGCGCGGCGGTAAACCAGCTTAAGGGCCGCCTCTCAGGAGAATTAAAAGAAATCGCGGAAAGTATAAAATCCGCGGCGGTTGAAGTGGAAGCAAATATTGAATTTCCGGAAGAAGGTTTAGAAGCGGCCGGACTGAAAGTAACCGCGCGCGCTCTCTCCTCTGCCCGTGAGAGGCTTAAAGAACTGCTTGCTACGGCGGGAGCGGGGAAAATTCTTAGGGAAGGAGTCAAGACCTCTATAGTCGGGCGTCCTAACGCCGGCAAGTCAAGTCTGCTAAACGAACTCCTTGAAGAGGAGCGGGCCATTGTCACCCACCTGCCCGGGACGACAAGGGACATAATTGAAGAAGGAATAAACCTTGAGGGGATGCCCTTCGTACTTTCCGATACCGCAGGTATCAGAGAATCTTCCAACCTTATTGAAAAAAAAGGTATTCAGCGGACCTTCAATTCCATTGAAAGCGCGGACGCCGTTATCCTTATGCTTGACGGTTCTGAAAAACTCAACAAAGACGATAGGGAAGCGGCTAAGAGGGCAAGGGGAAAGAAGGCCCTTATTGTGATAAATAAGTCCGACCTTAAACAGAAACTTGAGGAAAGAGAAGTTGAAAAACTTCTTCCCGGTGTAAAGATTATCAATATCTCGGCCCTGAAGGCCAAGGGCATCAAAGAATTGAAAAAAGCGCTTCGCCGGCTGGTTGATGAGCGAGGGGTTAGGGGCAGCGAGGAAATAATCATAACCAGCCTGAGGCACAAGCTTTTGCTCGAAAACGCCGTTCTTTCTCTCGACAATGCGCTTGAATCAATCAAGAAGGGGATGTCAGAAGAGTTCATTGCCCTGGATATTAGGGGAGCGCTTGATCATCTGGGAGCGATAACCGGAAGAGTCTCCTCTGAAGACATAATAAACAGGATTTTCTCTGAGTTTTGTGTAGGAAAGTGAGCAATTCATCTTGAGCGAAGCGAAAGATCTATCCAGAGACTTTTCTCAGACTTGTAAGACTGTTATCCACAAAAAATGGCGCTCAAATTACGTCCCTGATAATTAAGATATACTGTTGCTGGGGTATTCGGGACTTATTATAAATATCTGTGGATTAGCTGTGGATAAGGAAAGTCCCTGTCAGTGCATAACTTAGTGGATAAACCTGATATCCACTTTAGGCTATTGAGAAAATGCATTTGGTTCCAAAGCATAATAAAAACATTAGAAACTAATTCACATTATGAGCTAATTGTTGATAAGAATGTATCCACAATTGTGGATATCTTGTTGGTAAGAATACTTTTGGGGCAACCAATACACAAAAAACAGGAAAAAAGTTGTAAAAGTGGGGGAAATGTATAAAAATAGTACGAAATATGATGTATTAGTGGTTGGAGCAGGCCACGCAGGCGCTGAATCTGCCCTTGCGGCGGCAAGAATGGGCTTAAAAACCTGTATATTTACCATTAACCTTGATAATATCGCCCAGATGTCCTGCAATCCTGCTATCGGAGGACTTGCCAAAGGACACCTCGTAAAAGAGATAGACGCTCTGGGCGGCGAAATGGGAAAAGCCGCAGATCGCACCGGAATCCAGTTCAGGATGTTAAATACAAAGAAAGGGCCGGCTGTTCATTCCCTAAGGGTTCAATCAGACAAAAAGGAATACCAGCAGTATATGAAGCAGGTGCTCGAGAACCAGCCGGGTCTTGACATAAAGCAGGGTATTGTTGAGAAGCTGATAATTAAGAAGGGCAAGGTTTGCGGGATAGAGACCAACATAGGCACTATATATGAAGCAACCTGTGTAGTTCTCACTCCGGGGACATTTTTAAACGGCCTCATTCATATCGGTGAAGCTTCCTATCCCGGGGGGAGAAACGGCGAACTGGCAGCCGAAAAACTCTCGCTTGCCCTGAAAGCCGCGGGGCTGCGTCTTGGCAGGCTTAAAACCGGCACCAATCCGAGAATAAACAGGAATACGATAGATTTTTCTAAAACGGAGGATCAGCCCGGGGACAAAATCCCTCTCCCTTTTTCTTTTGAGACCGAAAAGATAGATCGCCCCCTCGTCTCCTGCCAGATAGTTTATACCAATGAAGCTACTAACGCTATCATCAGGAAAAACATCCACAGGTCTCCGCTCTACGGGGGAAGAATCAAAGGTGTCGGGCCGCGCTACTGTCCGTCAATTGAAGACAAAGTTATGCGTTTTCCGGAAAAGACCAGGCACCAGATCTTTCTTGAACCTGAGGCGCTCTCCACGCTTGAAATATATTGCAACGGGCTTTCTACCAGCCTGCCCCTGGATGTCCAGTACGCTTTTCTGAGGTCCATCCCGGCCCTTGCTAATGTTGAAATAATGAGGCCCGGTTACGCCATAGAGTATGATTTTGTTCCGCCGGACCAAATAAAGCATACTCTCGAGACCAAGGCAGTTAAAAACCTCTACCTCGCCGGGCAGATAAACGGCACCTCGGGCTACGAGGAAGCGGCCGCGCAGGGGCTTATCGCCGGAATAAACGCTGCTCTGAGGGCGCGCGGCGGAAAAGAAGAGTTTGTAGTGGGCCGCTCAGAAGGCTATGTTGGAGTCTTGATTGATGATCTTGTAACGAAAGGCACCGAAGAGCCCTACCGCATGTTCACTTCCCGGGCCGAGTACCGGCTGGTTCTGCGACAGGATAACGCCGACCTTCGCCTTACGGAGTACGGATTTAAGTTCGGACTGATTTCAAAGACCAGGCACGAGAGGTTTAAAAAGAAAAAAGAGGGCATAACGGCCGTTCTCTTAGAACTTGGCAAAACATTCTTAAAGGCCACTGCGGAGAATAAAATATTCGTTAAGAACTTAAACTCTTCTGATTTTACCGAGCGCATTTCCTTGACAGAACTTTTGCGTCGGCCGGAAATCGGTATTGCCGACCTGGCAGGCAGTATAAAGGCGGTTGCCGGGCTTGATGCGCGACTTAAGGCGGAAGTCCTCGAGCAGGCGGAGATTCAGGTAAAATATGAGGGCTACATCAAAAGACAGCTGGAGCAGATTGAAAGGTTTGAAGAAGAAGAGCATATCAAAATAACACCGGGCATTGATTATAAAAAAGTCCACGGGCTTTCCGGAGAGGCAGTCGAAAAGTTCAAAAAGATACTGCCGGAATCTATCGGGCAGGCGAGAAGAATCTCCGGAATAGCGCCGTCGGATATAACGGCAGTGCTGGTATATATGAAAAAAACAAACAATAAGCACTAAGCGCGAAATTCTAAACAATAAGCAAAGGGCAAACTGGCAAGCAAGTCTTTCGCGCGGCATACGGTACGACAGTCGAAGCGCTCCCTGAGGGTTTAGGTGTTTTTTAGAATTTAGAATTTAGTGCTTGTTGTTTGGTGTTTGGTATTTGTATTGCATTTGGTGGCCATCTGCGTTAAAATCAGATATGACCATTGAACAACTCATTTATCTCTTTTCACCCTATTTAAAAGCCGACGAAAAAATGCTCTCGGATTTTAAAACCTATACCGATGAGCTTCTTGCCTGGAATAAAAAGACCAACATCACGGGCATAACAGGCGAGTACGAAATATATAAAAACCATTTTCTAGACTCTCTTAGTATTCTTCCGCTGATCAACCCCGAGGGCAACCTGTTGGATGTCGGAACCGGAGGGGGCTTCCCTGGGCTAGTTTTGCGGATTGTCTGTCCGAACCTTAAGGTCACGGTTATGGATAGTGTGGCCAAAAAGGTTGTCTTTCTTGACCATATTATCGAGAAGCTCAAACTTACCGGAGCCGAAGCGAAATGGGGAAGAGCCGAGGAATTCGGCAGAGATCCTGCTTTCAGGGAACAATACGATGTTGTGACAGCGCGAGCAGTGGCAACGATGCCTGTGCTTGCAGAGTTTTGCCTCCCTTTCGTCAAGGTTGGTGGCCTCTTTATAGCGCAGAAAGGGCGCGATGCGAAAGAAATAAAGAACGCGGAGAAGGTCATAGAGATTCTCGGCGGCAAGCTTGAGGATATTCGCAAGGTGAAATTGCCGGGCGATGATTCCGACAGGAATATTGCGGTTGTAAGAAAAATAAGAAATATCACCCAGGAGTATCCCAGGAAGCCCGGCATCCCCGAAAAACGTCCCATCAAAGCAAAGTAAGGATTACGCTGATTAGGAAAAGAGATTTTGTGGATTAAAGATGATTTAATCTGCGTAATCTCACTATCTAATCCTTCTAATCATATATCATCTTTCATTGACATTGAGCCCCCGCCAATGTAAAATTATCGCTGCTCGGGGAGAAAATGGGAAAAGTCATAGCGATAGCCAACCAAAAAGGCGGAGTGGGAAAGACCACAACTGCCGTCAATCTTGCCGCCTCTATAGGCGTTCTTGAAAAAAACACTCTACTGATTGATATGGATCCTCAGGGTAACTCTACCAGCGGTTTTGGCATAAATCCCTATCAGGTTGAAAGCAGCATATATGATTGTTTAATAAACGCTAAGCCCTTGAAAGAGGTATTGCTTCAAACAGAAATATCATATCTGAAAGTTGCCCCCTCCAATATTGATTTAACCGGTGCCGAGATAGAGCTTGTCCCACAAATGGCTCGTGAATATAAGTTAAAAGAAGCCATATACCCTATTAAAGAGGAATATGACTACATATTTGTAGACTGTCCCCCATCATTAGGCTTACTTACCTTGAATACCCTGGCTGCGGCAGACAGCATACTTATTCCAATTCAATGCGAATATTATGCCCTGGAGGGCGTAACCAAATTATTAAACACCATAGACCTTGTGAAGAAGAATCTGAATCCAAAGCTTGAAATAGAAGGCGTTGTATTGACTATGTATGACAGCAGAACCACCCTGGCGCAGCAGGTAAAAGAAGAAATATTGAAATATTTTAAAGAAAAGGTGTATAATACTTACATACCAAGAAATGTAAGATTAAGCGAAGCGCCTTCATACGGCAAACCGGTCATCCTTTATGATGTGAGGAGTACCGGAGCTGAAGCTTACATTCATCTAGCCAAAGAGGTGGTCAATCATGCAGAAGGGATTAGGTAAAGGTTTAGGAGCGCTCATCACAGGATCTGGCCCGCAGACACCCACCCAAAACTCGCAACAGAACACCGATAATACAGTCATTCGGGAAGGCATCATTGATATTGAAATAGGCAATATAATACCAAACAAATACCAGCCCAGGAAAGAGTTTAATCCGGAAAAACTCAAAGAATTGGTCGCTTCCATCAAAGAAAAGGGTGTAATTCAGCCTATTTCAGTAAGAAAGATTGGAGCTGATAAATACGAGCTAATAGCCGGGGAAAGACGCCTAAGAGCAACCAAAGAAGCCGGATTGGCAAAGATTCCAGCCATTTTAAAAGATGTGAAAGACGAAGACATGCTTGAACTTGCCCTTATTGAGAATATCCAAAGAGACGATCTAAATGCAATAGAAGAAGCGGTTGCTTATAAACAGCTCATAGATGAATTCGGTCTTACCCACGATGAAATGTCCAAAAAAGTAGGGAAAGACAGGAGCACAATTACCAACGCCCTCAGACTACTCAATCTACCGGCAAAAATACAGGACTATGTTTCACGTGAAACAATCTCAATGGGACACGCAAGGGTGCTTTTGGGCATTGAAAATGCTAATTTGCAGTATACTATATGTGAGAATATCATTAAGAAGGCCCTTTCCGTAAGGCAAAGTGAAAGTCTCGTTTCCCGTTTGAAGAAAATAGAAAAAGGCCCACGAAAGGCTATTATTGACATAGATGTGCATATTGCAGAGGCAGAAAAAAAGATGCAATATGCCCTTGGCGCCAAAGTTAAGGTCAAGGGACGCGCCAAAGGCAAGATAGAAATCTATTATTCCGGACTTGACGAGCTAAACAGAGTTTACGAATTGATAAAAGATGTGAACAAGCCCCCACAACAGTAGTACTACTATATGTAATTGGTAATATATGTGGGAACACGCCTGTTGTAATTGACATTATATGTATTTTTTATGGGATGACGATACTATGAATCGTACTTAACTGGTGTTTCACGAGAAACACTGCGACTAAATGCAATGCCAATAGGCCCTAAATCGCTCCAGGATCACTTGTGAGCGCTCCTCCCCTCTCTCAGCACCAACTACCCAAATTCCAACATTCCTTTCAATATATATGAATCTGGGAAGGATTATTGCGCTCCGGAATGAAGCAAATACAGAGCAAAAACTAAGCACCAAATTCCAAGCACCAAATCCCAAATAAAATTAAAAGAGATAAAAAGAAAAAAACAGAAGTTATAGGTCCTTTTGCTCTTTGTGTTTTTCGTATTTTGCTGCTTATTTGGTGCTTGTGATTTGGAATTTGGTGCTTGCTAAATTGTGCTTGACTTCCTTGGTTAGTATGTTACTATGTGAGTATTCAATCACATAGCAAAGGGGCTGATAAATGAAGAAGAAATCAGATATGCTCTACCAAAAACAAGCCGACATACTTTCCGCGCTGGCGCACCCGATACGCCTTAAGATAGTAGACTTGCTCAGCGGCGGGGAAAAATGTGTCTGCGAAATATTTCCGGCGGTTCACGCCGAAAGATCCAATGTTTCTCGCCACCTCGCTCAATTGCTAAACGCGGAGATAGTTTCCTGCAGAAAGCAGGGGCTTAATGTCTATTACACGCTTAACATATCCTGCGCGAATACATTTCTGAATTGTTGCGAGACAGCGATTAAGCAGCAGATTGTGAGCCGGGAGAAATGCCTTAGATGCTGAGGCTTGGAAGGTTAGATGGTTAGAGGGTTGGACGCTTAAAGACTGAGGACTGAGGACGGAAGACAGAAGACAGAAGGCGGAGTCGGTGGACAGCGGGCGGAAGATTGAAAAGCAAGCGCTAAGCACTAAATTATAAAAAGGGCAAGAAAGCAATTAACAAAAGAAAACCAGGAGAAAAAAATGGGAAAAATCAAAGTACTGTTTCTATGCACTCATAATTCGGCGAGGTCGCAGCTTTCGGAAGGTTTGCTCAATGCGCTCCACGGAGCGAAATTTGAAGCGGTGAGCGCCGGCACGAGGCCCGGAACGGTAAATCCGTTCGCAATAAAAGCCCTCGCGGAGATTGGCATTGATATCACAAAGCATCACTCAAAACATGTAAAAGAATTCACGGGAAAGAATATTGATATAGTTGTTTCGGTCTGCGACTCCGCAAAAGAAGAATGCCCGATATTTCCTTTTGCCAAGGTCATCCTGCACAATTCCTTCAAGGACCCCTCTGCAACACAGGGCAGCGATGAAGATAGGCTAAGCGCTTTCAGAAAGACCCGAGATGAAATTAAGAACTGGCTCGAAAAGGAATTCATCCCGAGATATGCGAAGTGACAAATGAAAGAAGGCAAATTGCGATTTAAAAATACAGACGGCAAACCCGCATTCAGCGACATCCTGGGAAAACTCAGGATGCGGCTGGGTATTAAACGGTCGGATTACAGGGTAAACCCCGGACTTTACGCGCTGAATTCCCCGGGCGCGGGTTCTCCCGTGCTTGTTTCCGCGAATTACAAATTAAGCTTTGATGTTTTGCGCGCCGCCGCCTCTGATTTGGACGCGTGGATACTCGTTCTTGATACTAAAGGCATAAATGTCTGGTGCGCGGCGGGGAAAGGCACCTTCGGAACGGAAGAACTGATAAAGCGGGTCAAAAAATCCGGCCTTTCAAAATACCTGTCCCACAAGACGCTAATTCTTCCTCAGCTCGGGGCAAGCGGCGTAGCGGCCCATAAAGTAAAAGCAAAGACAGGTTTTACCGTAAAATTCGGCCCCGTGGAAGCTTATGACCTGAGAAAATACCTGGAAAACGGGCAGAAGTGCGATGAAGCAATGAGGACAATTCGTTTTCCGCTTGCCGAAAGGTTAGTGCTGACGCCGGTGGAAATGGTGCTCTCCTGGCCGTTGCTTCTGGGATCACTGTCCTTATCGGTTCTCTGCGCTTTAATTTCCGGCGGGCTTCCGGTATTTTTATCACTCTTATCCTTGTCGGTGCTTGCTATCCTGACCGGCACGCTGCTGGTTCCCGCGCTCCTTCCATATATACCTGGTTCCTCTTTTGCCTGGAAGGGCTGGATAACGGGCCTTATTTCTTCGGTTATATATTTACTGCTGGCGGGTATTTCCTCGGCTGTTTTTATTGCTGGCGCGCTATTTCTATTTCCGGCCATCTCGGCATTTCTCGCCCTTAATTTTACGGGTTCAACCACCTTTACTTCGCCGTCAGGCGTGAAGAAAGAAATGCTTTATGCCATTCCTTTCTGCGTAATCTCCGCGGCGGCGGGGCTTGTTTTTCTGTTCTACTTTGCTTTCAGGGGGTTTTCCCTATGAGATACCTGAAGAATGTTTCCACTCTTACAATTGACAGGAAAAAATGCACCGGCTGCGGAATGTGCGCGGTAGTCTGCCCGCACAGAGTGATAAAGATTGCGGAGAGGAAAGCATGGATTATTGAGCCTGATCTTTGTATGGAATGCGGGGCGTGCGCCGTCAATTGCCGCGAAAACGCGGTCAGCGTAAAGAACGGAACCGGTTGCGCCTACGGGATGATAAAGGCGAAGTTGAAGGGAAGCAGTGAAGAATGCGAGTGCGATTGTTGCTAGTTAATTGATTTCGCAGACGTACTGAGCGATAACACGTGTCAGAGATGCTTGCTGCTAAAGTTTCTAAATCTATATTATCCCGCCAAATATTGCAAAAACTGTATTTTAACCCATCATTCAATAGTCCTTTCCGATATTAGTTATTTTTACTTGTCTGATTGCGCTAGTCTTTAATTTCTAATCTTTTTGCTGAGATTTGTCTTGTTTTTCTTGCAAAATGCGTTAAAATACTACTGTTAATTGATTATTATGTTCGCTGAGGGGAGTTTAAAACGGGTCCTACCGAAATGTCCCCCATTTTAGTGCCCCGTCTCTTCTCAGCGAATTTTGTTTCTTTTAAGGCAAACAGGCAAATACGAAATGCGAAATCTGAAATTCGAAACTCCATACGTAGCAAGCTGTAAGTACTAAAGCTGCAATTCGTGAGCTGTTAACCGGTAAACATAAAAAAGCAAAAACAAAGTGTTTCAAAAGCTATTTAGTGATTTATATATTTTATTTTATTTGGGATTTGGTACTTGAGATTTTGTGCCTGATCCTATTTTGTTTCGAATTGCGAATTTGGTCCTTCGAATTTGTCTTAAAGGAGTTAACTTGGCCAACGATACCCAGCACGAACTGATAATAACTTCCGCGGAACAGCTTTTCCTGCTTGAGGAATGCGAGCTGGAAGAATACGGGCTGACAACAGCCATAGAGAATGCAGAGCCGGAAGACGAAGAAAGATTCGCTGCCGACCTGACCGAGGAAGATTTAAAAAACCTTTACGCTCATGTTAGCCGCGTTCACGCCGAAGACCGCTCCAAAAAGGCGACCAAGCTGACTGAAGCCCTGATGGCAAGAATTGAAGCGATTGTCCCCGTCGAATAAAAACAAATGGGACAGAGACTGGTTTCTGGTGGCGAGAATGAAAACAATCCTCATAGCTGCACTGCTCTTGCTTTGTCCCCTATTTGCCCTTTCTCAGGATATTTCAAAAGAAGCGCGCGAGGCTGTCAATAAAGCCCTAAAGGAAAAGAGAATAGATGCCGGTGAACTTGCTTCCTATTATACTCTTATAAACAACGGCAAATCCGCCGAGGTTATAAAAAAACTTGCAGCCCCGGGGGATAAGGGCGTATTTGGCTCCACAAGCTTTGCCCCCTCGCCGGAAAAACCCGTCGGCTGGAGGGGTGATTGGACCGGCAGGTTTCCCGGCGCAACGCCCCCGTTAAAGTGGGGCAGAAAACTTGACGGATCAATGGACAATATCGCCTGGATAGCCGAAACTCCGAGTTTTTCAGGTTCGTCTCCGGTTATCGCCGGAAACAAAATATTCATAACCTCCGCCTCCTGCGACCTGGTCTGTTTTGAAAAGAAGACCGGCAAAATGCTCTGGGTGAGAAGCGCCGGGTTCTACGACGCGGCAACCGCCGAAGACCGCGCTAAATTTCCTGAAGTCTTTAAAAACCTTGAGATGCTCGCAAAACTCCGTCAGAAGGTGAACAATGAACTTCCCTCGCTTTCGGAGCCCGGCGAGGTCTGGAAGGAAGGTCAGGATAAGTCAAAGAATATCCTGGATAAGATGGATGGCCTGCTCAGCGCCGCTGATCCGGAGAGGTTTAAAATATTTGAAAGGATTGACGCTACCACAACGCCCGCGACTGACGGGCAGGATGTTTATGTCCTGCACAATACAACCGGAATACTTGCCTGCTACGATCTTAACGGAAATAGAAAATGGCTTACCTTCATCTGCGATCCTGCCGTTAAATTTCAGCACCACGGCTACACTTCAAGCCCTCTCTTGGTTGACGGCAAAGTCATAGTATTTTTCAAGGGCTATCGCGCTTTTGACTCGGCAACCGGCAAGCAGCTCTGGAGTAAGAATGGCGCCGAGTACCAGGGGCTGCGCTACGGCACGCCTGCGGCGGTGACCGGCAGGACAGATGTCTTTGTCGGCTGCACCGGCGCGGTTTTTAAAACTTCAGATTGCTCTTTGTACAGCAAGCAGAATATTACGGTAGGCGAATCCTGGGGAGGGGGCGTCTTCTCGGACGGATATGTGGCTTTCCTGCACGCGAGAGGCTACAAAGAGAATGGATTTAAACCCTTGGGCTGGTATAAGCTTCCCCCTGTTTCCGCGGACTCCCCTATTCCCGCTATCTGCCCCGACAAACCGGGAGAGGATATGCTGAAACCGGAGTGGAGCGGGAACGGGCAGCCGATCTACAACACCTTCGCGGCGACGCCTTTGATATACGGCGGCTTGGTATATATAGGAAGCGAGGGCGGCGGCTATTCAAGCAGAGGAACGGAAACGCCCTTCATTTTTGCCTACGGCCTTGAAAATGGCGAGCTCGTTTACAGCCTGCCTGCAGAATTCTTTGTTCAGAAATACTCTTCCCCTTACAGCGTCTATTCCCTGCAGACCCCGTTTTCTATGGCGGGAGGCAATATCTTTGTGCTGGGCCCCCTAAATGAAATTGTAATTCTCGCGCCAGGAAAGGAAAAGAAGGAACTTGCGCGGAATAAAATAGAAATGAAATCGCTAAGTATCGGCGACAAATACAAGGAATGGTGCGTTGCTCCGCCGG
>Ga0209083_1001272_pt1 | contig 29739 bp, 46 predicted proteins | sample AM7aDNAmetaG_FD_184132 | JGI IMG/M metagenome (GOLD analysis project Ga0209083, IMG submission 184132) | Freshwater microbial communities from Finland to study Microbial Dark Matter (Phase II) - AM7a DNA metaG (SPAdes) (version 3) | ecosystem: Environmental > Aquatic > Freshwater > Lake ... | reverse complement strand
TGGTCTACCACAATACTATCATGGGGACATAAAGAGCATATCCGGGACATCCTTTTTTGTGTTCTGCATCCGCTGATCAGCAGCCATGCAGAGAGTAGAAAAATAAGTTTTCTCATAAAATAAGGTGTTAAATTAAGTCGTGGCCGAAATTCTTTTTAAATTATATTCTTCGCCTTCAACAACAGTTGTGATTGTGAACCTATCCTTTATTTTGGAGATCATTAATTCATCTTCATCCTCATACAGGTCTTCATCCTTCAGGGTGTAACCATCTGCACAGACAAAAGAAACACTTTCCTTAACATCGGGTATTTCACTTAAAATTGTTGTAGTTGTTACCGTGGACACAATTTTCCTGACAACTTTTCTTGAAAAAATCCTTTTGTTTTCATCAAAGAAGAATTCATCTCCTAATGATACTTCACTCAAATTTTTCATATTACATAAATATTACCTGAGGTTTAAAACTTAATGGGGGGGGATCAGTAAAATAGATTTGATTATTACCTCCATCATCCACCGAATGGGTACCAAGGTACCAGGTTAAATCAGGACTCCCATTTGTATTATCAATTTCAATATAATCCAGGGAAACTTTTCCTGAACCTAAATAATATAAAGTACTCCCATTTCCATAAATTCTTTTTAAGTCCGAGGAGTTGCCGGAAAATACAGGATTTGCAACATATACGTCTCCGTATAGTTCTACTTCCTGATAACCTGTATAATCAAAAATAATATCAGTTGCAACAGCGGCAATATCTCCATAAGAACCTACTAAATGAATTGTTTTGTAAGAAGTATTTCCAGAGTTGTCCCTAAAATTAGTTACGTACCAATCACTGGTATCTGCAAAAGAAGAAGCACTCCCGTATTGGTAAGTTGTGCAATAAATTGTATTGCTACTAAAATCAAGAAGCCCGTTATTTATAATATTTTTCGTTCTTATCGTTCTGGATATAGCCTTCAGGATAGAATTCGAGGTACTTAAATTCAAGTTATAACCCGTGTTATTAAAATCAGAAAGTAATGTAACTGTTCCATTATTGGAAATGGAAACTTGATTTTTCCAAGTTTTGCCTTTAAAATCTATATTATAAGTTGTTCCTCCAAAAGACAAATCTGGAATGGTGGCTCCAAAAGTCATTGCAGAAGATAAAATGAAATTGCCATTTACATTTATATATCTTATTCCTGACATTGATAACTGACCTGAATAGCCTGAATCTTCATCAAATGTAACCGACTTCCATATATGGTTAGCATTTATAGTACAATTTTTATTATTTCCTGAAGTAAAATGAACATCATCGTTAATTCCTGGAACTGATGCACCGGTCGGACCACCTTTTGTGGCAGACCAGGCTGAAGTGACATTACTATTACTATTTGCCGAAGGGTTCCACCATCTTGCCATATTATCCAAAAGTTATATTAGGTACAAAACCTTTTGTTCCTGTTCCTGCTCCTGTACAATTGTATATTACTATATCTCCTGTGTGTACTGTGTTTACCGAAGTATCAATAACCGGTGATGTCGTTGCATCCTTTGAATCATAGGTATTGACATCAATTGTTATAGCAGTTAAAAGAACGTCAAAAAATACGTGGGCAGAAGTTGGTGAAGACTGCCTGCCAACTTGGACCATAAATGTAGGAAGGCCAGATGAAGAAGGAACACGAACCGCCCCGCCAAGTGAAACTATTTTGAACCCATCAAATTCAGGAGGCACCCTGAATTCTGTTATATTATCTTTAACAGTTAGTGCCGTATCCTTGTCAATTGCCCACATTCCAGCTGGGTGTTTTAGCCTAACATCGGAAGTTGGACAATATAATGTATCAAAATAACCTTTCCAATATGCTTTTAGATTTGTCCCGGAAATCTTTTGCATTATTGAATTTGCATTCTTTCTGAACCACCATTCATCTGCATCAATTGGGGTACCAGCATTTGCAGATGTCAAAAGTGCAGCCATGGTGGTAGTGGTAACCGTTGCAAAAATATTGCATAAAGGGGATTCCCATCCATTTTGAAATTTATAGACATCACCGTTGGCAGTATTAAGGTAACAGTCACCGTTCGAATATCCTGTAGTTGTACTAGGTGCACCTGAGCCAGTATTCCATAATGATCCTCTTGTACCAGCTTGACCAACTGACATTCTTAAAAACACAACAAAAATCTCTTCATTTTCATCAAAAAGACCTGTCGAGGATGAACCGGCATTTATGAATCTATAATATCCGCTATATGTGAAAATTATATCCCTGAAAATAAAATATTTATCGCCATTTCTATTTTGTATGATAATTGTGGTAAAATACTGTCCTCCTGTGGAAATAAAAGAAGATATATCTATATTATTTTCTGTAATAAAATTTATATAAACCTGGGTAATATAACTGTAATCTGAATTACTATTACTATTTAAAAAACAAAGGAACCCGGATCCTGGATCCCCTCCATCTTGTAATGAGAATTTATACTTGAACCCCACTGGTATACCTTGATTTCCCTGTTCACCTTGTTCGCCTGGGTCTCCTTTTGATGCCCACAATCTAAAGTGGTCTGTATCTAATCCAGGAACAACCGTGCTGTTTTCTATTGACAAATAACATTCATAGGTAGATCCTGAATTAGTGACAATACTAAAAGCCGCATAGTTACTAGCTGTAACCCAAGGTCCACGGCTTGTATAACCTGGGCCCGGGTCTCCTGGTTGCCCCGGGTCTCCTGGTTGCCCTGGGTCTCCTTTTGATGCCCATATTTTAAAATGGTCAGTATCGGTACCCGGTTCTATTGTGCTATTATTAATTGCCGCGAAACATTCCCAGGTTGAACCGGCATTGGTCAAAACATCATATTCAAGATAGTTGCTTCCGGATGACCATTCTCCCCGGTTCCTGAAGCCCTGACCATTAATCCCATCCCTGGTACATATTTCATAATCCAGGATATGGTCAGTAGCTAAATTGTTCCAGTACTGGGCTTGTATGCTCAGGATAACAATAAGAGCGACAGGGTAAGCAACACAGTCCCCGTCAAGGCTATAATTACCTTCTGCATCAAAAGAGGAGACATCCACTGTTGCGCCCAGAGAGGTTTCAGGATTGAGACCGGTCGGCTGATAATTTTGGATAGTGCTGACAAGCGCGTCGAGGCCTCCGGGGAACTGGTCGGTAAGGATGGTTGTGTTTTCTGGAATAGTAATTGTTCCCGTTTGGCTACTAATCTCAATAAAGTAGGCGAGCTTAAGTTCATTGGTTGCAAGGTTTATTAATAATTGTTTTTCTGCAGGGGTCATTCCTGCATTTTGGACCCGGAGGCCTGGACCAGGGTTTTTTTTCCCTCCAGCTTCCGGATCTTCATTTAACAAATAAAGGCCTTTGCCAGGATTAATGAAAGTCATCAGGCATCAAGTTTTTCGCGGTTATCACATATCATTTTGCAACAAACAAGATCTTCGAGTCTTTTAATTTTATCATCAATAAGTTTCTTGTATGTTTCAAATTCGGTTTTAACGGCATCTGCAGTATTTTTCCTGTTTGATACTACCATCGTGATCACTGATCCAATGGAAGCACTTAATAATCCTGTTAATATTTCTGGCATCATGACGGGTCCATATAATAATTAATTTCCATTATGCATCCGTATTTTGGCGTATCAGCTGAAGGGTTGCAGCATACCAGGTTAATCTTGTATTCATACGCTGTAGTACCCGGATTTGCATTCAGCAAGGCAAGCTTGGCATTAATTGCTGTAACAACATCCGCTAAGCTTGATTTATCAGCAATAGAAACTGTTGTTTTGGAGGAACACTGTTTTGCCACATAAACAGGTTCTGTGGTATAAACAGGCAATGAACCTTGAATATTATATCCTGCTATGTTGACATTAAAAGCAACATTTGATGGTGAAGGTTCTATTGAGATAGGATGGGATCCTGAATTTGTGACAAAGGCATTTAAAGGGGTTTCTGTGCTATTTACTATTTGAGCCAGAACAGGATCATTTTTCCCATCGGTGTCATTGATTACCCTTACAGGTATTGCTTTATCAATAGTATTGTTAACATATACGGAGGTTCCACCTGCTCCATCGGATCCTGATGTTTGAATTTTTGCTCCTGGGTTCTTTTTTGTCATAAAATCAAGATTTGTGTTTAAATAATTTTGCAATAAATACTCCGGCTATTATCATTGTAAATGTTGATTTTACAGGGTTATCTTCAATATAGCTCAATATGTCTTTTGGATATAATGAGAGAACCGCTTGTTTAAATTCGGCCATTGTTATTTGCCCGTCTTTATTAAGGTCAAATAATTGGTTTTGGCTTGCAACCAAAGAGGCAGGATAATCAGATGATTGGAAAACAAAGCTGTCAGGCTTGCCAATAGCAGCTGGCCAGAATGTTCCCAGGTAAACATCAAAGAAGGATTTCATTTTACCAATAAGCCCATTTTTCTTATAATACAAATATACCCAGGGCAGCTGATCAACATTTGACATTGCAAACAAAGCATCGGTAGATGTGCCAAGAAATTCTGCGGTTGACTCCATAAATTGGATGAGACCGGTTGCCCCGGAAATGGAATTAACAGCTTGTGGGTTAATCCTAGATTCGGTCCACATAACAGCCATAAGCCAGTCCGGGTTTATCCCAAGTGTAGAAGAAAGGCTTTGAACCTTTTGCTCAAAATCTTCCTGGTTGGTTGTTATGTAGCTTTCAAAGATCATTAGGCTGAAAAAGTATAAGAGTAAATACGGTTGATCCAGCCCTGGTAGAACTTATGTTGTGAAGGATTTGCTTCAATAATCCTTAGGATAAACATTACTCTCTCAGCTTTTATTAAGCCGAAGAGATGTTCCTGGTCAGGGTAATTATTAATTGCATTTATTGTTACCGGGCCAACCATTCCATCCGGAACAACTTTAAGTGATCTCTGAACAAGGGTTATTGCATTCTTCCCTGATCCCCACAACCAGTCAACACAAGTTTCGGCAATGGACTGATTATGTATTTCATCAGCTTTGAAAGTATCCCAGAACTTTTTTAAAACTAGTTTGAAATCATCAACAGTCAGAAGTTTGATATCTTCCTTATCAATATGGCCGTCATGGTTTTTATCATAACCCACTGTTTGCCATGTTGCAAGGGTGACCCCGTTTTTTGTTGCACCTCCTGCATCATCCGGATCATCAACAAATATCCACTCCCCTTCCCACTTCAGTATTTTTGGAACTAAAAGATCAATGTTTGCCATATTTTATATTTTTGATTTATTTACTTTCCTTAGGCTTACGGATCATTCCGATTACCTTATTACTTACCCAGAGGCCTCCTAACAAAAAGGCTGCTTTTTTAATAATGCCTCCGTAATCGCTCCACCACTGGCCAAATTTGCCTTTGTTGTAAGCATCATCAAGCTGCTTCTGAAGGTCTGCGGTTATTTTTTTTTGCTGGTCTGCAGGGAGCTTTTCCAACCAGGTTTTAAATGCACCTGATATCTTGAGGTCTGCTTTTCCCTGTTCATAGTCAGGGGCAAACTCATGATATACAAGGTAACCAACACCGGCAACAACGGCAGCACCAATTGCGAAAGCCAGCCAGAACCCGGAGAGGGTGCTCCCATCAAAGGAGATTGTCTGCAGATAATCCCAAATAGGAAGATTGTCGATCCAGTCTTTTGTTTTTGTGATATCTCCCTGTACCTTGAGTAACGTTGAACTGCTCATGTGGGCCTGTCTCTTCTGGTAATTTGCCAGGAGAGATTTATAAACAGTTACCTGGCTTGATGTATCAACACCAAGCAGCTTTGCCCGGTCAAGAGCTGGACCAACTGTTATGAGCTGTTTATATATTGCAATATCATTTAAAACAAGTGAATCAATGATATTTTTCGCATCCTGCTGAGTAATTGTTGGAACATAATCCGTTGCGCCGGATCCCCAGGAAACTCCCGGAAAAGTAATTCCATCTTCCCGGAACCATCCCAGAAAATTTGAAGTATGCTTTTCTAATAGCCAGGCTTCATACCATGACCACCCGTCAGGATCATCATAATAGTTTCCTGTACAAATCCCAACATCCTGACCTTTGCCCTCATATACGTAAATTACATTGCTCAGGTCCTGGGTAATTTCCGGATAAGTGTGGGCAACTGAAGAGCCATCAGGTCCAATCCTGATGTAGCTGTTTTTTTTATCGCTATCAAAATCATAAGTCATAATCAAGAAGTTAAAAGAATAGGGAAGTCTCCTCCCCTATCCTTAATTGACAAAGCTACACTGGGGAAAAGTCTTTTAGCGTTTGCGGGTCCTTGGTTTGGCAATACCGGAAAGCCCTGTGGTTTTCTTGATGATTGCTTCCTTTTTCTTTTTGTCAGCTGCTTTTTTAGTAACAGCTTTGTTGTATTCAGACATGCGCGAAGCATTGTCTTTTTCAACTAAGCGGCACTTTTCGTCATATTTGTGCCAGGAATCCAAACTTGCTGATGCTTTAGGCCTTTTAGGGTACCTTTTCATTTTAGGGCGTTTAACGTGTCCTTTCATGGTTGTAAAAATTAAATTATTAATAAAAAAGAAAACTAGATATAAGAACTAGCCAGATTAAGGGCTAAATTTTTAACATTACTTTTTTCGCAAACCTTCTTCAGCACAAGTAATTCTTTAAATGTGAGGTTTGCTTTGATGACATTAAATGCTTCTTTTGCTTCTTCCTCTTTCCCCTCAGGGCAGGAATATTCAAAAGCAACATTAACCGTCACTTGGCTCTCCTGTTTTGCTCTGTTCAGAAACCCCATCGATGTCTTTTTTTTGTTTTTCCTCTTTTTGTTTTTTGATACTTGCAAGGAGGTCATTTACAATCCCTCCGAGCTTCCGGATCTCTTCAATGTTTAATTTTGCTCCCTGGATTGAAAATGCAATTTTTTCTATTTCCTGGTCCTCTCCTGATAATGGGACATTATCTGCAGGAGGCTGTTCAGGTGCAAATAAACCGGCAAGGCCTTTGCTTTTTGAATTGGCATTAAATGCTTTTAATACTTCGGCCATTAAAAGGCTTGCACCGTTTTTTGCAGCTTCGGTACTGGAGTTGTATTTTACTTCAAGCTCCTTAAGTTCATGAAGGGTTGCAGTCTTTTGCTCATTAAAAATTTTAACTTCGGTCTCAAGCTTAAACTTTTCAAGCTGAAGCCTTGTGTCTTCTTTCCGGAGATGCTCTTTTTCTTCATCAAGCCTTTCAGCCTTTCTCTCGAGCTTTTCTTTTTCCATTCGGAAATCATCCATTTGTCCCGGTACCTGGAAACCGCCAAAGCCGGCAAACTGATTCTGTGGCTGCTGTTGTTTTTGTGAAGGGAACACACCGTTAATTGTGAAATCCCACTCAAACAATGTTCCTTTGTTTGATGTTGCAGCCGGCCTTGCCTCAATTTTAAACCTGACTTCTTCCGGATTGGTGCAACTGGTTACATTTGCCTCAAGCCTTTTAAGGCTTTCTTCAATATCAGAAGTGTCGTTTCGTGCTATTTGAATAGCATTGTTATAGCCAGGCCCGTAATAAAACAATCTCCAGTAAGGAGTATTGTCATCCCTTAATTTTTCCAGTGTCTTTGCAAATGTGTACATATCAGCTATATATTGATTGTGAGACAATACTTAATTTTAAGCTTGCAGCCTCGAGTGTGGCATTGGTCGAAAAGCCTGCAGGGAGGATCAGGTTTGCCTTGAAGTTTCCACTGAACTTAATGAGGATATCAGATTCCAAGACAAAGTAATTGTCCGGATACCCATCTTCATTGGTATAGAACATGTTTGATACATCAAAAGATGATATCGTTTTGATTGGCTGCCCTTCACCTTCAATTTGTATCTGGATCCCTGCCAGGGTGGAAAAAGCCCCAACCGTTCCAATAATTATTACCGCAGAGCATAAAAATGCCGTTGAATCAGCAAGGTTGTCAGCTATTTTATTATTATCATCAAACTTAATATGTTGCTGGCTATATTTTGGCTCAGTAATATGTTTGTTTTTGATGATATCTTCAATATGCCTGTTGATCATAATTGGATTGGTTTATTATTCTTTTTCGAGCCTGAAGATGAACTGGATCTGTGCGCCGGTTTCAAGGGTTGCAAAAGGGCGTGCCTGAATTGTAACCTTGCGGCCGTTTGCTGCAATGTTAAGTTCATGGTAACGGCCTCCAACGGGTACAGATTCGTCAACAGATAAATGTTTGTAATAAACCATATCCTGAAGCTGCTCCTCATCATTTCTTAGGCCGAGCTCAAAATCGCCAGGGGTACCTGTAATAACCTGTACTGCAAACCCGGTACATTTTGGATAATTTGCATCAAGGTTAACACTTTGTTCAACCATGGTACCTCCAGTGGTTGGGTTTGGAATGGTAATTATCTGGGTTAACTCTCTTAATTTCTTATTGTTCATGACTTTATTTAAATTAAAAATTCAAACTAATAAATTGATTTTGAACAAGACATCCGGATGCACGTTTGCGTTTGCATCAAAATGTCTTTTTTTTATCGAAGGGTTTATGTCCTAAGAAGCACTTCTTGGAGCGGTGGCAACTCCCATGAGGCGCAATTCCACGTAAGTGTAATTACCAAGGGGAGTTCCAACACCTGCGTAATATAACCTTGCTTCAATTTTTTGGTTTTCCCTGATAAGGATTGGAGACTCAAGATGTACACAGTCTTTTCCGCCTTCGCATTCGTCAGACAAAGAAATCATGTCACGGAAGAATTTACGAACCGGAAGGTCAACAACTAAACCTCCATCAATATAAATTTTCAACTCACCATTGATGATAAGTTTATCCTGAAGGGTAGCATTGTCATTACCAAGGGTAATAGCTGCTGTACCACCTGCTGCACCTAATCCACCAAAGGTTGATACAAGTGCATTGGTAAAAGTGACCATATCAACAGTGGTACCACTTGCTGAATAAGCTGCAGAGAATTTAATTTTGGTAAGTACCAGGTTTTCACCTGCAGGGAGGTAATTCTTGTCAAGGTTCTGGGTACCCACCTTAAGTACATCACTTGATTTCAAAAGGTCAATTTGCTGACCTGCAGCGGGAGTAACAGCCCTTCTGAAATAATAATCCCTTGTTACAAAACGGGATTTCCCAGATCTCATATCATCCTGGGTCTGTTTGTCAAGGCGGTCAATCTGGCTCAAAAGGAACCTGGAGCCCTTTGAACTGGTGGTTGCCAGCAAAGTATTTTTTGTGGTGTCCTTTACAAGGTTTTTAACTCCCTGTTTTTGAGCCGGGGTAAAAGGGGCGTTAACGAGCTTTCCCAAGCCGTTAATCTGGTTGTCTAAGGTGATATCATCAATTCCACCAAGGCCAACTAATAAATCAAAATTATCTTCCATCGAAATAAAAATTAAATGTTTATAAAAAATATAATTTAATAAAAGGGTTAACCTCGTTTGCGAGGGTTAAACCATAGCATTATGCATTTGATTGAATGATGAAGAGTGTGAGTTATGGAAACCGTCCATGTTTTCATCACCTTTCATCCCGGCTTCTGCATCGGCTTTTTCCTGTGCTTTGCGTGCGAGCTCGTCCCAGTCAACTTCAGCTGAAGCTCCCATTCCTGAGAGGCCAAGGTCAGCTTTTTGTTTCGGGAGGATGAAGTCACCAGTACTCCTGAGAGTACCAAAAGCACCCATGCCCTTTGCCACATTGTTGAGATGCGGCTCTGCAACAAACATGTTCCCTAACACACCAATAGCAAGGAATGCCAAGCCGTGGTATTTACTTGGTAATATTTTGTCACCGATCAACTTATTGCTTAAATAAGCAGCTCCGGTGGTGCCGGCACCAATCTCGACAACTTCAAGAGCTTTTTCCCCCATGTTTGCCATGGGCCTTTTATTCAAAAATCCTTTTTTCATTTTACTTTAAAAATTAAATTAAAAAACTATTTACATTGTCTGTAGGGGTTTCTGAGTTTGCTCGTGAAAGATCCACAGTTAAAATTTTGCTATTTTTTCCTGAATGCCAAAAATCCCAAAACAGCCAATCCTCCAAGGACTAATCCGATTGTCCCAATAGATTTACCTGTTCCATCAGTTGCAGGATCAGTAAAAGGATTTGGGCCTATAGGAGTTGTTGTAATGGCTGTTTTACTTGATGCAGGTTTCAGCTTCATTACATCGGTAAAAGCTTTTGAAACATCCTGCAAAATCCCCGAGTGTGTAAGCTTTTCAAGAAACTTTGCAGCCCCGGCCATGAAACCTCCACCCCCGACCACTGCAGCTTCAGTAGCAACTCCAAGTTCACCAAGGCCATTTACATTTTTACCTACACCAAGGAATTTCTTTTTGTCCTTTCCTTTATTGATCGCATCTTTGAAAGTGTCACCGTCTCCACCAATTTCCTCAAACATTTTACGGTAGTTGTTTGCTGCCTTTACATGGTCATTATACTCAGCTTCTGTATAGCCCCTTGATAAAGCATCGGCAAGGGTACCTGTTCCTACACCAAGGATTTTTGCATGGTTTAAAAAGTTAAGCTCAAGTAAAAGAAGAACAGCTCCCCGTACCGGTGACATGGCAATTGACTTGACAATTGTTGTAACAGCCTTAACAGTAGAACCTGCATCTTTTACAGCAGTTTTAACATCGGTCTCTGACTTGTCAATTTCCCTTTTGAAGTCGGCTTTTACCTTGGAACCGTGACCGGTTGCAATATCCTTCGCTGCATCACCGGCAGCTGCTACAACATGGACAGCTGCAGTAGTTGTTTTTACAGCAATCTTAATAGGAAGAACTACAGTATCTTTAACAGCATTTACAAGCTTTTTAAGGCCTTTGCCAATTTTAAACCGGCCAAGGTCTCCTAATCCCTGGATAACATCAAGCTCATCATCGGAGAAGCCGCTCAATACAGGGATGAATTCCAAGCCTACCTCATAATCACCAATTGCATCAATATTACCAAGGCCTGATAAACCTGAAATGAACCGGTTGATCTTTTCGCTTTTGAATTCCATCCCGTTATCGGTGATATCATCAACGTGTTTCATAATGCCCAGCATTGGCCTGTGTTCATCGGGATGGCTGTTGAGAACATAAAGGATTTTTTTTAGTTCCTTTTTTTCTGCCGGGGTAATAGTTCCGGATTGTGCTTTATTATAAAACTTCTGTCCTATGCTGATCAGTTCGTCAGCCAGGGACCCAAGTCCGGAAAAGTCTTTATCTTCCAGTCCTTCAAGAATAGATAAATTCATACTTTTGGTAACATTTAAAGGTTTGGTATTAAATTCGTTCATCACACCGTCCAGGATCATCCCGTCGAGCGTAGTATATATATGGCTGTAAATAGGCTCCTTGGTGCCTGGTTTATATTTGAAAGCAACAATTTCTACAGATGGCGGTGGTTTCATGTAGCCCATTTCTTTGAGCACACAGGCGCTGAATATTGCATAATCATCACAATCGCAAAGGATGCCTTTTTGTGAATCGCTCCATGACCGGGCAGGCGTGCGGAGCTTCTCCCCTTCTTCCAGTCCATAAGGTATGTTTGATTTGATCCAGTGCCAGGTATTAAATACAGATTGCTGTTTTGTAGCAGCTTTTAAATGTGCTGCAAGACGGCTTACCTGGTGCGAACATTTGCCGATAATTAGCAAAATGTTTTCCATAGTGAGGGGGATATCACCCTGGTCGGTAATTAAGGTGTCTTTATTTAATGCAGGATCAATTAAATGATCATAAGATGAAAGTGGTTGATATGTAGGTTTGTAGCCTTTGAAATCCCATTTTGATCTGTTGTTTGATAAAATTTCGTAAGCTCCAAGCTTAGTTTTTTGGTTTGGATTAAAATTTGATGTATCTTTGCTATCAACGTTTGTTGGATAATGCAGCGGATTATCTGTAAAATTATTGCCGTCAATAGTTTCAATAGTTCCAAACGTTTTACTATCTTGTGACTTGTCGAATGCAGATACTACCCAATGTTTTTCTTTCCCAAAAGATTCCTTTGAAATAATAATTCTATACAAATCACCTTCAATAGAAACCCTGTCTTTTCGGGTAAGGGGTTTTAAAATTCCAAATGTTACCATTATTGGAATAAAGTCTTCTATTTTAAAACCATAACTATTGATTGTTTTTTCATGTTTATCAATAATATGCTTTAACCCACAACCTTCATTTTTTTTATTATTATTTCCCCAAACAATATCAATATCTCCAATGTCCTCTCTGTGTAATGCCGCTATAGCCTCACCGTCCTGTTTTTCAATAAGAAATCTTATTGCTTCCTTAGGCTTACCCTTAAACTGGGTATAGATGGGGCCAAAGTCTCCTGTCTTGTATTCTTCGCTCATACCGGCAGTGATATTTTAGTGTCGAAGGGAACAGTAAAACCGTTTGCAATTGTGCGGCCTGCAAGCCTGAGGTTTTTTGGCAACTGGATTGACTTGGTCTGTATCCAGGAGATAATATTAGAAAGGAGGTCTACCCCCAGGTGCACAAGGTCTGAACAAACAACAGGTACTGATCCGTTTACGGTGGCACCGGGAAGGATCTGGAGCTTATCGGTTTTTACAATGGTTGCCACAGTCGGGCCATTTTCAAAAGAGAGATTCAGCAGGAGATAGGTAACATCAATTTCCTTGTTTGAAGGATTGCTCAAGGAATAGTTTAAGTTGAAATCAAGGGAGCCGTGCGAAACATCAAGGTTTGAAATGCCGGTTGGCATAAAGTCAATTTTATCGGCTGCCAGGTAAGTGGTAACGGCATTATAGATAATTGGTGTCATGATTATGGCACCGCCTACAAAAAGGACCTTTGCAACTCCGCTCATAAAGTGGATCGTTATTTATTGCAAATATCCTTTTCCTAAAATACCTTTTGATATTTCGGGACGTTTCGTGACAGTTCATGACGTTTCGTGACAGTTTTTAATAGTTCGTGACAGTTTTTGACGTTTCGTTTTACAATTTATTAACAAATGAGGTATGAACAAAAAACCTTCTTATAACCTTAAAAACATGTTAAATCACTGTATTTTAAATAAATGAATTTAATTTAAAAATAACAGCATTGAAATACAGTATTTTATAAAATTGAACCTTGTATTAAACCATATCTGAACCATGTGTTTTACCTTTAATTAACCTATACTATATATGTAAGTATAGTTTAGAATAAAAAAAGAAGGTGTTCCCGCTATGAAGTATTAATTTTTGCGGAAAAAAGATTTAAAAAATATACTTGGAAGGGATAAAAATGTTTCTTAATTTATTTTTTTTATCAAAGAATTGATTATCAAACAATAAAAAAATTGATCATTCATTAATTTTTCAAATTCCCAGACCCCTCAAAAATATGTTAACTTTGTTAACTATGTAAACCTTTGCGGTTAAATCATTGTTTTATACATAATTATATCAATTCAAAAATGTTAACCTTTGATAAAAAAATGTAAACCGGTTTTTAAAATGTTATCCAAAAATGTAAACCGGAAAATTTTTCTTTAAAAAAAAATTATTCTTTCGTCAACAAAAACGGTTTTTAAAATGTTAACCATGTAAACCAAATGTAAACCAATAATATTTTTTTTAATAAATTTAAAATCAATTAATTAATATCTATTTTTTTTTAAGGTTAACAAGGTTAACATGGTTTACATTTTTTTTAATAAAGATTTTTAAAAAAAATAAAAGGAATTTAATTATATTTGCATGTCATAATATGGTAATTAGGATTAATGAAAAAAGAAAAGCCCAGGATTGGTTCCCGGGCTTTTTTTATTATTGCAATAGCATTTTATCAATCATTGCATTTGATATTCCTTTTTTATTAAAGATATGTTTCTTCAACCTGATCAGGTTGAGAACATCCTCCTGGTTGTATTTAAGTATAAGCTTCCGCAGGTCAGGATTTCTCCAGTCGTGCCACATCTTAAAAATATCTGTTTTATATTCATAAGTGGTACGTTCTATTCCATAATAGCTCTCGAGATATGCGAGCTTATATGAGTTCATTCCGGGAAGATAAGCTTTAAATACGCGCAAAAGGTTAACACATTTACAGTGGTTCCGGATCTCGAGGTGGAAGTACTTTTCCAGCATGGCGATATCAGGTCCGTAAAAAAACAGGTAGCCGTCAACAGGCTTTAAAATTTTGACCAGGTTTTTTAATGTAAGTGTGTGATCATACAACTGCCCGTGATTGGCAATTGAATATGCATATCCGAAAAGGAATATTTTTTGATTGGTAAACCACTCGCAATCTAAATAAAGATTTGTCATAATACGATTGTTTAAGATTTACGAACAAAAAATATAAACACTAAACCCCGTTATTGGCGGGGTCTAATGTTTTTTATTTATAAATGTTTAATTATGGAAAGCCAAGCTAGCAAAAGGTTGAACGGCTTTTGAATAAGTACCTGGGCTTCTTAATGGCCCGGTGGGAATATGGGAAGGAAGGAATCATTTGCTAATCCATTATTATTAAGGGGTCTTCAAGAAGTTCTTTCAACTTACGGTCTCTGGCTGCCAGGGATGGGAAATTTTCAAGGGTTCGGTAATCATGATTTACAAACTTAGGATCCTTATATTTTATCCTAATCTGAGGCTGATTATCAGGGCGTACAATTGTAAACCCGGCGTTAAGTAATTTTCTTTGGTCTGCTTGGTTCATGGCAATAATTTTTAAAGATTTAACTCATTGTTACCTATAATGATTTTTGTGGGATCCTGTTCAGAAACCACGTAAGAGAATTTATAACAGCTCCCGAAATTCTTTTTAGTGTAGCTCACTCCCCTGTCTTTGTTGTCACCTTTAATGAAATACTGTTCATTTAACAATAGCTTTTTCATGGTTGAAGAGTTGCCAATGATCTTGTTTTGAGTACAGTATTTAATATAAACATGCATTACCTCCTTGAGCTTCAGGTAAAGGATGTTATCATTGTCATCTCTAATGTAATGCTTTTCAGGAAGTATCTCAGGAAATTCGCGGGACCGGTCAAGTCCAACAGCTGCCCAGAAAATGTTGACAGGGCTTATTTCATTAAGTATATTTAGCTTGTCAATTGCATCATCATAGAGTTTATTTACAAGGGTGTCGAGTTCTTCAGGTATAAGGTTCCACTCAAGCAGGCTATTAAGTATTTTAATTGGTGCGTATAAAAATGCGGTATGCTTGGCAATACGTTCCAGGATATTATTATCGGAGAGAATAATCGAAAGGTCTGCTTTTATTTTAGCAAGTACTTCGCGGTAGGTGTCTTTATACATATATAAAAAGTGGTCCCGCTGTTTATATATATCAAGGAATACATATCCCAAGCCCTTATTGTTTTCATCAATAAGTTTCTGGTGGCCGGCAATTTCAGTTTCATTAAAACGGTTTTGAAAGAAATCAAGGATAATGTTCCTGTCAAATACTGCCTGGTTGTTAGTGGGCAGCTCGTTACCATCTATTATTACACCGCTTTCGACCAGGAATGAAATTGTTTTCTTACTAGAGGAGCTGTCGGCAATTCCATAAGATGCACCATCATAGGTATTTTTCAGGAGCAGTCCTATTTCAGGATTTTTGAAAACAATGTTGTTTTCCCATTCCTTTAGATAAACCATTGCATTTTTCCTTTGGGACATTTGCCGTCCAAGGTATTTCGGGGTACTGTTCGCCATTGGACAGCCAGGATCATGCTCACCAAGCAACCCGGTTAAGTTGCCAATAAAGGTACTTTTGCCGGTACCAGCCTGGCCAAATAAAAAGAGATATGGGAAAAACTTTGTTTCTTTAATTATGATATCCCTGAAGATACAGCTGATAAGAAATGAAATCCCGATAACTGCCTTAAGCCCGAATGTCTGGACCATTAAAGAAACAAAATCTTTAAAGTAGATGTTTCCCGGGCGGAAAACAAACCTCCTCATGTCGGCAAAGCTCAGGTTATTTATGTTGTTTGCACTAAATGCCGGAAGATAATAACAGGTTTTTTCATGAAGTACTATACCATGGGAATTGGCATAAACAACTGAACTATCAGGAAATACAATGGCATTTGAAAACACATAAATATTAAGGTGGGGATTATATCCAAGATCGGCAAGGTAAATGGCCTCGGTTTCCCTGTCCATTAGGGCTGCAAATATTTTATTAAGGAGCTTCCCATTACCAAAGAATGAGCATTTATGGCTCTTCAGTATGGTTTCAAATTTTTCTGATCCCATTTCTGAAGAGAGTATTTCGATAAGGTTTATAGTTCCTGTATGGTGCTGAAGCTTTATAAGCCTTTTTGTATTGTTGGTACCATCATTGAAATGGAACAAAATTTCCATGATAAAATTTGATTCCCGGTTAATGTACTCATCTCCTTTGGAATTAAATGTTTTTGAAAAATAAACATTGTTGTTAATGAAAAAATCATTGGTTTCAAATTTCTCATCAGAATAAGGTTCCTGGTCAACCGGTGCAGTAAGTACATCTTCGGTAACTGGTGCCGGCTCAGGAACTGGATCCGGTTCCGGATCCGGAAGTAAAGCAGCTTCGATTTTTGAAAACTGTTTCTGGAACAATGAAGGCTCAATATTATATTTGGCAGAGAAGTGCTCAATGAACATATTTGTTTCAGGCTCTTTATCAAGCCGTTTCAAAATTTTACAAGCAGCTGCTACAAGCTTTTTCTTTTCCTTGGGGTTACTCTTTTTTAAGAAAAGACTTTCGAAATATAAGAAAAAGCTATTGTAATCTATCTGGCCAGGTATTACCGGAACTATAGTGTAGCCTTCAGTCATAAACGGACCCTTTTTGATTCCGATTTAAAAATAATTTCGTTGAACATTTCTTTCATGCGGTCTTCTACCCTATCGCCGTAAAGAGTTCTAAAATGGCGCTTTCCCTCGAGGTCAAATGAGTAGTTTGTGGTGCAGTGTGTTATTGTTCCGAACTTTAAAAAAAGCTCATAACGTGCAGTAAGAATATCTTCCATAAGGTTTGTTTCATGGCCATAATAAAAGGCCTTTTCTTTTCCTCCTTTTGTTTCTTCCCCCAGGTCATCAAAACATATAATGTTCCTGGAAAACTTAAACTCATGAACTGCAGGTTCGCCTCCTTTCCCGGGCTGGGTATCTTCATAAAAAGCTTTTATGTCCATGCACCTGATCATCCTATAAGAACAGTTCCCCTGTTCAGGAATATTGCTTGAGGTATAATGCGCCATACCATTGTACTGCATAAACTTTTGGAATATAGCGAAAGCCAGGGTTTTTCCTGATCCTAGAGTACCCCTGAGCATAAGGCCCCGTTGGAGATCACCTTTGAACTCTGGATCGGCCATGAAATACATTAACAGCTTTTTGTACAATTCGAAGTATTCACCTTCAAGCTTAAATGCAGGGTTAAAGCCTTTACCAATAGCCTCTAGCATTGCCATGCTTTTGTTAAAGTCATATTCATATGGTATCCGGGAATACCTTGAAGCCCTGATGCTCTCTGTTATCCTTTTTAGATAATCAGATCCATTCTTTTCATTAATTATCATGGTTTATGTCATTTAAGGATTCAGGTTCTGCAACTTGTTTTGTTTTTTTCGGGTTTTTGTTTTCCTCATATATTCCTTTCCATTTATGGGGAATACTGAAGTCAATAGCTTCAATTGCACGCCCCATATCATCATCGGTTATTTTGACCAGGCGGTCAAGTGTTTTTTGTTCTCCATTAGGAGCATAAACAAAATTATGCTCATCCTTTCTATGTTTCTTCCATTCATTCCATTTATCCACAAATGCCTTATCAGTCCAGGGAAGTTCAACAGTACTTGGTGGTACCGGTGGTGCTGTGCGGTTATTAACATCTTTAATAAATGCTGCAGCTGAGTTCTGGAGCTTATTAAATGAATCAGCCAATTCATTATTAACCAGTCCGGCTTTATTAAGCTTTTCAAACTTCTTCCGGAAGTCTGTTAAATCTTCAATGAATGTTTTTTGGGGCATACCTTAAAATGTTTTATTAAGAATTAAGGGATAATTTTATCATATACAAGAGGCCATTTTTGTTTTTGCTTTTTAGCAAATTCAGGTCTTTCCAGCAAATAAGACTTTAAATATTCATTTGGTATTTTATGAGGTTTAATAACCTGATTAGTGTGTTTTGCAAATAACCAGTCACCAAATAGCATTAATTCCTGTTCAAGTAAATCCTTATCCATGAATTGGAGGATTAAATTTTAAATGATATCCTAAGTTGCCTTTTTCGTCTTTTCCATCACATTGGCCATAAATTTCATCCATTATTATGTAAAGGATCACTTTAGGCAATGGTCTATTAATATGGTTTATATATGCCTCAGCAAGTTCATGTTTTGCAGTTACGTTGCCGCTTTTTATAAAACAATTTGTAATAGCATCAAATGGCAAACCCTGATATTTGGGATCGGTAATGCATAATTTATAAGCATTAATTGTTTCCGGTGTTAATTGAATGTCATCCATTGTATATTTTAATTAAAAAAAATTAAGATCTTTTAATTCTTCTGTGGTATATTTCCCAAGGAAGGGTGCGGTTGTATTAATTACCGCAATGAGGTCAAGTATTTTTTTTGTCCTTCTTATTGCAATATCCATTAATTCAAGCTTCTTAAAATATTTTGGGTTGCCATCAACAAAGCCAATGCTTTCATAGTTTTGGTATTTTTTTAAAGCAGCTTCATAGTTTTTAGTAAGCTTTTTAAAATCAGCGATTTTGGCAAAGGCTATGATTGTTGCAAGTTGAAAATTTACTTCATCTAAATTTTCAACTATTCCTAATAGTTCATCTAAATTTTCAACTATTCCTGATAGTTTTTTGTGGGATCCTTTTTTTATTACCATGGTTACTTCAGTATTAATTAAAGAGATATTATTTTTCTAATTAAGTTGTCGCTACAATCACATTTTACCAATGCTCTTATAACTATCACCTTTTCTTGCGGATTTAAAAAGGGTTCATTTACAGGTCTCGTTTCTTCCATATTTGTCTCTATTTTCTTTTTTGTTTCTTCCATATTTATACGTTCCCCTTTTTTTGATTCTTTCATATGTTCTTTTTTCTTTTTTTGGGATGTGTTATAATATTCTAAAATCCTTGTTCTATAGAATATTAAAAATTCCTCAGCAATCATTTCATGCATATCATTAAAATCTGCGTTGGCCTTATAATTAGATCTTCTGCCGGATAAATAAAGAGGATCATCTGGAGTTTTTGGTTTTTTTAAAACAATATTTTGGTTGATGAGATAGGACGAAAAATGTGGTACCATCTTTTGTTCGGAAGCTATAAAATTATATAGGGAATCACCACACCAATCAGAATATTTTTCAAAAATATTCTTCAAAACTTTTAAAATTCGTAATTTATTTAATTTGTTTTTTTTCATTTTCACTTCATTATTAACTCCGGGATCCCGTGGAAGCCGAAAGTGTTATCATTGAATTCGTATTTTGAAAAAGGGGCGTGTGGTTCGAAGCTGAAAGTGGCTGCCAGGGACTCCGGAGCAAACCGGATATCAAAATGCTGTTCCAGGAAGCGGCGGTACCTGCGGCAGATACATTCATCTTCGGGGTGGTAGATTGCCCAGTTTCTTGAGGCAATTGCTTTTAGGAGCTTGCGGCTCCGGAGGGAGAAACCACCATTGCCAACATTATAACTATCGGAGTACCACCATGGGGCCCCGATATAATCATAATTAAGGAACTCGGGTTTCCACAGCTCAGGGTGCAGCACATAGCCATCGTATTGGACAATAAGGCAAAAATCGGTTTCAATGTAATTGATCAGGGTTTTGAAGATGAATTTTGAATAATCCTCCTTTGACCTGATTGTGTCAATTTTAAGGTGCAGCACCTTTCCAAATTCAATTTGCTCAGCTGAGCGGGCAATAGCCCATTCAGCTGCAGCAATATTGATATTGTCAATGCAGACCAGGGTCATATTAGGAAGTTGGAGCATCTTCGGAATATTTAATATTTGCCCATTTATTAAAGAAAATACCAATACCATGAATTTGCTCGTGGTTGCTGTGTTCGGTTATTTCAAGGAAATCTTCCTGGTCTTTAGTAATTTCCTCCCAGAGCTGTCCCGGTCCCGGACATGTTGCATCGTTGATATCATGGAACATGATAATTTTAGCACGATTTTTAAGGTGGTTAAAATCAAGCTTTACTGCCTGATATTCATGGTCCGCATCAATATGCACCAGGTCCCATTCACCTGCAACTGTGTAGGCGGTTGCGATTTCAAACTCAGGTGTAAGTTCTTTTACCTGTGGGGAACGGTAATCAAAAGTATCAATACATTTGCTGGAAACAAGGCCGAAGCGTTTTAAGTACTCCCTGATAAAGATAAAGGTACCACCGGTCCAGGTACCAACCTCGAGATAAGATTTGATCTTTATTTTTGAGAGTACCATGAGCGCGGCAGCGAGCTGATCAGGCTGTTGGTATATTGCACAGATATCACGCGAAGGTACCATTGAAACATTGTACATTCCGTAAGGTTCACGGTTTTCGGGCACAAGGCCGAACTTGCAGATCATGGCAATCAGCCATGGTTCGCTTTGGAGGTTTTTTACTGGAGCTTTTTCAAGCTCTTTAACTACTTTTTCTAAATTTTTATTTGTATTCATTTTGTTAAAAAATTATAGTAAGAAATCACATGATTTGAAAAAACAAAAAGATCTTTATTTTCTTTATATAGGGTATCTATGAAATGGCCATCAGCTTCATAGCAGTTTTCAATGTACCTGTTGTTCCCAATTATTGAAGTATGGACAAGGAATTGACCCTGGTCAATATGTCCTGGAAAAATATTTTTTTGTGGACGGATAGATTCATCAGGGAGCAATTGTCCGAATACGATGGCTCTATCTTTCATTTTCAAAGACATTCTATTGTCCCAACTGTTTAATTTATCAAAGAAGTCAGGATGCATAATATTATCATCATCAAGAACATATATCCAGGCATCAGAATAAAAGAACTGGATTAGGTCAAGTGCTGCGTTTACCTGGGGCTTTCCCCATGATGGTTTGCTGACCTTATACATTGTGTGGACCCAACTGATATCTGCAAATTTGGCACAATGTGCAAAGTAGTTTACCGAGGAATCAAATACTATGACCCACCGGCAGGGAAAATTGATTGAAGCTAAAAGCTTAGGCAGGTTTTCAGGCCTGGAACAAGGGGTGATTATTATTATGTTCATTTAATTATGAATTAAAAATTATGAATTATTGATCAGAAAGTTCAACTTGCCAGTTAACCAGGGAATCAACCATTTCCTGCAGGCAATCGGTTTTTCCCTCATAGCATGTGCCTTTTTCAGAGTCCCGGTATTTTTTGCCCTGTTCGTTAAAAGTAGTTCTCCTTTTTTCAATAATATCTTCAAGGGAATCTTGGAGCTTGCACATTTGTTCAATTATGTTTTTCATATTTTATTTGATGATTTAGGGTTATTGTGGGTAAAAAAATCTTTGGGATATGAAGGAAGGTTGGAGGTGTCAAAATTTGGCCTCATTGACTCAGGGCAAATGATAATAGAAATAGAGTGTTCTAAAATATTTTTTGCAAGTTGAACGTGGTCAGTGTTGTCACTGAAATAATAAAGGACAGGCTTATTATCAACCGTTTTTGCCATATTAAAAAAGATCTAAGTGTTTAGAAAGTATTTCCTTTAGCTGTTCCTGGAGCGTGGGGTTGTCTTCACTGCGGACACAGGGGGCGGAGAACTGCCAGGCTTCGACCTTGGGGCAAAACTCCTCAGCTGTTTTGCAATGGATAAAACAAGGCTGCATTTCGCATTCAGAAGTAAGGTCATAGCTATATGTGAATTTATAATGCTTGGTCCTGCTGTCGGTGGTAAATGAATTATAAAGGCCAATAGCGGGCTTTTGTATCCCTTCCCGGAAGTGGATGGCTGCAGTGTCAACAGATATTACCAGGTCGGCATCGTAAAGGTCTAGTAGGTGGGTTTCAAGATCGGTAGGTTTGAGGATTTTAATTTCACAGTTTTGAGCTTGTTTTAACTGGGAGTTAAGCTCATCAATAAATTGGATATCCCTTTCGGTAAGGTTATTTTGGTAAACATAGTATTTCTTGAAATGCCAGGGGATACCAGAATTAATAATTATTGCCTTTAAAATTTCTGAAGCTTCAATGCTCCGGTGCATTACCGAGGCTTTGTTAACTATCAGTATTTTTTGAGCAATGGTTGTAATTGAAAGGTTTGAAAGCTTATCATTGATCCGCTCAGTGTTTAACTGTGGCCTGAAGTATAATGTATTTGCCTGTTCGAAACCTGCATGGGCAAAGAACAGCTCGTACCAGTTTGACCGGTCACCAACTTCAATAAGGCCTTCGACCCAGAAGCGGCGGTATTTCTTTAATCCAATTTTAGCGAAGTGATCAGTAAAACCTTTTAAAATTACACCATTGATATCAGCCAGTTTAATCATACGTGGGAACCAGTCAAACACTGGAAAATACTGGGCACCGGTTACAAATAAGATTTCCTGGTGACGGTAATAACAACAAATCGAACTCATTGCAATTATATCTCCTATCCCACCAGTGCGGAACATCATAATTGTTGAAACCTCACTTCCAACATTTCCTTCAAGTCGTTTAATGAACTTGTCAAGGTCAATTACCCGGAGGAAACGATGGCTATTAGATGGAATTTCATTTGGCTTTAAATTGGTGTAATAAAGATTGTCGGCAGGAATTAATTCCATTTTGGACTTACATGCCATTTTAGTGTGTAAACAATTCATAATTAATCAATTTTAATGTGTTCGATGTAACTTATATTTTCGACTAAAATCCTTAATTGCTTTTTTGTGAACTTGCGGTTGCGGTAAACCCCGAACTCGCGGCTTATTTCATAATCACTTAGCAAACTTTTGTATTCACGAACAAAGTTGTTGTAAGACAAACCACTTTCAATTGCCAAAGATTTGAGATTGTAATGCCGCATCATATTGCTCTTATTTTATTCTATCATAAAAGGGTACCACAGTTTCGTTCAGTGTAGGTGTAATTTTATCCCGATAGCACAATCGCTCAAAAATTGTTTTGCCTTTTAACCAGGGAGTATTACCAGGTTTATATTGTGTGGCAGCTCCCCTCCTCTCACCTTTCTTGATCCGGGTTGCAATAGAATTTGGATTGGTTGCAGCTCTACTGCCAATTCCAATAAAATCAATATTGTCCCTGAAGGTCTCTGATTTTACAAGGCCGAGCTCACGGGCTTTTCTAACCACAGATCTCCAACCAATACAAAAATGGGCTGCGAGTTCTTTATTTGATACATGGGGAAAATTCTCCTCCATGTATTTGATATCGGATTTTGGCCAGTTGTATTTTCCTTTTGATTTTTTCATAATCAGGCAGCTATGGTAATTTGAATTATAGCGTAATTTTTTCTGCTGTAGGATAAATAGAAAAGGGTCTCGCAAACGCCAAATGTTCAGCTTTAATAAAAGTTACATAAGGAGCTCCTGTCATAATATTTTTATAAGCAACTAAATACCTGGTTTTCATAAATATTTAGTTATCGAATTTTAATTCCATTTGAACAGGCTTTGGCTTCTCACATTTGCCCTGGCCATTGGACCCGGCATTTTTTATAAAGATTTTCTTTTGGCAATCATTGCTCACGCAGGCATGATATACACAGGTGGGGTCTGAAATTTTGGATTTCATACGATACAGTTCATAATGGTTTCTAAATCAGATTTATTTACAGCAAATGAAAGCCCTTCAAGAAAATGATTTTCAATTATTTCAAAATCCTTTGAATCGCTTTTGAAAAGGGTAATATTAAAATTCCCGGAATTTCTCTTGTATTCCAAAAAGCAATATTCATTGCAGCCTTCTTTTTTGAAAAGGGCTGAATCCTCCATTCTTAAAATATTCTTTTTTGTTTCCTCAATAAAAACGTATTTTGGAAACTGTTTTTGGATTATTTCAACAAAATCATCAAGGGGTTTCTTAGATGAAATATCATTTGCGGGCAACTTGTCTTCTTCAACTATTACGTAGTTTTTAGGCCAAATAACACATTCATAAGAACCAATTGTAAAATACATGGCACCAGCTTTTGAAGCCGGGTTACCGAAAGCGGGGACTATATCACCGGCCTTAAGATTGAGCGGGTTTCTGGTAAGTTCAAAGTCTAGTTCTCCAACAAGCTTAATTTTTGGCATGGGTTAAGGGTTTAAGTTGTTTGATTATTAGGAAGTTTAATGTCAAATGTGAAAGGGATATTCCTAGCCCTGAGCAATTCTAAAAATGCTTGTAGTGCCTCCATATTGCCAGTTGCATTAATACTTGAACCGGTGACTTCTAATAAAATCCATTTTCCGGTTTCATCAACCATGTTTGCGAAAAGCATGTAATTGCCGAATTCATTCCAATTATTAATTGTGATCTTTTCCATGTGGTTATATTTAAAGATTAGCAACCATAAGATTTTCCGGGAAGGTTCCTCTGGGAGGAAGTTCGGGGAGCTGAAGGCTTTTTGCTTTTTACAACAGGAATCTTTTCTTTTAGATATTTCTGGACCCTTCTGCCCTTTAGCATTTTGTCTGCAGAAGAAATTGCAGCCTTGGAGCTGGGGAAAGGTTCGAGGAGCTTATTACCGATGTAAATACCGAATTCCCCTGTGGGCTTTCCTCCTGCAAGGATCGGGCGTATTACATAGCCTTGTATATTTTTCAAGGGTTTGCCTAAAATATTTTTACGGATCATGGGATTAATATTTATCAATTTTGGTCCCTTTTGGTATGAATGTAATCAGACCTGTTTTTTTATTAAATTTCATACTCTTGATTTTTAAGTTATTAATTAAATATTTCAGTCCCTGCGATAACAGAAATTATTTCCCTCTCGAGAGTGTTTGGGGTAGATAGGCCATAGAGCCAGTTGCTCCATTTGGATTTGTTGATTTTACATTTTTCGATTATTTGTTCCCGAAGTTCCTTTAATTGATTAGCCGGTTGTGAAAAATACCAGTTTCTGAACTGTGTATTGATTTTTTTACATGCTTCTTTCCTTGGTGAGTTCATTTTTTTAAAAATTAATTAAAAAAAACTGTATGAATTTTGCATTATTAATAAATTGAGTTAATAATAATAATGCAAATTAAAGTCATTAATTGCATATAAAAAAGAGTTTTTAGTCTTTTTTTGTAACATTTTTTTCATTATTTGCATAACACATTAATTGTCAGTATAATAATTTTATATTATGAAAAAAAAAATTAATAATAATGACAAAGAATTAAAAGCTATTAGAGATAATATTAAGAAAATCAGGGAGAGTAAAAATTTAAGTCAGGAAGATGTAGCTCATAAAATGGGAATGTCTCAATCAAAATATGCAAGATTTGAAAGTGGTAGGACAAAAACAGACTTAAATACTTTGTTGGATTTTCTAAAAATTATCGATATGGACATGATGGGATTTATTGGTTATCCTGAAAAATTTATTAATGTCAGAGAAATTGGCAATAGCACCGAACCAGAAGCAATTTTGCAAATTAAATTCGGAAGAGATAAAAGGGATAAATTATTTAATTTTCTTTTTAATGATGATAGTATGCAGATTATTAATAATTTAAAATAATGAAAACATGAAAAATATTAAAAGCAAATTTGATGAGATGCACTCAAATGAATTTTATTTTAATAATTGTAATCCGGTTATTGAATTAGCCAATAAATTGCTAAACGATTTTAAAATACCTTTTGAACTGGGAATTAAAATAATTGAAATATCAGAGCTGAGAAGAAGGAATGATTTATACGAAAAGTGTAATTATAGCCAAATTATAAATGGGGAAAAAGGATTTGAATATGATAATACAAGCTTGGATGAAATAAATCATGATAATTAATAAATTAAAATGAAGAAAACATGGACAAGGAAAAACAAGTAAAGAAATTTTTAAAAATAGCAGAAGAAATTAAAAATGATGAAAACTTCAACTTTGAGGATTCAAAGGAAATTTGGAAAAAGGTGCTCTTTACTGGGTTTCCTGAGTTTAAAAAAACCTATGAATTAAGTACAAAATTTAAAAAAGAGCTGGGGGATAAAACTCCTTTTAAAAAAAGAACAATAAAAAAGGTTGAAAATGCTGATTTGGCTTTAAATGTTTTATTAAAATACTTAGGATTAAGATTTCAAGATAAGATAGAAATTGATTCATATCCAGTAATAAAATTATTTTCAATTCTTTTTGAAAATTTTGATAAAACAACAACAGGAAATGAAATATTGGCAAGATGGCTTAAAGAATATAATGATAAAAGAATCTAATTATTTCTTCACCTTCTTATGTGAGAATTTTTTGTGGTCGAACTCTTTTGGTTTCTTTTTGTCCGGGCATTCCGGAGGGGTTTGTGTTTTGATTTTCATTGAGAACAAAAATTAAGTTATTCCCGGGATCCGGCAGGGGGTTTAAGATTTAACGTGTCCTTTTCCCCCTGCCTACCCGGGAAAAAATGTATAAATAAACAAAGATAATAATATCTGAAATATTAAACAAATACAACCAAAAAGGACAAACCTCCGGGGAAACTTTCCAAAAATAATGTAACTGCTTGTTGTGAACCCGAAATGGCCATAGAATAAGTAAAAGCGTGCGATTATAGGTTGTGGAAGTTAGTGTTTAAGAATATATAAATTATAAGACAACGTTATAAAAAATAATGTCTGATTTATAGCATGTTAGAAAAATGAAAAAGATTGTTTTAAATTCTACCCATATTCCGGACAAAAAAAGTCCTTTAATAAAAGATCACCTACATCAGCTTTATACCGGTACATCAAAGACTTACTTCAAAAACAAAAAAATATTGAAAAAGCAAATGTCCCGGATGAATGAACAATTAAATTTTATTTTACTGGATTTGAACAATTTGTACATTAACATATTTATTGAGTACCGCAAGGTCGCTGTTATATATAATGAATACTTTAACCGTGAATGCAGCTGCAACGAATTGATTATTTTGATTGAGAAATATTTTATAAAAGCAACTACACCTACAAGCCAGGCAAATAGAAACTATTTTTATGTTTTTAACCTTACCAGGCTTGTTGAATTTCTCATTGAGTTTACAAAGCTCCTTATAGATGTGCAGCTTTCAAAAAAGCATAATACCGAATGTAACTCTCTCCGGAGCTTATTATACCGGCTTGAGAATATCAGAATTGAACTTGAGAATTTTGGGAAAGAAAATCTTGAGGAAAAAGAAAATGAAACATGAAAAAAGCCCACGGGATCCCGCAGGCTTCTTTCTGACCTTTCGTGCAATGAGAGATGCCCTAATCAGCCCAGGTAAAGCTTATCATCCGGCTTTGTATCAATTCTGGCAGAACCGTACTTATTCCGGATGCTCTCAATATCAAGCGGCTTTTTGTTAGTGGATTTGTATTCTGCCGGACGGTAGAACCACATCACTTTCTTTGAAGCAAACAGGAACCCAATTTCTTTAAGCTGCTTGCGGTATGGGAAAGTAAGTCCGCTGAGCCAGATCCAGTCTCCGATTATCTCAATGACCAGGCCTTCAAAGTTGATGATCTGGTTTATGATATCGCGGTACTTAATGAACTCGCTGCGGTTGGATTCTTCAGTTGCCCTCTCCTCAGACTCCTTGCGGAACCTGAAGAAAGGATTGCTGAGTATTGCTTCATACTGCGCATTTAGGTCTTGCATTGCTGCAGTATTACCACCGCGATCAGGATGTAACTTAAGAGCCAGGTCCCGGTAAAGCTTCTTCACCTCCTGGATAGTTTGGCAATCTTTAAAGTAGTTGTTCATGGCTGTAGGGTTTAAAGATTAGCATCATCAGCAAAAGAATAATAACCAGCATCGCCAACTATGATATGGTCAAGGAGCGTGATATCCATTAGCAATGCAGCATCCTTTATTTTCTTGGTAACTTTGATGTCCTCAGTGCTGGGTTTTAAGTTGCCCGAAGGATGGTTATGGATTGCCACAAAGGAAGTAGAAGTTAGCTCCAGTGCATGTCTGAGAATTATCCGGATATCCACCGAGGTTTCAGAAATTCCACCTTGAGAGACCCTGACCGGCTTAAGTATTTTGTGGCCATGGTTAAGGTACAAGATCCAGAATTCCTCGTGGTCAAGGTTAGTGAAGATGTGTCGCATGAAGTCGTATATGTCCACACTCTGCTTGATGGTTGTTTTTTCCCGGGCCAGTTCCGAAGCATATCTTTTGGACAGTTCGAATGCAGCCACTATAGAAGCAGCCCTGGCCTTACCAATGCCAAAAACCTGAGATAACCTTACACATGACATCCTGCTAAGTACTGAAAGGCTGTTATCGCAAAAGTCCAGCAGGTTGTCCACAACGTTTGTGTCATTAATACCGGTCAGTGCCATTATCAGCTCGTACTGGCTCAGGTGTGCAGAGTCGCGGAAATAAAGCTTAGATACCGGACTGTTGTCATACGCTGGATTTTTAAAGGCTAGTTTTTTCTGAGAATCTTTTTTCATTTTTTAAGAATTTAAATTAGACATGTTTATTTTTTTATGCCTGTTTCTAGAAATATGAATAAAAAGCGCAGCGGTTTATTCGGCAAAGGTTAAGGTCATTTTGATACCATTTTCCGGATAATTGATAAATCAAAATGAATTAACCCAACGGGCAGGTTAACAAAAAACAATCTCCAGGATATACATATATAATATAGTACATAAATATCCTGGAGATTAATTTATCCAACCTGCCTTTGCCGGTTAAATTTTATTCATATTTTCTTTGCATAAAAAAAATTGAACATGTGCGGGGCAAATTCTTTAAAAATGAATTTCCTCAGATAAAAGGGAAAGAAGACCAAAAAATCCATGTATGTATATGCTCTTAACTAAAATACTGTGGGAAATAAAACTGCCTTTGCAGTTTTACTTTCCCATCTTTTCCGAGGTGGGGCCTCCCCTTCTATTTTCCGCATCCGGAGGTAATTAAATAAATTCCGCTAAGGCAAAGAAATTTACATTATATGCAAGTAAAATTACATTATATGCAAATTAAATGACGATCAATTCATATAAACATGAAGGCCGGTTGCCCGGCCCTCACATTAAACACAAAATATAAAATATAGAAAAACAAAAACTGCCGACAGCAGTATCTTAAATTCGTAGGTTAGGTTTGAAAAGGAAATAAAAAAAGCAAAGGATCAATATTCCTTCCAGGATCATGATCACCCAGTTACTGAAGGGAGTCTTTTTAATAATTGTTGGGACATTCCTGGTAACAGTACTGGTATGTTCTATAACAGTGGTTTTGGTTGCATTTTTAATCAGTACCTTAACACTGTCTTTATTTACAAAAGCATTAAGGAACAAAATATTATTGACTACAAAAGCTTCAGCTGTGACCATTCCGGAAACAATTCTTTTTACCGGCAGGTTAATAATTTTGTCACAGGGAATTGAATCCTGGACACGGATGGTATCGGGATCCAATGGAACCGCTATCAGGGAATCCCTGTAAACAGTGTTCACATGGTCTACCACAATACTATCATGGGGACATAAAGAGCATATCCGGGACATCCTTTTTTGTGTTCTGCATCCGCTGATCAGCAGCCATGCAGAGAGTAGAAAAATAAGTTTTCTCATAAAATAAGGTATTAAATTAAGTCGTGGCCGAAATTCTTTTTAAATTA
>Ga0209083_1001270_pt1 | contig 29754 bp, 24 predicted proteins | sample AM7aDNAmetaG_FD_184132 | JGI IMG/M metagenome (GOLD analysis project Ga0209083, IMG submission 184132) | Freshwater microbial communities from Finland to study Microbial Dark Matter (Phase II) - AM7a DNA metaG (SPAdes) (version 3) | ecosystem: Environmental > Aquatic > Freshwater > Lake ... | reverse complement strand
CATAAAGGGTCTGTCCCTCGGTCTCTTGGGGCGTTATGTGGAACGTCCGGTAGAATGAGGGATTGGCCGACACAATTTTCAGCCCGCCGTTCAGCACTACCAGCGATTCCCGAACCGTGCGGATGATGCTTTCTGCGTACTCGGCGCGCTCAGCCATTTTCTCCCCCATTCGTTTGAAGTCTGTGATGTCGGAAAAGGTGATCACAACTCCGTCGATGATGTTATCAGTGGTTCGATAGGGTACGATCCTCATCCTGTACCATGACCCGTCTTTGGTCTGCACTTCGGTCTCCTTGAAGACCAGCGTCTTAAGTACCTCTTTTACATCTGTGACCAGATCATCGTACTGCATGTTAGAGACGATATCGGTGATAGGGCGCCCCATGTCGCTATTTATCAGACTGATGATCTTTGTCGCATACGGCGTGAACCGCCTGATTTTGAGGTTGTTGTCCAGGAATAGTGTCGCAACTTGCGTGCTGTTGAGGAGGTTTTTCAAATCGTCGCTGGTCTCGCTGAGCTCCTCATTCTTGGACTGCAGCTCAGCATTGAGGGTTGTCAGCTCCTCATTGAGGGATTGAAGCTCCTCCTTAGAGGTAACCATCTCCTCATTGGTGCTCTGCAGTTCCTCATTGGTCGATTGAAGCTCCTCGTTCGCGGATTTCAGCTCTTCCTGAGAGGTTTCCATCTCTTCAATGATTATCTGGAGGCGCTCCTTCGTGTGCTGTAGCTCCTTTCCGAGCTCTTCGTTGATGACATCCAGCCGGGAAGCGGATCTTGATTTTCCGCGGTCGACTCCTGCCACCTTAACAGGCGCGGTCACATCCTCAAACAGGACCATCAGCAGCCCGCGCATGGCATCCGGCTTCTCGAAAGGAGTTACTGTGAGGTTGAAGGTCTGATCGTCACCGTTTTCCTTGACCTTCAGTCCCTCAATAGTTATCTTCTTCTTATCTGTCTTCGCTTTGAGGATGGCGATTCCCAGCTCCATCTTCAACCCTTCGCGGGCCATAGCGTAGATGTTCATGTTTGCTTTCCCGACGGGCGGTTCCAGATATTTCCCGGTTTGCCGGGTCAAGTAGAGTATATCGCCCTGGTCATTGATGAGCACAGCCGGGGGAGCAATGTTCTGGAGAATGATTGACTGGGCCATCTCGGTGATGCTGGCCCTTGAGCCTCGATGCCCTGTTTTAGCTCCATACATTTGAACTTCATAGGGCGTAGGCGTTGTGGAAAATTCGACCAATAAACTGCGAGCGACGAGATTCTCCTTGTGTTCGAAGAGCTTCTGTCTGTGGTCCAGCGGAGAGAAGAGGTCTGCAGCGTCCCCTACGGATTCCGATGATCCGAGGAGAAGAAGGCCTCGGGGATTCAGGGTGTAATAGAACAGCTTCATCAGCTTCTTTTGCGTCTCGGAGCTCAAGTAGATGAGAAGATTTCGGCAACTGAGCAGATCCAGTCTGGTGAATGGGGGGTCGGTGAGGACATTCTGCACTGCAAATACGATCATTTCCCGAATCTCGCTTCTTACGCGAAAGACGTCATCTTCTTTTATGAAAAATTGCTGTAGACGCTCCTCCGACACATCCTGGACAATATTGTCAGGATAAATCCCCTTACGAGCACTTTCAATGGCCTCTTTATCGATGTCTGTGGCGTAGATCTGGACCTTGAAATCGCCTCTCATCTTCATTTCATCCAGGCATTCTCTGAAGACGATGGCGATGGAGTAAGCCTCCTCGCCTGTCGAGCAGCCGACCACCCAGATGCGAAAGGTGTCTGTTTCGTTCTTGCTCTTCAAAATATACGATTTGACTTCATCTTTCAGGGCTGCAAAGGAATCAGGTTCTCTGAAAAAGCTGGTCACGCCGATGAGGAGCTCTTTGAAGAGCAGATCGACCTCATGCGGATTCTCTGATAAGTAACGGACATAATGATTTATATCACCAATTTGGTGGATATTCATCCGCCGTTCAATGCGGCGGTTGACAGTGCTCATCTTGTAGAGACTGAAGTCATTTCCGGTATGAGCCCGGAGAATGGCAAATATCTTGCTTGATGCGCTTGAAGCTTCTTTTTCCAATACCGGCTGCTTTCTGGTTGTGCCGGGAAAGGAATTCGCAAAACTCTGCAGCTTGTCCGGCAGCTCATTCACAGGAGCCACAAAATCGGCGAGGCCCGTATTGATGACGCTCTGGGGCATTCCGTCATACATGGCGGAGCTTATATCCTGCACCATCACCAAACCCATCTTCTCTTTGATGGCTTTTATGCCCAATGTGCCGTCCGTTCCCATTCCGGAGAGAATGATGCCGACGCTCTTCTCCCCCTGGTCCTCGGCCAGATGCCTGAAAAAGAAATCGATGGGCATCCGGAATCCCCTGGGCCTTGAAGGCTCCAGAAGCTGGAGGGTTCCATGCATAATGGACATATCATTATTGGGCGGAATCACGTAGACCGTGTTCGGCAAGACTTTCATCCCGTCGGTCACTTCAGTTACCTTCATGGCGGTGATACGCTGGAGAAGCTCGGCCAGGAGAGCTTTATGTGTTGGATCCAGATGAGAAACCAGCACAAAAGCCATTCCTGAATCGGCTGGCATATCGCGGAAGAACTCTTCAAACGCCTCCAGGGAACCGGCCGACCCGCCCATTCCGACTATGTAGAAAGAATTTTTTTGGCCATTTATAATAGGCATGCCTCTTTTTCGTGGAGATGCGGGCGGTGCTTTGAGGACTTTACTATCCGTAGAATTTGCGCCTGTATTGTTCTGCAATTATATCATTCCGGTTGTAATTTGTATCCAAGTTGGCCTGTCCCAGGTTGACCTGTCCAGGTTGTCTCATGAGGCTGCATTCAGAATCTCAGGCCTTGCCCAACTCCACCGATGACATCCGATCGTTTTGTGGATAGGGATTTTTAGGCTTGGGTTTTTTGAAATGATGTATTAGTATAAGAAACTTATTTAGAGATCTATATTTGAAGACATAATGGAGAGAAAATTAAAAAGGGATTTACTATTGCAGGCTTTACTCACAGGTATCGAGAAGGCCCTTTTTCTTGCCGCCCCTCTTGTCACCAAGCTTAATGGGTTCGACCTTTGCTTCTGTCTCTTCCTTTGTCTCTTTCTTTTCTTCGTGGTGTGTCATTTCATTCCTCTATCTACCATTGCATCTGATATTTCATATATCTTCCGGTGAGCATTATTTCTGTAATTGTTAGTGTTCTTATTCGTCCCGTGATTCAGTCTCCCCGCTGCTCCAGGATGCAAGTGGGGTCCTCTGCCAGCAGATCCTGGTGATAGTAGTAGGCTTTCTGGCGGCATCCACCGCATAGTTCCCGATAGTCGCATATTCCACATGCTCCTTTGAGGCTGGATTTGATATCGCGCAGTGCCTGCAGCTCCGGTGTGGGATGATCTATCCAGATGTCCCGGAAGGAGCGCTCCCGGATGTTGCCCACCACGACCTGGGGCATGAAGTGGCAGGGATGGACATCTCCCTGGTGGTTGATGTTGGCCACCTTCACCCCGGTGGAGCAGCCGCCTGCGTTGGTCAGGAGCTTTCGGACGTACTCCTGGCGAGGCGGGTCATCCTTTAACAGCTCCAGCAGATATGCTCCATCCATGGGCGAATCCGTGGTCAGGATCTCGATATTCTTATCTTTCAGCTCTACTGCGGCTTCTGCCAGCAAGCGAATAACGCTGCGGCGCTGCTCGGGCGTGACGTCCCTGTCGGCCATGGAGGCTCCCCGGCCCGTTGGGACGAGGTGATAGAGACAGAATCGAGGAATATTCTCCTCCACGGCCAGGTTGAGCAGAGCCGGGACATCCTGCCAATTGTCAGAGGTCAGGGTTATTCGCAAGCCCGTCTTGAGGCCGGCATCCCTGGCGTTCTTCAAACCCTGCAAAGCCCGATCGTAGGCTCCGGCGACGCCACGAAATTCGTCGTGGCGCCCGGGCAAGGCCGAGTCCAGGCTCACGCCCACGTATCTGATCCCGGCCTCCGCCAGAAGCCTTGCTACTTCTGGAGTTATCAGGGTTCCATTGGTGGAGATTACGGTTCGCAGGCCCACCTCCCGGGCGTGAAAGGCCAGTGCATAGAAGTTGCGGCTGAGGAGTGGCTCTCCTCCGGTGAAGATGAGGATGGGTATTTCTAGCTCCGCCAGGTCGTCCACCAGGTGAATGCCCTCTTCCAGAGTCATCTCGTCCCTCGCTTCCTTGCTCGCATCCATGTAGCAATGCTGGCAGGCCAGGTTGCAGCGTCGCGTCAAATTCCACATCACAACCGGTTTTGTCTGGGCCGAGAACCTGAGCAGATCGGCGGGCAGATTCTGACAGGACTCGGATGCCCGCAGGGCCTCCCATACCGTAGCTTGGTCAGCCAGTGCTTTGGAGAATATGATCATTCTAACGGCTCCTGCTCCCTCTTGGCCAGGGCTTGAAGCATGGCCTCAAAGGTAAATTTCTCAGGCATAGTGTCCACTCTTACTCCCAGCCGGTCTAGCTCTTCCCGTGTGGGTTTGCCGATCGCGGCCACCGTGGCATCTCTCAGAGCCTGACGAAGACTCGATTCCACTCCGAGGGCCTTTGCTCTCTCTATCAGATTTCGGGCCGTGGAGGAGCTGGTGAAGGCAAAGATGTCCACGCTCCTGGCTCTCTTTATCAATTCATCCAGCCTGGGGTCGCCTGAGTTTACGACCTCATAAAGGGGAATGTCGTCTACCTGAAGGCCGGCTGCCCTCAGGCCCTCGGTGAGGTACTGGCTCCCTTGAGCACTGCGCAGAAAGAGAATCCTCCGGCATTGGCCTTTTAGCATCGTCTCCAAACCCGCCGAGCTGTATTCCAGAGGTACATCTGACTTCAGGCCGTATCCGGCCAGGGCCAGCTCTGTTTTGGGACCAATGGCGACAATTTTCTTCTCTGCCAGGGCACTTTGAAGGCTTTTATTTTCCAATGCAGTCTTCACTCCGTTGGCGCTGGTGAAGACCACACATTCCGCATCATTCAGCCTCTCCATCAGATCTCCGGGCAGGGCCTTCTCCTGAATCGCGATAGCAGGAGCCATAATCGCCAGGAAGCCATAGAGTTCTGCGAGCCTTGCCGATTCAGCCTGCTGGCCCTCGGGCCGGAGGATGGCGATCTTCTTATGGGCCAGGATCGGCTCCAACCGGACCACATCGCCCACTATCAATATGGCGGGCGACTCGATCTTCAATGATCTGGCCTTTTCTGCTATGTTGGCCAGAGTTCCGGTTATGGTCCTCTGCTCAGGCCATCCTCCCTTCTCCACCATGGCGGCCGGCGTCTGGGGCGATTTTCCTGCCTCGATAAGTGCATTGATATTCTGCTCCAGGCGGGATACGCCCATCAGAACTACCAGCGTCCCACCCAGGCTGGCTATGGCCTTCCAGTCCAGGGGTGTATCCTTTCCCGGCTCCTCGTGGCCGGTGACGATGGTAAGCGAAGAGGCGACTCCCCGGTGAGTCACGGGAATTCCGGCCAGCTCCGGCGCTGCGATGGCTGAGGTGACGCCGGGAACAACCTCGAAAGGAATCCCCTTTTCCCGGCAGGCGATTGCCTCTTCGCCACCCCTGCCGAATAGGTAAGGGTCTCCTCCCTTCAGTCGAACCACAACATTGCCCTCTTCCGCCTTCTTGACGAGCAACTGGTTAATGCCTTCCTGGTTCAGCTTATGCCTTCCTGCATTCTTGCCCACATCAATCAATTCCGCTTTGATGCCTTCCAACGCTTTTGGATCGAGCAGCCGGTCGAACAGGACCACATCCGCTTCCATCAATAGCCGCTTTGACTTTATTGTCATGAGCTCCGGGTCTCCGGGACCTGCCCCCACCAGATAAACCTTACCGATCGCCAAAAGCCTTCACCGCCTCTTCCACCAGCTCTCGCCCACCCATTCTCATGAGCTTCTTTCCTATGTCCGCCGCCAGACTCTGATAATCATTCTTTAACGATATCGTCTCATCCACTCGCACAAACCTCTTGCCGTCCAGAGAGAGAACCTCTGCCAGAACTCGCGCCTCTCCGTCCCGAACGTCGGCATGGACGGCCAGTGGTACGACGCAGCCTCCGCCCACGGTCTCCAGAATCCTGCGCTCGATCATGGTCTCGATTCTTGTGGGCTTATCATCCAGTGATTGGGAATATTTCTCGGCCTTCGATCCTTTTTTGGCCACTACTATTATCGTTCCCTGGTTGGCGGCGGGAACGAACATGTCACCGTCAAGGCGCATGTAGTCCAGATCCAGGCCCATGCGCTGCAGACCGGCCTCGGCCATGACTATGGCATCGTAGTCGCCGCTGTTTAACTTGCGCAATCTGGTCTGCAGATTTCCGCGCAGGCTTTTTACCACCAGATCGGGCCGGGCCCGGAGCAGCTGCGCCATTCTTCGCATGCTCGATGTGCCGACAACGGCACCCTTTTTCAGCTCTTCCAGATCTTGAGCCGGACCATTCCGGCTCAGCAGAATATCGTAGGGTGAGTCGCGCTTCAAGATTGCGGAGATGGTCAGCTCCTCCGGCCTCTTGGTAGGAAGGTCCTTCATGCTGTGCACGGCCAGATCGATCTCGCCGGAGAGCATGCGCTCGTCTATCTCTGCCACGAAGACCCCGAATCCGGCGAGCTGGTGCAAAGGCTTGTCCAGGAAGACGTCTCCGCTGGTCTTCACCTTGCAAACCTCCATCTCGATGCCCAAAGGCCGGAGCCTCTCCAGCACGATCTCCGTCTGGCGCAAGGCCAGAGGGCTGCCCCGGCTCCCCACGATCAGCTTTTCAGGCAGGAACGAAACGCCTCCAGGGTGGTTTCAATTACGTCCTCGGAATGTGCTGCGGATATGAAGTCTGTTTCATACTGGCTGGGTGTGAGGAATATTCCCGAATTAAGCATATGGCGGAAGAATACAAGATATCCCAACTTGTCGCATTTCAGAGCCTGTTCGTAGTTATGCGGCTCCGGCCCGAAGAATATCTTGAACATGGAGGCGATGCCTACAACGCTATAATCCAGCTTCAGGTCGTCCACTATCTCAATCAACCTCGAACGCATCTCGTTTCCGGTGTTGTTTAGCTTTGCCAGGACATTCTCCTTTTCCATGACGTCCAAGGTGGCGTAACCTGAAGCCAGAGAGACCGGACTTCCGTTGAAGGTTCCTGCCTGGTATATGCCGCCGCTGGGTGCCACCTGCTCCATCAGATCGCGGCGCCCGCCAAAGATCCCCACAGGGAATCCGCCGCCGATGATCTTGCCCAGAGTCGTCAGATCGGGCTTGACACCAAAGAGCTCCTGCGCTCCGCCCAGGGAGAGCCGGAATCCGGTTATGACCTCGTCGAAGATGAGGAGGACGTCGTGCTCCCGTGTGAGCTTTCTCACAGCCTGAAGATAGCCCTTCAGAGGCAGCACCGGACCGATGTTTCCCAAGACCGGCTCCATGATCAGGCAGGCAATCTGGCCGGGGAAGCTTTTTAAGACCTTCTCCAGGGCTTCCAGATCATTATATGGCACTTGCAGAGTGTTCCTGGCCGTATCCACCGGCACTCCACGCGAGTCCGGGATTCCCAGTGTTGTGGCTCCTGAGCCCGCCTTCACAAGAACGCTGTCATGCGCCCCATGAAATCCGCCTTCGATCTTGATGATCTTATCCCGGCCGGTGCTGCCGCGCGCCACCCGAATGGCGGCCATGGTGGCTTCTGTGCCTGTGCTCACGAATCGAAGCATCTCCATGCTGGGGTAAAGGCCGGATACTCTTTCTGCCATCCTGACCTCCAGTTCCGAGGGCGTTCCGTAAAGCCAGCCTCGATCCATCTGGTCCATAGCGGCCTGCATAATGGCCGGATGGCGGTGGCCCAGGATCATGGGACCGTAAGCCAGACAGTAATCGATGAATCTATTTCCGTCGCTATCCCATAGATACGGGCCAGCGGCTTTGGCCGTGTAAAAGGGATAGGGTGATATGGCGCGCACCGGGCTGGAGACGCCGCCGGGCATCAACCTTTGGGCGCGATCAAAGAGCTTGATGGATGAGTCAAAACGCATTAGGAGAGAACCACAGTCTGTCGGATTATCAAACTTGCGATTCGCCCGGGCGGGATTTGGACCGTGATTGGACTTTACGGGGATTTGGGTCGCATCGCATACGGCGGGTCTTTTGAGCCGGATACTATTATTATTTACAAAAAGTATATATAATATGGACTGCAATTGACTATATTAGTATCATAAAACAGTAATGCGAAAATAGCGCAGTTTGAATGGCGAATCATCAGGACTTTGAAAAATACAATAAAAAATATATTAAAAGGGATGGCACGACTCAAAGGCCTGTGGCTCGCCAGCCAGCCTCTTCCACTTTTTTTATAATAATACGCAGAGGCAGCCCTGTCTCTTCCGCGATCCTTTTGCTGTCTTCGTACTCTGCTTTGATGTTCAATAGCTCCCCTTCCATCCGGCTCACCTTTATGACGGCATCGTAGCTCCGGCCGGAGACTTCCAGCCGTACCGACCTCGTCTCGCGTTCGGCCACGAAGCGGTGCAGGCTGGGAAAGACCCGCACTCCCAAAGAGCCCGTCTCCTTGATGATTATCCTGGCTAGACTTTCCATATCCTCGTGACGGGCTATGGCCCGGATCACATTACCGCTGCGCCCTTTTTTCATGAGGGCGGGCAGGACGGAGACGTCCAGGGCGCCGGCCTCCATAAGCCTCTCTATCAGACGGCCAAGAACCTCGCCGGTGACATCATCGACATTGGTCTCAAGCTGCACCACGCGCTCGCCAGGCTCTGCATGGTCACGGCCTGCATTCGTCTGCACGTGAATCGTATCCGCAATTATGCCGCGCAGGACATTGGGAAGGACGTACTCTCTTTTGCCTGCGCCGTAGCCAACCCGCAACGCCCTAAGGAGGGGGAAGTCGGGCACAAATTCGTCGACCAAAGTGGCCAGCAAGGCCGCGCCCGTGGGCGTGAGAAGCTCTTCGTCCACCGGCCCTCCTTTCCAGGGAATATTGTGAGCCTTCAATATCTCCAGGGCAGCCGGTCCAGGGACGGGAAGAAGGCCGTGCGCCGACTGGACGTATCCGCTGCCCACAGATACGGGCCGGCAGAGTATGCGCTCCACGGCCAGGGTTTGGCGTGCTGCGCAGCTTCCGGCTATATCCGCCAGCGCATCCAGCGCTCCTATCTCATGAAACCTGGCCTCGGCCTTCGGCACCCCATGCACCCGGCTCTCCGCCTCGGCCAGTGTGTCCAGGGCATGAAGCGCATTTTCCAGGGCGATTCCTGCCAGGCTGGAGTCCTGTAAAATGGATACGGCTTCGCTTACCGATTGGTATCTCCGGTCCGAGATCACCCTGGCCCGGATGGCCATGATGTGGCTCTTCTCCTCGCGGGTGATCTCCAGCTTACACCCCGTTGACTCGACCGCCTGGCGGACGGCTTCAAGATCCGCACCCAGGTCCAGGAGAGTGGCCATGATCATGTCTCCGGCGGCGCCGGCGCAAGGGTCGAAGAGGAGGACGGACATGGCTTACAATTTTGCTTCTGCTGTTAAATACAAATTGGTCATCTTTGGGCTTAAATTCTAAAAAAAAGGACTGGACTGCAGGTTCAGGGGATGAAGAGCTTCTTCACCTTCGAGACAACGTCCGGCATGGACATCACAAAGACGCGGTCTCCGGCAGCCACTTTGAAGTCGTTTCCCGGCACTATGGGCACGCTGTCTCTTAAGACCATGCCCGCCAGTGAGTCTTTGGGCAGCTCCTTGGAGACGATCTTGCCGATGATCCTGGCTCCCGGCCTGGCGATGAAATCCACCAGCTCCATCCGCTCATCGCTGAGGGTAATCACCTCTTCGCCTCCAATCACCCTCTGCAGCACGGCATCGGCCGTCACCTGTCCCGGGCTGACTGCCCTGTCCACGCCCACCATCTCAAAGAGCTTGATGTAGACGCTTCTGTTGACCCGAGAGAAGATCTTCTTGGCGCCGAGCTGCTTTACCAGCAAAGAGCAGAGCAGGTTTTTGTCATCCAGTCCGGTCACCGCGAAGACAACATCCATCTTACCTGCCCCTTCCTCCTGGAGAAGTGCGAGATCGGAGCCGTCACCATTGAGAATCATGGTGCCAGAGAGCTTATCTGCAATCTCAGCACAGCGCTCTGCATTCTGCTCGATGAGCTTGACGTCCATCTTCATCACCTCCAGCCTGTTGGCCAGATAGAAACCCACCATTCCTCCGCCCACAATCATAACCTTGGGAGAGGTTTGAGACTCGTGCAGCATCTGCCTTAAGCCGGGAAGGGCTTTGGAGTCGCAAAGCAGCATGAGGTGATCATCCAGCAGTATCTGCTCGTCCTTTTTCGGTATAGAGATCTCACCTGCCCGGTTAATGGCGATTAAATTGCAGTTCTTGGGAAGGCTCACCTTCTCGACGGGCCCCAGAATATTCATTCCGGGTGTCACCTTGAACTCTATCAGCTCGACCAATCCGTTAGCAAGATCTCGATTCATGAGCATCGACGGGAAGTAGAGGGATCGAGCCATCTCCTCGGCCATGGAGAGCTCCGGACATATCATGTAGCTTATGCCTATCTCTTTTCGATCCTGGACCGGCTGGTCGATGTACTCGGGATTGCTGACTCTGGCTATGGTCTGGCGCACTCCGAGGTGAGAGGCGATGACGCAGGTGATCACATTCACCTCGTCGTTTCCTGTCACGGCTACAACGATATCCGCCTTCTTGACTTCTGCCTCAAGGAGCAGGCGAGCATTGGCAGAATTTCCCTGCAATACTTTCACGTCCATATCCTGCAGCCTGGCACAGGCCTCTGGATCTTTGTCTATGACGGTTACATCATGATCCTCATGAAGTTCGCTGGCTATGAGAAAACCGACCTCGCCGGCTCCTGTTATCAAGATATGCATCTCATTTCCTCCATAATTCTGGAATAAGCAATAGGAATATGGGCATCAGCTCCAGCCGGCCGATGTACATGGCGAAGAAACCGATCATCTTGCCGGCATTCGTGATCTGGGACCAGTCAAATGTTATGAGGCCGAAACCCGGACCCACGCCGCCCATGCAGGAGGCGATGCCTGCGGCCACCACTTGCAGATCCACCCGCGGGTCGCCGGAGGAGACCATGGCCAGCAACAGAGAGAGTGCAAACCATACTGCCAGGTAGAAGAAAGAGTAAAAGAGCATGGGGCGGAGTATATCCTCTTTCACCCGGGCTTCACCGAGCCTTACCGATATGAGTGCATGGGGATGGAGCATGTGGAAGAGCTCGTTGTAGGCGTATTTCAGATCCACGAGCACCCGTCCTACCTTTATTCCTCCCGCGGTCCCGCCGATACACCCTCCTATGAGCATGAGCATGATCAAAGCCAGCTTGGCAGCCGTGGTCCATTTATCGTAGTCCAGGGAGTTGACGAAGCCCGTCGTCCCCATTATGGAGATGACCTGGAAGGAGGCAAACCTGAAACGGTCCACCAATTGGCCGTCTATTCCGCCGAAGAACATGAGGATCAGGGTGGCAACGGCCAGGATGGCGATCATGAACTTGAACTCTTCGTCCTTGAACCAGCCCAGCCGGTCGGTGGTGAGGACCTTATAGTGCAGAGAAAAGCTCGACATGCCAAGGATGATGAAGACGGCAACTATTGCTTCTATGATTGGGCTGTGGTAGGCGACAAGGCTTGTTGCCTGGGGGGAGAAGCCGCCCGTCGCAAGAGTCGAGAATGCCGTGCATACCGCATCGTATATCGGCATTCCCACTGCCACCAGCAGTATGATCTCCAGGGCGTTGAAGAGCAGATACACTCTCCAGAGGATCCTGGCAGTCCCGGTAGCTCGTGGTGTGATTGTATCCTTGGTCGGCCCGACAGCTTCAGCCCGGTAAAGCTGGCGGCCCGCGACGCGAAGCTGGGGAAAAACGGCGACAACGAGCAGAATTATGCCCAGGCCACCGATGAGCTGCTGGAAGGACCTCCAGAAGAGGAGACCGTAGTAAGTATGGGCAGAGGCGATGTGGAGCGCCATATTGGTTCCCGTCAGACTGATCACGGAGGCCGCCAGAGACGAAGCGACGCTGTGGTCGGCAAGGGTAGCATTCACTATGTAGTAACCGAGAGGATTGGACTCGGTGAGAATCGTCGCACCGGTAGCCGAGAAGCCTGATATGGATTCAAATAGGGCATCGACAAGGCTCAGGCCCTGAAATACGAAGGGCAGCGATCCAAAAGCAGTTGCAAAGAGCCAGCCCAGGGTAACGGCGGCAAAGGCTTCCTTGTTGCCCACGTCTCCTTTTTCGCCCAGGCGCTTCAGAAAAATGCCGCATGAGACCGAGAGCAAAGATGTCAGTGCAAAAGCCACAATTCCATCCGTTTCATGGTAAAGTGCCGCAACAAGTCCCGGTACTAGCAGTAGCAGGCCCAGGATCTTCAGAACAGTGCCGATAATGTCAAGAACGATTCTAACTCGCATTTAATCCCTCTCCCTTAAGCCCAGGGTTTCAGTCCCGGGGCAAAGGAAATCCAGCTCTCAGAATTGATCCGCCAAAATATGGACATTCTTTCGTTTTCCGAATTGCATTTAGGCTAGAGCAAACCTTCGGGCATTGCAAGGCTAACGACTGCAAATTTCGGATAGCACACCGGGTGTTGCCTCGATTGGCAGCTATCAGCCCAGGGGCGCGAGATTTTGGCCACGCTATTCTTCCGAGATTTCCTGTGATGTTTCTCAAGGACAACGACTCCCGCCTCAACTGGTCGCACATCTTGCCCAGGTCTGCTAATTATATGAGAGGATTATTCCAAAGGGGATACTGAATTATGTCCTATTGGACACCTCTCGACTCTACATGAAGCCTGTCGTAGTTGTGACACCAGGATATAAACGTTTCCATTTTAGGTTTTGGCAAGTTGACGGTATCTGAATACCTCTGAAAACACCTGTCAAAATTCGGTAGCTATTAAGATTTGAGATCGAGGGTATAGAATACAAAACCTCTATACGTATATCCGAGTACTTAGGAATTGTAACTAAATAACATAGGTAAGTCTAGGATTTTTCGTTAGGCTTAATTGTATAATTCCATTCTCCATGAAATTTCTTGGGGGGTCAAAATTGAATCGGCGAAAACAGCGATTTCTGGAATCAAGATCAGCATTCGGCTGAAGGCTACCTCAAACGATGGTATTTCTTGGCAAACATAGCAGACTCAATCCTGTAATCGATTGTGCTAAATCTATAAAGAAGCACTGGAACGGGGTAACTAATTATATTAAAACTAAAATCAGCAATGGTATTTTAGATTAGAAAGGAACCAATAGTCTCATTCAGGCGGCAAAGGATAGTGCAAGAGGCTTCAGATCAACAAAGAATTTTATTATTACTATTTATCTGAGGACAGGAAAGCTCGAATTCAATCTACCCTCATGAAACGGCGAGGAGCCACTTTTTCCCATGGAAAACGGATTTTTAGTGTCGATAGATGTTGTTTATCATCCTTCACATGTGATCCCCTGCCTGGGCGCATGGGCGTTTCATCAATGTGTGTTTACCCATAAATCTCGCAAAAGGAGCAAACATCGTGCGCATGCACGTGCCCGAGGGTTTGCTAGACCAATAGTGGGTAATATTTATAAGAAGAACCTCTTAGGAAATAACATGTGTAGAGCGGTGATCAGATCGCAAAAGGCGTCAATCACACAGCCATTAAGAAATCTCCAAGCAGTCCTGAGCCAAGAACTCTATCGCGTCGAGATCAGCAAAATCCAACCTGCCCGAGTGATGCGTAATGGTCCTATAATCGAGGTCTCAAATGTCTTTTATCTCTTATGCACAAAATTTTGAAGATGTGATGCTCTGGCGGGCACTGAAGCAAATTGAGGACGGATTCTATATCGATGTGGGTGCATGGTCTCCGGATATTGACTCTGTAACGCGGGCTTTCTACGAGCATGGGTGGTGGGGCATTAATGTCGAACCAAATCCGGAGTTTCACGCGCAGCTTCTCACACGCCGGCCTCGCGATATAAATATGCGCTTGGCTGTCAGTGACACGACTGGAACACAAATTATGAACTTTCTGAACAACCCAGGTTTGTCGACTCTGGATGAAACCATTGCTCAAGAACATGCCCGTGCAGGTTGGACAATTGATAAACAGGTGGTAGAAGTTACTACCCTTGCAACCTTGTGGGAACAACATGTACCAGAGGGACAGAGCGTCCATTTTCTCAAAGTCGATGTCGAAGGTTTTGAAGAAGCCGCATTGCGAGGGAATGACTGGTCAAGATACCGCCCCTGGATCATCGTCGCTGAGGCAACCTTGCCGATGTCCCAGCAGGAGAGCCATGGCGCATGGGAGCCTATCCTTCTCAATGCGGGTTACCACTTCGCCTACGCAGACGGATTAAATCGATATTATGTAGCGGATGAGCACGCTGATCTTCTACCTGCGTTCAAGTATCCACCCAATGTCTTTGATGACTTCAATTCAAATTTGCAGAATCAAGCAGCAGTACTAGATTGTGATCTTCGAGGGATGCAAGCCAGCTATTGTTGGCGCATTACCCGCCCGCTTCGCGATGCTTTTGATATGCTGATAAGGTTACGGTTGATGTTCGCATGCATTTCACAGAAAGTAAAATGCGGCATTGAGGGTCAACTGGGATCCATCATTGCCCGGCTGATCAATTTCGTTCGATCCCGTCCTGTGCTCAAATCAAGGGCATTGTCATTAGTGAGTCGATATCCGGACCTTGAGGCAAGGCTGCTCAGATTTGTTGTGGCAAGGGGAATCACTTCCGGTGGATCAACCTCGCAGGTTTATTGTGAGGCGCATTACAGGCCGCCAACAGAGCTTTCGGGGCTCACCCCTGGCGCATACATCGTATATACTGATCTAAAAGCTGCTATTGAACGACATAATAAGGTGGATCAATAGATGCGAATCGTCATCGACATGCAAGGAGCGCAAACGCCATTTTCTCGAGATCGAGGTGTTGGACGGTACACAATGGCATTGGTCAAAGCGATGGCGCAGAGTCCAATGGGGCACGAGATTGTCTTGGCTCTTAATGGGGCTTTTCCTGACACAATTGAAGCGATAAGAGCCGAATTTGATGGTATTTTGCCTCAAGAAAATATAAGAGTATGGCAGCAGTTCTTTGATACTACTGCGATCAATTCCAAAAACATGTGGAGAATGAAGGCAGGAGAAATACTCAGAGAGGAGTTTTTAAACAGCCTTAAAGGTGATATTATCTTCTCGACAAATCTGCAAGAAGGATTGTATGACTCCGCTTGCACAAGTGTAAAAATATTGCCCACAGATTCGCTAATATGTAGTACCATTCATGATGTAATCCCCCTAATTTATCCTGATTTTTACCTTGGTGGCAGAATAATTCGAGCATGGTATGACGAAAAGATAGAATTCGTTAAAAGATCCGATATAGTTATTACAGACTCGCTGTCATCAAGGAGCGAGATCAGCCAGCATTTGGGAATACCACTGGAAAAGATACATATCATTTATCCGTCGGTCGATCATGGCACGTTCAGAACGAAATGCATGGGAATTGACGATGAGAAAAATCTATTGGCCAAAATGAACATATCACGTCCTTTTGTGATGTATGCCGGCGGGTCTGATTTGCACAAGAACCTGGACATATTGTATTCGGCGTTCTCAAAACTACCAAAAAATATTTTGCGTTCTTACCAATTGGTGATGGTTGGGCCGGAATTGAAACGAGGGGAGGATCTTCATCGAAATAAATTAAGAAAATTGGGCATTAGCGACAATGTTGTTTTTGTCGGTCATGTAGATGATGAAGAATTGGTCATGCTTTACAACTTATGCGATTTATTTGTTTTCCCTTCAACCCACGAGGGCTTTGGCCTTCCACCTCTTGAAGCCATGGCATGCGGCGCAGCAGTCATTGCTTCTGATACATCGAGCCTTCCAGAAGTCGTAGGGTACCAGGATGCTCTGTTCGATCCACGCGATGGTGATGCCCTCGCAAAAAAGATAGATAGAGCCTTAACTGATAGTAAATTCCGAGATTTGCTAAAAGAACATTCAATTCAGCAATCCAATATATTTTCTTGGGAAGATAGCTCAAAATCATTGTTGATGCTATTAGAAGAATGTGTAAAAAATAATAACATAGTTCGTTCGTCTTTAACAGATGGCAATTCCATTCAAAAAGTCATCCGCCGTGTGGTATCCATAAGCCCTAACTTATCTCATGATAATAAAGACCTGATTGCGTTATCCGTTTCCATTGCGGAGACTTTCTGTATCAGAAAGGACGTATCCCGCAGGCTATTTCTGGATGTTAGTTCTATTGTACAGCTAGATCATTTAACAGGAATTCAACGAGTTGTGCGAGCCATTTGCAAAGAACTCGTGACCAATCCACAAAAAATTGGTGTTGAGTTGGTTTATACAAAACCAGATGATCCTGAGTTTCACAGAGCAAGTTCGTTGATTAGCAAAATCTCAGGACAGAGTGAAAAGAATACCAATGATGAATGGATAGAATTTTGCCCTGGCGACATTCTTCTGTTTCTCGATCTTCATCAGGCTGTTGTGATTTCCCACAAAGGGAAAATACAATTTTTAAGAAGTAAAGGTGTTCTTGTTTATCACATAGTTTATGATATTCTTCCTGTATCGAACCCCGGATTCTTCTGGCCTGGACTGTATTCTGAATTCTTAGAGTGGCTATCCGTAATTTCAAATTCAGATGGAGCGATTTGCATTTCTCGCGCTGTTGCAGATGAGCTTAAAGAATGGCTGAACATAAATGGCCCAAAACGCCTGCGTCCATTTAGAATCGGTTGTTTCCATCTGGGTGCAGATATTAAAAATTCCGTGCCCACTCGCGGCCAACCGGATGATGCGAAGCGGGTTCTTGCTCAGCTTGCCGTTGGTCCCAGCTTTTTGATGGTAGGCACCGTAGTACCGCGTAAAGGGCACGCTCAAACGCTGGCTGCTTTTGAGCAGCTCTGGGCGGAAGGTCTGGATGCCAACCTCGTCTTTGTCGGCAAGCAGGCCTGGAAGGTGGAAGAGCTGGTAGAAACCATGCGCCACCATCGAGAAAAAGGCAAAAGGCTGTTTTGGCTGGAGGGCATCAGTGACGAATACCTGGAGAGGGTCTATGCGGCCTCCACTTGCCTCATCGCAGCCTCCGAATGTGAGGGCTTCGGTCTGCCGCTCATCGAGGCCGCACAACACAAGCTGCCTATCATCGCCCGTGACATTCCCGTCTTCCACGAGGTTGCGGAGGATCATGCATTTTACTTCACGGGCATAAAGCCGGATGATCTAGCCAGGGCGATAAGAAAATGGCTGCAGTTGTACCAATCGGGCCGGCATCCGAAGTCGGACGACATGTCCTGGTTAACCTGGAAGCAGAGCACAGAAAAGCTGCTGAATATCATCCTGTTGGGGCAATGGTATACAGAGTGGAAAAATCACAAACCCAGTCAATGACGCGGTCTCGATAAATCCGCCTCATCGAACCCTAGCTCACGTAACCCAATCACACTGCATGGTAATAAGACCTGCATCGCCACTTGTAGTTATTACTTCAAAGGAATGCTGCTTATCAATCCAGTCGTAAGTGATTTGGTAGTCTAAGCTTTGGGCTGCAGGACTAAGAAGGAACTTTCCCGAAAGCATTGGTATATGCTCTATCTTAAGATCAATACGTCCATCCCCTGGTAACACTCGTAGGGGTATATTTTTTATCTTAGTGTTTGTTCCAAATAGGTGATGACCATCATCGGAGTGAATGGCAATACCAAATGTGATATCCGATATATCTTTGACTGCATGGTAGTGTATTCTTATGGTCATTGGGTCCATTGAACTGAATCTGGTACATCTAATTCCAGACTTATCTAGAAACTCCACATCCGTTATAATAACCTCTTTGTTGCCCCAGCTATTTGAGCCACACTGACCTTTATTGGAATCATCGGAGCTATTCCCACTTTCAGATCTACCATAGACGTATCTATCTAATACCGCACCCGTTTCCCCAAACGCCCTCTGCTCCCCCATGCCCAGAAGCAGCGTCCTATCACAGAATCGCCTAACCGCACCAAGATCATGCGACACGAAGAGAATAGTTACGCCTTCCTTCCGGAACCGGTTGAAGACATCGAAGCACTTTTGCTGGAACTCCATATCGCCCACAGCCAGCACCTCGTCTACCAAAAGGACATCCGGATATGTCTGAATGGCAGTGGAAAAGGCCAAACGCACTTGCATTCCCGAAGAGAGATTCTTCAGCTTGGTGTCTTCGAACCTGTGTAGCCCGGCGAACTTGATCACATCATCGGTTATCTCCCGGATTTCATTCCTGGATAGCCCCATGACAGTAGCGTAAACCCCGATGTTCTCTCGTACCGAAAGGTCAGGCTGGAAGCCCACGCCCAGTTCCAGAAACGGCGTCATCTTGCCCTTGACTCGAACGGTTCCTTTTGTGGGCCGAAGAATGTTAGCTATGATCTTGAGCATTGTGCTCTTGCCGGAGCCGTTGTCACCGATTATGCCCACGCATTCGCCTTTCTCCACCCTAAAGCTTACATCCTTCAATACTGTGAAGGTCTCGTATTGCCTGGTTTTCATCATGCCCACCAGATTCTCGAAGAGCGTCGTCCTCTTCTCGTGAGGTATCTGGAAGGTCTTCCAGAGGTTTTCCACCTCCACGACACTGGCCATCAAATGGCCTCCGCAAATCTGGGCTCCAGCCGGTCAAAGACCGCGTAGCCCAGCATGAGCACGACCAGCGTGAATAAGGCCACATATGCAAGACTAGCTGGCTCAGGCGGTATACCGTAAAGGGTGCAGTCCGTCATCATAGTAATTATCCGGGCCATGGGATTGAGCATCACTATCCAGCGTATCTTTTCTGGAAATATAGTTATCGGATATATAACAGGTGTGGCAAAAAAACCCACCTGGACTACGAGCCTCCAGATGAACTGCACATCCCTGAAGTAGATGTTGAGAGCTGCTAAGGCCATCGATAATCCCAGTATTATTAAAAATTCTAGAATAAACAGAATAGGAAAGTAGGCCACCGTCATCTCCGGCAGCACTCTGAATATAACCATGAATATTATGAATACTACGAACTCAAGCGCCGTCATCATCAGCGCCGTGATGCAGGTGGATATCACAAGAATGTCCCGGGGGAAGTAGACCTTTTGCACCAGGCTGGGCTTTCCTATGATCCCCCATATGCTCATTGAAGTCCCTCTGTCAATGAAGTTCCAGAGAATGATTCCCAGCAACAGAAAGAGCTGGTAATGCTCCACCTGGACGCGCATGAGATTGCTGAAGACCACATACAGAACGACGAGCATTAAGAGGGGTTCGAGGAGCGACCAGAAGAAGCCCAGGGCAGAGCTCTTGTAACGCAGCTTGAAGTCGCCCCAGGCCAGCCTGATGATCAGCTCTCTATAATTCCATAGCTCATGAAAATGACTTGATGTTAACAATGCAATAACCCCTGCCCAGCTATATTTCTGGGATTAATTTGCGAAATTCCTTAAGGAATACAGAGGTATCGAATTCCTTGGCACGTTCCATGCACTTTTCTTTATATCTCTTAGGATCTTGGGCTACATCTCGTAAGGCTTTCACCAGATCATCACTTTTCGCATCTACCAGCAGCCCCGTCTCGCCATGCACTATTGTCTCGCGAAATCCGCCCTCGTTCACTGCCACCACCGGCTTACCGCTAGCCATAGCCTCTATTGGCGTCAGTCCGAAGTCTTCGTCCTCTGCCGTGCATATTAAGCCTTTGCATTGAGCATAGAGATCTATCAGCTCTTCTTCGGGGACGGCCCCCCGCATTTCGACATTGTTCGGGATGTTCTTGATCAGTTTTTCATGGTATTTGGGAGCAAGATCTCCTGTTGCATATCCACCGATAATGACCAGCCTCTCTTCCGGCAGCTTTCTGAAGACCTCAAACTGCAGATCAATCCTCTTTTCGGGGTAAATTCTATTCACAGAGAGCCAGAAATCTCCGTACTCCTTGAATTGGAACTTTTTTGTATCCACGGGCGGATAAATTAACTCAGAGGATCTTTCATGGAAATCCCTAATGCGCAGCCGCACCGTCTTGCTGATCGCTATTACTCTGTCAAGGTGTTTCACGGACCGCTGATCAAACCAGCTATGTGTTCTTATCCACAAATCCGCAAGGATTCTCCTAATCGCATTGTTCTGCCTGGCAATCGTTATCTCCCTCTGGTCATAGAAAGCCCGCACTGGTGAATAGCAGTACCAGAGGTTCGGGTGATGTTTTCCGGCAGCATAATGGGACCAATTTCCAGAAAATATGAAGAAGTCGTATTCACGGGAAAAGTCGCATAGGGCAAATAAGAATGCCGCTGAAATCTGCTTGAAGGGAGGGATTTTTATGGTTCTGCCGAGGCTTCTTATTTTGACGTCCCCGTATCCCAACCGCTCAATTGCCTCTGTGCTTACATCCGTAGTTATGATATCGGCCTGGAGGGCGCGGGCCAGCATAAGCGCAACCCGTACCCCTCCGCCGATAGATCCGATGTAGTCCAGGAAGATAGCGACCTTCAATATGATCCCTTGCGTTCCCTCTCATCCAGATAGTGATCGAGCTGGTCTGTGATGATGTCTCTTACTGTATGCCGTTTATTAAATCCGATAGCTTCAATTTTCTTTGTATCAGAAAGGAGTATGGGAACCTCTGCAACCCGGAACCTCTCCGGGTCGAAGGCTATTCTTATCTTCTTCTCCCCGGCATGAGCAATCACGCCACCGTCTTCTATGCCAAATTCCAATTCTCCTCTGAGCATCATGCCATCGATCTTTGTCTTCTCGAAATTAATTCCGAAGATCTTTGACCTGTCAGGATCGTTGGGCCCGTCCACAATCTTCTCTCCCTTGAATGTCTCATCTTGCTGACGGGATAGTTCGCTTCCTCAAGGCTCATCAGAAGGTAGCTCATCACGGAATTCGTCCTCATCGAACCCTGGTTGTAGACATCCCCGTAATTGCCCTTCTCCGCCAGGATCAGATAGCCCTCAATTATATCGTCCACATGGCTCCAGTCCCGGAAGGCTTTGACGTTTCCAATGGTTATAGAATCTAATTCTCCGAACTTCATTCTCATAACCTGGCTAGAGGCCCCCGATGTAACGAACATGTTGCCTCTGCCTGCACCTTCGTGATTGAACGCCCTGGAGATCACGGTCCGAATTCCGTAGGAATACCAGTAGTTTCTCATCAAGTAGTCGCCGTACACCTTGCTCACTGCATAGGGCGACATCGGCCTGAGCGGGTTCGTCTCGGTTGTGGGAACTTCCGGCATGCGTTCCGGTGCGGGAAATATCGTGCCGTATTTCTCGATAGCCTTTTTGTATTGCTCTTCAGAGGATAGCACGAGGCCGTACTCCTCGCTGCTTCCTGCGAAAACCACTACTGGGTCTACATCCTTGACCCTGATGGCCTCCAGAAGATTCGATGTCCCCCTGCTGTTACAGAGCATGGTCTCGTTGGGATCTACGAATGATCGCGGCACAAATGATTGGGCTGCCAGATGGAATACAACATCCGGTTCGCTTGCAGTGATGGCGCTCCCAATACTTGCAATACTCTCCAGGTCGCCTTCCACCAGCCGCACTTCCTTTCCCAGACCCAGACGCGACATGTTGTTGGGAATTTTGCCGTCCCACCGCCGTCGCAGAAGGCCACAGACATTGGCGCCCCGGTCTATCAGCACTCTGGCCATTCGCGAGCCGACAAATCCGCTTATACCTGTTATTAATATATTTTTATCATTTATGTCCACTGAGATCACGTCCCTAGTAGAACTTGAGAAGCTCCTTCACTCTGTCCTCTAAGCTGTATTTCGATCTAAATCCGATTATTTTTTTCTGCCTTCATTGGATTGGATAACGTGTGCTGGACAGATTTCTTTATGGGATTTTCAATGTATTGTGGTTTCAAGGAAAGCCCCATATTCTCGTTTAAAATTTCGATCACTTTATTGAAGCTCTAGGCTTTTCCTGTGCCCACATTCAAGATGCCATGATAATTCGAATTCATGCCCAGGTGGTCTACGGCAATCCTAGCGAAGTGCCAGATTTTATGGGCCTTAATACCGCCTACGTCGAAAGGACGAATCTAACCTCGCGACAAATGAATGGATGAATGGTTCGAATCGAAAAACACTATCATTCTCTAGAGAAGAGAACATGCTGCGAGCATCTTGTGCCCAGGAGGACGTGGTATATAACTTAGCAAAACCACTTAAATCATCAAGAGTAGAGGTCAATAATGATCAACGACGATGGAAACCCAGATCTCCTGCTATGGCAGCTGGCATAACTGATCATATCGGGACAATTGGCGAGATTACGATGATGTTAGCGGTTCCTGAGAGAAACAACGCGTGATGGGGGGTACTACCGAACTTTGACAGGCCAGGTTAAATGGAGTAAATTGCCGACAACTTGACAGAACCTACAAAAAATTGGCCTTGCTCGTAGATAGTTCGCCGGGCAAAAAAATTAGACGTGGGCCTCATCTACGTCTTGGGATTGCTTTCCACTTTCACCAGAGTTGCTTGCGGATTCTCTGAGAGGTCTGCCTGATAAAACTCCTCGTTCTCCGGCAAGGACAAATCGAGCTCGGAAAAGCTGTCAACTAACACGCTGGCGTTTTCCAGATTGAAGTCCAATAGGTGGCCGCCTGCGGACCTGTCCATGGTGATAAAGTGCAGGTTGTAGCCTGGAACATTCACTCCCAGTACATAGTCAGGGCATCTGAATCCTATTATCGTTCCTTTAACGTTATGAAACTCAAATACCTTCTGGGCTTTTGTGGCCTCCGATAGGAGTGGATATGGCTTGCTCTGCATCGGAACGCTTCTTGTCTTGACATAGTCGAATGTGCCATCGATTCTGATGCCGTAGAAGAGGTTCTTGGTGACGAGCCTCCCATCCAGACGGTTCTCGAGCTCGGTGAGGTTGGAGGTGCCATTCAAGGCAATTGTCTCCTCGGGTTTGAAGAAAGCGACCTCTGCGAATGGAGTCTTCATGGAATCGCTCAAAGGGTAGGCTATGCCATTGGATTTTATCTGGTAAAACTCGCCATCAAGCCCGATCATTTCACCATCAAGGGCCTGGACAGTTCCAATGCCAAAGTCTCCATGGGCGCCAAGATCTTTGAATGTCATGGTGCCATCATAGACGCCTTGCATGAGGGCGCTTATGACTGAAGTCTGAAACAATGTGTCGTTCTCTGAGGCGATCGTACCTGGTATCAAGAATGCCAGTGCCAGGAAGGACGCGATGCAAATAGATCCAGCAACTTTCATCATAATCAAATTCACCTGATATCTCTCTAAAATAATTGGTTAGATAAATACTCTCGCCAAACGTAGTGAACGGATGATATGATTCAGAAGACATATCCGAACTTGGAAAAGGTCAAAAATACCCGAGGCCACACATTTTTAAGCCAAGAATCTGTTAGTCTACCCAATGACCGAGATCCGAGATCCTGTGCACGGCTACGTGAAGCTGGAAGGCCTGGCACTGGAGCTGGCCGACACTCCCCAGATGCAGCGGCTGCGCTGGATAAAGCAGCTAGGCCTCGCGAATCTCGTCTACCCGGGGGCTAATCATACTCGATTCGAGCACAGCCTCGGGGCCTATCATATGGCCGCGCTCCTCACCCGTCATCTTGGCCTGGAAGACGAAGATAGGCTGCCGGTGTGTGCAGCAGCGCTCCTGCATGATGTCGGCCACGGGCCGCTATCTCATGCCACCGAAGCGGCCCTGGCTCCATTTCTCAGAACAGATCATGAGAGCGTCATTGAACTCCTGAAAAGAGGTGAGCTGAGGGAGGTCCTGGACGGGCATGGCCTGAGAGCTCAGGATATCCAGGCTTTTATCAATGGATCCGGCCTGGGCCAGATCGTTAGTGGCGAGATAGATGTGGACAGAATGGATTACCTCATTCGAGATGCGCATTACACCGGGGTGGCCTACGGGGTGATCGATAGATTGCGCCTGCTGCAGAAGATGACCCTCCACCAGGGACAGCTCGTGGTGGAAGCGGGCGGAGTGCAGGCTGCGACATCCCTGCTCATCTCGCGGCTTCTCATGCATCCATCCGTATACTACCATCACGTCTGCCGCATCTCGGAGTGCATGATCTCTTCGGGCATCCGCAGGATGATTGAAGACGGCGCAAGTGCGGCCGAGGTCAAAGGGATGGATGACGTCCAGCTCTTCACAACCCTTGACAATGCTGGCGGCTACGCGGCAGAGATGAATTCCCGCATCAGGTCTCGCAAGCTCTTCAAGAGGGCGGTCTATATCGGCCTCGAAAATCTTGAGCCCACCCTTCTTCGGGTCAGCGATAAGATACTGGCCCAGGAGATAGCAGCCGAGGCCTGTGTCGATGTGGATTACGTTCTGGTGGACAATCCTCCTCTGCCGGATACTATAGAGGGCAGTTTTCCTGCGCTGGTCGGTGAAGTGGTAAGGCCCCTGCGAGAGGTCTCGCCGTTGGTCAGCATCCTGGAGAGGGCGCACAGGGCTACCTGGCGTTTTGGTGTATACGCCCCGCCGGAGCTGCAAGAGTGTGTAGCAAGAGGCGCCCGAAGGTGTCTGAATCTGAAGAAGAACACCGTGCAGCATACATTTTCGGGCATTGATAACGGTTACCTTTAAGTCGCAAAAGAACGAAATGAAGATAATGGCATTTTCCGGAGAAGGGCCGAATCTTGACAAGAATCTGCTGGTCAAGACCATCCAGACCATGAACCAGCACCTGCCAAGCAAACGAGTCAATTTGACCGAACTCTTGAATATGGAAAAGCCCGGCATCAAGGGAAAAGATAATACCTTTTTCATCATCGATAAAGCCGAGCTGAATCTGATCTCCCAATCCTTCCCTAGATTCATGTGGAGCCGCCTTCGGCTGCCCATGCTCATTGAGATGTCGCCCGATTTTGGCAATGGAGCCGCTCGTATTCAGGGCGAGGCTGAAGTAGAGGTGGTCAGCAAAATACTGGGCAAAGATCGACCTACGGGAAAACAGATTATAATCTACCTTCCTGAAGTGAGAGAGCTGCGTCGAAAACTTCCTACCACCACGCAGTATGCCTTCATAACCAATCTCAGGGATCAAGGTATCAGGGACTGAAGTGTTCTTATCTAAACTGACCAAGAAGCAGACTAACAGTGTGAATCATCAGAATAGTTATGGAGGAGCAATTGGCAGATAATACGCAGGCTGAAGGTGCGAGGCAGTTCAATGCGAAGATGAACCAGGGAGCTTACACTGAGGCGGCCAGGATTAAGTCAGATTTCGGTCTCCCCAATGAAATGCTTTCGGATGCGGTTAAGAAAGCCTACGACGCCAACATGAGAAAAGGGGACTATTCTCTTGCAGCTGAGTTAGCCCGTCAGTATGACCTTGGGAGAGACCTCCGCCTGGAGGCTGCCCAGAGATCCTTCCATAGAAAGGTCGACAGCGAGTTTTTTCGAGCGGCAGCCGACTACGCCAAGGAATTCGGACTGCCTCTGGATATGGTCAGAGAGGCGGCTCTCCAGGCCTTTTACAAGAGCATGAGCTTTGGTCTGGTCAAGAATGCAGCTCAGATCGCGGAGGATTTTGAGCTCCCCCAAGAGTTGAAGCAAGTGGCGGCAACGAAATCCTATGAGCAGCATATGCAAGCAGGCTTCTATCGCAAAGCCCTCAAAATCGCTCAAAAGTACGATCTTCCGGATGAACTGAAAGCAGCTGCAGAAAAAAAGATATCTTGAGCCCCAATGCCCGACGTCGTGCTCACAATCGGTGGCTCGGATTCTGGTGGCGGTGCCGGAATCCAGGCAGACCTCAAGACATTTTCTATACTGGGATTACACGGAACCTCTGCCGTCACAGCCATTACTGCTCAGAATACTCTTGGGGTGCAGCATGTTTATGGCCTGAAGCCGGACATAGTTTTGGCACAGCTGAGGTCTATTACTGATGATTTCTCCATCGCCTATGCCAAGACGGGCATGCTCCATTCGGCAGAGATTGTAGCCGTGGTAGCCGATCACCTGAAGAGGACCGGGATTCCCTTTGTTCTGGATCCGGTGATCGAGGCGGAGGCCGGGGGCAGGCTGCTTCAACCCGATGCGGTGTTGGCTTTGAAAGAGCGTCTTCTTCCCATGGCCAGAGTTACGACACCCAACATCTTCGAGGCGGAGGCTCTGACTGGAATTTGCGTTCGCGACATGGACAGTGCAAACCTTGCCGCCCAAAAGATCATGGGCTTTGGATCCAGGGCAGTGATCGTCAAGGGTGGACACTTGGACTGCACTGATCTATTGGCAGATGGGACCAGGGTCTGCCTTATGCCATCCGAGAGAGTGGCAGGCCAGAATCATGGTGTAGGATGCACCTTTTCTGCGGCGCTGACCTCATATCTTTGCCTGGGCTGTTCTCTGAGAGAAGCCGCCCAGAATGCCAAGGAGTTCGCAAAACGAGCCCTGCTCGGGAGCTTTCATGTGGGAAAGGGGGTCGGGCCGGTGAATCAGGCAGCGTGCCTCAGGGAAGAGGCGAGTCGCTACCAGGTTTTATGCGATGTGCAAACGGCTGTGGATCTACTTGGAGACGAGCCGAAGATCTCCGAACTGATTCCAGATTTGGGTTCAAATCTTGCCATGGCCATTCCCCATGCCAGAATATCTGATGACGTGGCCTCGGTGAAAGGTGGGCTGGTGAAAGCAGGAGGACGTGTCTGCACATCAGGCGGCATCAAGTTTGGGACCTCTGGCGATATTGCAAGAATCATCCTGGCGGCGATGAGCCGCGATTCTCGTTCCAGGGCGGCCATGAATCTGAGTCTGAAGGCAATGCCTGCCTGCAGAGCGCTGGGCCTGGTGATAACGGAGCTCATTGGTCCGGCTGGCGCGGAAGCATTATCCGCAATTGTAGCCCCGGGTCGGCTGCCGGACGTTTTCCTGGTTAGGGGGATCCAGGGAGAAGAGCCCGAGCTCTGCCTGCTGGGATCTTCCGCCACACTGCTGGCCAGGCGTGCAGTGAGTCTGGCTTGCTTCTCGGAGTATAGGAAGATATAAATTGGTGGCAGGAGGAAGCACAAAGAATTGCTCTAGCTGGAGTGTTGATTATGGGAAGTGTAAAACCAAGTTATATCAAGAATTTCGCTATGGATCTGTTGAGGACTTACGAGAGCTTATTTAGCCCTGACTTTGAACAGAATAAGCTAGTAGTATCGGAATATACTGACATCAAGAATAAGACCATTCGCAACCGTGTGGCCGGTTATATATCCAATGTGATGAGGCAGAGGCGCACTCGCAGAGGAGAGGTCGAGGTTGATGCTTAGTGGTGTGTTTCCTGCAATAATTACGCCATTCAAAGAAGACCAAAGCCTGGATGAGGAGGGACTGAAGCGGAACATTGAGTACCTGAGTAAAACAGGCATAGCAGGGATTGTTCCCTGCGGCACCACTGGTGAGTCGGCCACCTTGACCTTCGAGGAGCATAAGAAGGTGGTAGAGATTGCCGTTGATTGCTCTCGTGTGCCGGTAATAGCAGGTACGGGCTCAAATAATACCCGTGAGGCTCTGGAGCTGACCCGCCATGCTGCAAACGCAGGCGCAACGGCGGCCCTATTGATCACGCCCTACTACAACAAACCCAACGATCGAGGCATGTTCGAGCACTTCAAGACCATAGCCGAGAAGTGTGACATCCCAATAGTTCTCTATAATGTTCCCAAGAGGACTGGAATCAACCTCATGCCGGAAATGGTGGCGAAACTGTCCAAGGTAAAGAACATCGTGGCTATCAAAGAGGCTAGCGGGAGCCTTTCTCAGCTATCTCAGATCATCGAGCAGACCAAAGGGTCCGACTTCTCAGTGCTCTCGGGGGATGATGATTTGACGCTGCCAGCCATGGCTCTGGGAGCTCGTGGTGTGGTATCAGTGGTGGCGAATGTTGCCCCGCGGAAGACTGTGGCACTGGCGGATGCCATGCTTAAAGGAGACCTGGAAAAGGCAAGATCGCTTCACTACGAGCTTGCACCCCTGGTTCGAGCCATGTTCCTGGAGACCAATCCCATCCCTGTGAAGACCTCTCACAAATATCTGGGTCTGGCTGGAGGCCCCTTGCGTCTTCCTCTGGCGGCAATGGCTCCTGAAAAAGAGAATATCCTGAAAGAGATCCTGGAAAGATTGGGCGAAATAGCATGACTCGAATAGCGGTTACCGGAGCTGTAGGGCGCATGGGCACCCTGGTCATTCAGGAGGCTGCCAAGGTCGAAGGCATGCAGCTCGTAGCAGGCCTGGATGCACTTGGAGCCGGAAAATCGCTTCCTGGCGGCATTCTGGTCGAGGACGTCTCGCGGCTGGAGTCCGTCTTAAGGGAGATCAAACCCGATGTGCTCATTGACTTCACCATTGCCAAAGCCGCGGTAGAAAACGTGATCACGGCTGCCGCTCTTGGAATAGACCTGGTGGTGGGAACCACAGGCTTTTCCCCGGACCAGCATTCCAGAATGAGAGAGGCAATAGATGGCCATGTGGCCGCAGTGATATCGCCTAACTTCATGGTGGGAGTTAACCTGTTCTGGAAGCTCGCAGCAGAATGCGCCGCAGCCCTCAAGGACTACGATTACGATATCGAGATCATTGAAGCCCATCACAATCAAAAGAAGGATGCCCCCAGCGGCACTGCACTTGCCACTGTGGATGCGATAAAGAAGGCTCGGGGCGAGACGGATGTCGTTTATGGCAGGTTTGGGGTTATGCCGCGCGGAAAAGAGATTGGAGTACATGCCGTGCGGGGAGGAGATATCGTTGGAGATCATACGGTGCTCTTCGCAGGACCCGGAGAGAGGCTGGAGATAAAACACCAGGCTCACAGCAGATCCGCTTTCGCCAGCGGAGCTGTGCGGGCGGCCCAGTGGGTGGTCGGCAAGGACCCCGGAATTTACAGCATGGCGGATGTCCTGAAATCAAGATGAACCAATTAGAGGAGAAAAGCTTCGCCCTCCTCTTCGAGGGAAAACGTCTGGATCCGGTCTCAATAGATCGGAACATGGTCGGATTTTGCAGCAAATGCGACTCTGATCTGGAGAGCCTGGCATATTATTGTACTGAATCTGGCTGGATGGTCTCGACGCGCTGCAAAAAAGATCACATGGCTCTGATTCGCTACGACAAACAATGGAACTGGCTGGGCGATCTGGATCTGCAGATAACCCAGGAAAAAATAAGCGTTGGTGACCTTTCCAGGGAGAAGCTGGAGGCGGTTTTTACGCAGGCCGAGATCAGGGACATGCTGGCCTGCCAACAGGGCTTGCCCTATATCCGGCAAAACGTTTATCGTGCCAGGGCTAAGTACGATAAATTCGAGAAGCTATTCGGGGTAAAGATTGATATCTAGAAACTCTGCGGGGTTCTGTTGCATTTGATTGTATTGGCACCTTACTTGCTTGATGCTCATAAGGAGCAAGGGAGACGAGCGATTGTCGTGCGGTCTTGACGATTACGAATTAGATATATTTCTGGGTCGTGTACGCACTTCATTGAATTGGTATCCTGAATGCCATTAGCTCCTTGATAGTCCAGATATGATCAGTCAGTCCTTCTGCCATCGCAGGTGTTCTTTGCGTCCATCTTTTCCTGCCCAGATCA
>Ga0209083_1001268_pt1 | contig 29774 bp, 21 predicted proteins | sample AM7aDNAmetaG_FD_184132 | JGI IMG/M metagenome (GOLD analysis project Ga0209083, IMG submission 184132) | Freshwater microbial communities from Finland to study Microbial Dark Matter (Phase II) - AM7a DNA metaG (SPAdes) (version 3) | ecosystem: Environmental > Aquatic > Freshwater > Lake ... | reverse complement strand
CAAATCCTTTCATCAACTCGCCAACAATATGGTCCGAATCGGAACAACTCCCACCATTGCCACAGACAAGGACTTTCCCCCCGTTTTTGTAACATTGGATCATGCTTTCGGCAGCTTTTGCAATTTCAGCCTCAACAGATGCCAATTGAGGATACCGTTCTAATAACTCATCCAACAATTTTCTATTTTCCACTTTCAAAGGATTTAGAATTTATCTTCATAAATGGCAACGCACAAAGCGGCAAAATCGCCAATCGATTCGCCGAGTTCTGCCGGTTTAATTTGACAGACCTCCAGAGCCGAAGGAATAGCCTCACGTTGTAATACATTATCAATTAAAGGTTTAAATAAATTGACATTGCGGGCATAAATACTACCGATCACGATGCATTCGGGATTCAAAAGATCAATCAGGATTGCAAGCCCCTGCCCAAGATAATCACCAACAATGCCAATAATTTCGTTGGCAACTGGATCACCAGCCTGTGCAGCAACAGCAACCATCTTTGTATCAATCGTATCGACAATATCCATTGTCGGACAGAACCCAACTTTTTCATTCTTTTCCAATCTTTCGGTCACAATAGCCTTTGCCAATTGCGCAATTCCTCCACCACTGCAGAATCCTTCAAAAGAACCCGCTTTCCCGAAACCGATGGGGCCGGTCTTCGCCAATCGCATATGGCCAACTTCGCCACCGAGGTCATTTGTGCCACTGTAGAGCCTTTTGTTGAGGATCAATCCACCACCCATGCCCGTTCCGAAAGTCAGGAAGATCATATTTGAAGTCCCTTTCCCGGCACCCATCAACCATTCAGCTAATGCACAAGCATTTGCATCGTTTTGAACTGCGGCTTCCACACCAAATTCATCGTTGAAAATTTTGGTGATCGGAACGCTGTCCCATCCCGGAAGATTGGGTGGTGAATAAATCATTCCTGTTTTGGAATCGAGCGGGCCTCCACAACTAATACCGATCCGTTTCAACTGATAACCTGAATATTTGGCCAGTAAAAAACGGATGTTTGTTTTGAATTCTTCGAGGATGACTTCCCAACCCCTTTCGGTTTTTGTCTCGAACATCACCTTCTCAAAGATCTCAAACGACCCATTGCCAACGACCACGGCGCATTTGGTTCCGCCAATGTCCAATCCTAAATAGATATCTCCCTGATTTTGATTGCTTACAGTCATATGCCTACACTTAATTTGGTTACTAAAACGATTTAGCTAAAATATAAAAAAATTATGACCCGCAAGATTTTCGGATAATAAATTCTGTTTTGAGAATAATTTGTTGGGATTTGGCTTCAGGATGTTTGATTTTATTGAGCAATACCTGAACAGCAGTTTTGCCAATTTCTTTAAGAGGCTGATTCACAACAGTGACTGGACTTACACAAATCTTATAGGCATCCGGATCGTCGAAGCTAACAACCGCAATATCTTCAGGAATTTTCAATCCCGACGAAGAGATAAACTCAATTCCAATAATGCCAAGTTTGCTTGTTGAAAAAAGGATGGCATCCGCTTTCCGGTTCTCCTTTTTCCCAAAAAGATCTTTCATGGCTTTTACAAGTTCCTTATTGTCATGCGAAAAAGTCAGAATTTTAATCAAATTTTCATCCACAGGCAGACCGGCATCAATGAGGGCCTGTTTATAACCCTCAGTACGTTCCTGCATGTTGATCATGTCCTTGTTCACGCTGATACACGCAATCCGCTTCCTTCCCAACCTGATCAGATGGCTGGTGGCTTTGTATGCCGCCTCAAAATTATTGATCCCTACATAGTTGGAGTCGATCTCAGGGAAAAACCGGTCAATTAGCACCAAGGGGATGTTATTCTTTACCAATGCCAGAACCTGGTCACCGCTGTACATTGGAGGCGAAATAATGTACCCGTCAACCTGGCTTTGCTGCAACATGGCAATCTGCTGCTTCGACTTTTCAGGATTCTCATCCGAACTACAAAAGATGACACGATATCCGCTTTTGGCAGCCTCCTGCTCTATTTCACGTCCCAAAAATCCAAAAAACGGGTTGGCTATATCGGCGATGATCAGCCCAATCGTATTGGTTTTGCCGGTACGAAGACCCTGGGCAAGCCGGTTGGGCTGATAATTCATCTCCTTCGCCGTTTCCTGTACTTTTTTACAGATTTCGTCATTGATGCGGAATTCCTTGCCTTTCCCGTTAAGGACAAACGAGACAAGGGTCTTGGAGACCCCTAATTTTGCGGCGATATCATTAAGGGAAGTTCTTTTCATTGTTTTAAAATTAAATAGAATTATCAAGTAGAAGATCAGTATTTTGCTTCAGTATTAGTAAAATTTTCAAAGATTTTTCTTTCCTCCTGGCTCATTTCATAGATCGCTTCCTTTTCAGCTTTAACAAAATACCTAAAACCAATATCAAAATAGCGAAGTGGACAAGAAAATTCAGGTATTCCAGTAAAGAGATCCTCAAATATTTGACCCGTTAATTCAAGTCTGAGAGGTTTTATATCTTTTCGTTCGCGGATAATCCGAAAAACAACAATAGAAAAAAGTGCTGAAAGCTGTTCCAGTTCATTGTTCGCTCGGCACGTTGTTAAAAGCTTATTAAAAATATCTTTTACCATGTCCTCTTTTTTATAATTAACCAAAACCATCAGTGCATCTTCTATGCCCAATTTATACCATTCTATTTCAATTTTGCTTTTGTTTTCAATTGCTTTAAACAAAATATCAAAAGCGTTATTGAGTAGCCAGAATTTACTTAGTTCTTGATTTTGATATGAACGTTCCTGATCCAAATTAATTATTTCAGATGGTTCTCCAACCATGTTAAAACCGCTGTTTTCTGCTTCTCCAGCCATCCACAAATTTAGGTATTGCGATTTTACAAAACTATAAATCTCGGCTTCTTCCTGATAAAGTTTTCGTACAGGCTCTGGTTGATACTGCCCCATATAATTATAATACAAGAATTTAGCCCTTAGTAGTTCTTTAGAATACAGTTGTCCCAAAAAATTCACAAATAGTTTTATAATACCGTTTCTGTCCTCTCCTATTTCAACGCACAAGCGAAGCAATGGTTCGCTAATTTCATAATATTTATCCCTTCCTTTTTCATTTACAGGATTAATAAAACCAAGTCGCTGTAATTCAGATAATTGCTTTGAAACCGTACTTTTATCCAAAAAACAATTACGGCCAATGTCTGCCCCTTTTTGCGGATTACGTTGGAGACTAAGGTATTGAACGATCTTTTGCTGTTGAGGTGACAGGCTTTTAAGAAAACTGTCGTAGTATGGTTTTAGTTCGTCGATTGATTTGAGGAAAATATCAGATAAATTGCTTCTAAATTCTGCCCTTAGAAAATCAAAAAAAACGAGCAATAACCGGTGGTTGCCTTTGGTAAACTGATGTATGGCTTCCAAATGTCCTTTGCCGTCAGGAGTTTCTAGGAATTGTACTAATTCTTCATTGTTTTCGGAAAGAGCTATTTTTTTAATATAGTCGAATGATTCTTCGAGCGTGAGCCTTTTCAACTGAATGATATTAAAAAAACCATAAAGCGGATTCTGATTATCTGATAAAGAGTGGATAAGCGACTGGCTTGTGGCTATAAATGACAACTGATTGTGTTGCTGAATAAAATCCCGGAGTCGCGACAATTCCATTACTGCGTATTTTTTGTCCATTCCCCGCATGATAGCATCAAAGTTCTCAATCAGAATTAAAAGCGATTTGTTGTTTAATAGGCTTATGAGTATATTTTCTGTTGATCTTGTCCATTCTTTTGGTTGCGTATCTTTCAGTTTATCAATCTGTTCAATAATGTAATTAGTTTTCTGGGCATCATTGCTCCATCGCTTTATGGCCTCCAAAATACGTTGCAACAAATCAAAATAAGAGCCAATTCCCGTCTCGTCTTCGACCATATAAGCGATATCATGCATGGCAATATAATCACCATTTCTTAACAATCGCTCATAAATAACCCTCAGCATGTGCGTTTTTCCGCTCCCACGCGGTCCAACAACCAAAAACTGAGGAGGTAATCCATTCTTGGAATGTTTTAGTTGAGCTTCCACAAGAACATTTACAATTTGTTCCCTTCCAACCAACATCTGTTCCAATTTCTCAGGATCCTCTATTTTTGCATTGAATAAGTACATAACAAAAAAAATTAAGCATATTTTGACTTCCACCACTTTTTCAAAAGGACGAACCTAAACTGATAGCAGGTAGAATCATCAATAACGGACTTATCAACATACATATCTTCAAACAAATCGCTTAGGATTTTCATTATTTCAAAATCCTCTGCGACAATCTTAATTTTAACATGATTCAGTAAAGCCTCTGAACTTAAGGGTACGTTGGTTTTGCTCAATAGGCGCAATAATTCATGTGCGATTCTTTTTTCTTCTGTATCGTAATAAGTATCAATACGTTCGGTAAAATGATTGAATTGACTGTTGTTTCCCCTTCCTAAAAGAAATTCATCGACTGTTTCATCAATACTGCTTGCTGAAATTGGAAAAACTAAATTCGATATTTTAATTTGAATGATTATCCTATCAATAAAAAAAGGTAGATAGGAACATGCATTAGCCAGATACGTTTCCAAAACATCATCTATAACGACACCATGTTTTTTAGTGAGGTGTTTAACAAGTTGGGTTGCATCTGTGGGATTCATTTCCGTTACAATATACTGATGCATGTTGTTTGTTGGTGCCCCATTATATTTAAATCTTTTAATGAGATGATTAATGACAAGGTTCATTCCAATTGAGCCACAATAAATGAAACGAAGTTTACTTCTTTTTTCATAACGTTCCCTGATATGCCTGAGTTCATCCAATACCTCAGTTGCCTGTTGATGATTGCCATTCTGGATCATTGTCCACAACATTTTTGGGAATTCGTCAAGCATCAGAATAATTAATCCGGCATGTTTTTCTACCAGATCATCCATCATAAGGTTTAAAGCTTTTTTCCAATGCTTTGAAAAATCAGGTGTTTTAAAAAAACCTACATCTTTACTGCCCAGATTGGTATTCATCCAGTTAAAAAGACTTTTAAAGCCATTCTCTTGTATCAGCTTTTGTTGTATCAGGTTTTCCCTAAGAAAATCAACGAATTCCTCAGCACTTTGTATGGATTCAACAAAACACAACATTGACTTTACATTCAAATCCTGAATTTCTCCTATCTTAGTTAATATCATTGTTTTACCCATTCTCCGGGTAGAACTCATGATGACACTAGTTTGATCCAGGATTGACAGTAATTCACCAATCTCCTTTTCCCTGCCTATTATATCTGTTCCTATTGCTTTCATAAAATCATTGTTCAATAAAAGATGTTTTATTCGTGCGATATATTCATCGTGCGATATATTTATCGCAAATATAGTGCAATTTTTATCAATATGGATAAATCGAAAAACTTTTTATTGAAGAAATTGAATATTTACAAGAATTAACACATCCAGATATTTACAAATGATCGACAATCAATTCCTTTTCCCTATCCCAGTACAATTTTTTTCCTTCACGGTAACTCTGCGTCGCCATGATTGTACCGATCGAATGCCAGAAGCCAGTGTGGATATTGCCGTTTGTGTTCGGATTTCTGCTCCGCATACAATCGACCCAATTGTCAAGATGGTATTTGCTGTCATCGTCCAAACCAACCGGTGGAAGTTTCATCCCATAATCCTGATGGGTAATCATCTCAGCCTTGCCTGATTTGACAGCCTCTTTCAACCCTTCATAAAAATCGAAACCTGCAGGAAGGTCGAGATGTTCGGGAATGAAAAACCAGCGTGGACAACCTTCGCCACCATGCGCATAAAGAGTTCCCTCTTTACCACGGATGCAGGTATAATCGCCAAACTTACTGGCATAATTGGAAGTATAGGAATACATAAACTTTGCATCATCGTAGGTTGCCAAAGCCTGGAATGTATCGGGATTCTGGCGCATATCGGGCCAGCCAAATATACCACCATTAGCGACCATTGAATCTGGAATAGCCGTATCGGTGTAAAAATGAACAAGACTAATCCCATGGCTCATCCATTGAGAGGTAATCCCACCAGAATATTCGCGGAATATCCTGAATTCAAAATACTTATATGGATCGAACGGGACATAGGGTTTTCCGAGCAGCCATCGTTTCCAATCGGTATCCGATTCCCTGATTGCCGCAATATCTGGATCTTTGGGGTCGTGCCACCGTGGGCCATTGTCGTTCCAAACCTGTTCAATCTTCGTGATCTGTCCCAATTTGCCCGAGCGTACGAAGTCGCGGATCTTGATCTGCATTGGATCACTGACCCATTGGGAACCCATCTGGGCAACCTGTTTCGAGTTGAGGACAGCTTCCCTTGCAAGTTTGGCCTCATCGACGCTGATAGACATGGGTTTTTCGCAATAACAATCTTTACCTGCCTTCACAACCTCAGCCAACAATTTGGCATGTTGAAAATCGCCGGTTGCAATCATCACTGCATCCAACTCAGGCATTTTGAGCATATCCTCCGAATATTTGAATTTCTGCACTTCAGCTCCAAAAAGGTCCTTACAGCGGGCCGCAGTCTTCTCCCGATTGACAGTCCACAAATCGCAAACCGCCACCACCCCAAGATTCTTGTCTTTGGCCGACAATTTTACCATGTTCTGGTGACCTTTGCTTCTGGAACCGCAACCCAGGAACCCAATGTTGATGCGGTCGTTCGATCCGATAATCCTGTTGTATGACGAAGCACTCATTGCAGAAACGGCACTTGTGGCTAAAGTAGCACCCGTCATGCCTATAGCCGTTTTTCCTAAAAAACTCCGGCGGTTCAAATCATTCTCGCTCATAACCTTTTGAATTTAATGGATTTATTTAATATTTATAATCTTCGTCATTCGATAGGAAAATAGTCTTACCGGATTTGTTGCCAATTGACCTTAGCATCTCAAATTCTTTACGATAATCCGCCACCCTTATTTCATTTAATCTGTGCCCTGACATGGTCATTGAACCGATAAATATAATCGTTTTTCCAGAAATTGCAGATGCCAATGAAATATCTCCCCATTTTAAAATTCCAGGAATATGGATGCCCATGCTATAGAAATCTATCGATTCCAGTGTATCAAATAAATAGCTCACAGGTGCATTCCTTAAAACGACCTGATCCACTTGCTTTTCATATATCCCCAGAAACAAAGCAGCTAGCCCGGCCTCCTTGTTTCCATCGATTGAAATTCTATCTGCCTGAAAGTTGGACGAAAGAAAACCGCATACAAGACCAAGTTCTGAAGTCCATTCGCCAATAAGCGTTTTTCCAAACCAAAACAAGGAGCGTGAAATCGTCCTCAGGTTTCCGTTTTTGTCGGCTTTGCTGGTTGTGGGGGCTGTTTCCCCAATTCCAGATAAATCGACCAAAACTATCCCTTTCCCTGACTTGATAATTTGGTCAATTAAAACCGGATTGACACCCGATTTTCCCCTTGGATCACAAAAAACAACAAAATCTTTCATATTATTGGCAGGAAGTCTTAACAATATTGGTATCAGCTTATTGTCAGACGATTCCAAAGCAATCATTTTCCATCCGTTTTGATTGTTGTATTCGTGAATTGCCCTTATTTGCGGTTTTGTCCGGATTCCTAAAATCGCCTTTAATTCCTGTTTTTTTGATTCAATGTTTATTGATTTGGAATTTAGAAGGTTAATCTTCAATTCGTTCCCTTTAAATTTGCAGTATTCCACAGTCGTTAAAACCTTGGGATCCCTTTCCGCCTTGGAAAATACCATGAGTTTCTCTCTGGTAAGAAGCTCAAAAGGAATTTCTTTTTTTGGCGAGCCATCACCTTTACTTTTCAGGTGTAAATCAAACCACCCCAACATAGTCTCCCTATCTTCAACCATATAGCCATGGGTAAGGTCAAACAACTGATAGCCAATATTATTCACTGAACCATAAAGGCCAAAAATCGGTTTCGCATTGTTGTAGCTCCTGATCATTTCAGCCGGATAAAATGCCTGATTTGAATCCTTGTTGTGATTGATCATTTTCAAGGCACGGGGTGCGATAAGGGCAAGGATACCCGACTCTTCAGTAAAAGTTAACCCACCCGAAAGCACCTCGCAAATACAGGGCGATCCCATGATGTACGATTCAAAAGTCCCGGCACTAACCACAGGGACAGCCGCTTTGACCCTTTCGTCCATTGCCGCCAGCCACATGGTCTGATTTCCCCCACCACTTGAACCCGTTGCCCCGATTTTTTGGGCATCGACAAAGGACAATGAAAACAACAAATCGACACCCCTTATATTGTCAGAAATTTCAATTCCCATTAAAGTCTCACCAATATTCAGCACCGAACTTCCAAGATTGTTCTCATCACCATGGTCCTCAAAAACACCATGAGTTGTTGTCCTTTCGCCCGAACCCCATGGATCGATACAAAGAGCGACATAACCGTTAAGTGCAAGCGTGTGTCCCAGTGACTGATACCGGTCATCGAGCCGACCAGTCTGGGAATGTCCCATCATCACAATGACGCCCGGAAATTTCCCCTCTCCATCCGGAACATATAGATTTGCAGTTGCATAAATCCCCAGGTGTGTTTGAAAATAGATATTCCGTATGGTATAACCCTGCATCTGAACCGAACCTGTTTCCTTCAAATCCAAGGGCAGATTAGGATCGAAAACGATACCGGTCCTTTTAATTATTTCCTTTTTAAGTTCAGTTCTGTAATGAAGCCAATCCTTTTTTGATCCGGGCAATTTTTGCAGTGCAGATAAGGTTGCTGCTTCGAACCTTAACCTCGAATTGATCAGGTTGGTGTGGTTTTCTGCCAGAACCAGGGGTAACTGTAACACACTGTCTGAATGATTGATGCCATTTGTCTCCTGTGGATTGCCACACAAGCTGGTAGGGCTAAGTAAAATCAGCCAACCGAAAAAGAGCATTAAACATCCTAAAGGTCTCATTGTAATCACTTTTCAAATTTTCATTTCTGAAATAAAACAGTCGCCGGCACTTCCTGTTTGCCGATGTTGGGGCCTGCATACTGTAACCTGAGGAACATCCCTCCACCTGCCTGGAAATAGTTGATCCTTATCGGGTGACGTCCCTTAGTTAATCTGACCTGACCGCTTTTTTCGGCATCTGCCCCATGAAGTCCATCATCATTTATAATCATCTTATTATCAATAAACAAGCTGCTACCATCGTTCGATTGAAGGAAAAACTCATAAATGCTGTCCTTTTCAATTTGAATCATTCCAGTAAAGAGCAATGCAAATTCATCCTTGCCAGGAATGATCTTGTCAAGGCCAACCTGATAGACAATTCCAGACCGGATGACAGGAAGCTTGCGAAAATCGGGAATCTTCTTCCAGACCCCTTCAAAATATTGATAAGTTAATCCATTGATATCCTGATTGATAAAATTAATCGAATTGATTTTTGTGCAACTTGGATCCGAACCTTCCAAAAATGCTTTGGCTTTGAGTTGGGTTGGTTTTGTCACATCAAAAGGCTGAACGTAAAGTGTTGAACTGTTGTTTGGTTCTGAGCCGTCCATCGTGTAACGAATCCTTGCCTCCAAAACATCGGAAGTGATTTTTACCCGAACGGTGTCGTTTTGTTGCACCAAAGTGTCACCTGGACTAATAATTGGTGAAGAAAGGACCGGAGGTTTTAAAAGTGTTTTAGCCCCTTTTGAAACAAAATGATAAGTTCCGGATCCAATTTCATATAGCGCAGTTTGACCCTCGGTTTTCAGGTATTTTATATCCTTATTGTTTTCGATGGACTGTCCATTTTCAGTAACTGACTCAATATTCTGAGCCAAAAGACAAACTGTTGCATTCGTATTTGCAGGAATCGTGACGGTTAAGTGGTAATCGTTTCCGACAAATTCCCAGTGCGTCTTGATCTCACCATACATCGAAGGGTAGGTCGTGCTTGCAAAGGAAAGACTGCTGACCGGATAAGGTCTAATTATAGTGTGTTTAAATCCGGGATTGGAAGGATCGGGTGAAATCCCTCCAAGGTATTTGTAAAACCATGCACAAACACTTCCGAACATAGGGTGACTATGGGAGGCATCGCCCTGCCAGGTTTCCCAGATCGTCGTTGCCCCCTTTTCGACCATGTAACCAAAGCCCGGATAATCGCGCTGGATCATCAAAGTATAAGCAAGATCGGCACGACCGGATTCGGTCAAAACATCCAAAAGCAAGGGTGTCCCCAAAATTCCGGTATCAAAATGGATTTTGTTGTCATTGAGGACATTATTCACAAGGTTATTGAATATTGGATTCCAGAACTCATTCTCGGCAACGCCAAAACCCAATGAGAAAATATTGGCACCCTGACGGCCAATCGAATAATTGGATGTCTTGATGTTGAAATAGGCAGAATTGATTGCCGATTTGGCTTTACCACCCAATTCAGCGAAATATTCTTTATCTGATTGAAATTTAAGGACTTCTGCAATATCGACCATTAACTGACAGCAATGGTAATAGTAACAGCTGTTTACAAAATCGGCAGGAATTTCGACAATGGCAGGTGGCACCCATTCACCAAGACCCTGATCGACCAATATCCCATCTTTGTTCAACTGACCTTTCATGTATTCAATCCAATGTTTCATCCCAGCATAATGAGCCTTTAAAATCTGGATATCCCCATAATAGTTGTACATGGTCCATGGAAGGATGATACAAGCCGATCCCCAGGCCGTTCCGCCACCACCATCCTGATAAGGAGTTGTATTGGGAACATAACCGGTTTCCTGATTCTGGGCATCGCTGATGTCGTTGAGCCATTTGGTGTAAAACTGTGAAAGGTCAAAATTAAAGATTGCCGCTTTTGCAGAGATCTGACCATCACCTGTGTAACCCCGCCGTTCACGATGGGGACAATCACTTGGAAGTCCACCATGTACATTCCCCAACTGGGTCCGTTGGTAATTCTCCAGAATTTTATTGAGCAAGGGATTTGAACATTCAAAGGTCCCGGCACTTTTAACATCTGTATTGACGACCAATCCTTCAAGATTTTCAAGCGTCAGTTTGGAAGGAGCCCCACTTATATCCACGTACCTGAAAGCATGCCAGGTAAAACGCGGCTGCCAGATTTCCAACCCTTCGCCCTTTAAAATATAAGTATCTGTCTGATTGTACGATGGGCCAAACTCCTCGGTGAACCGCATTTTGATGGTTGTCCCTTTGGGTCCAGAGATTTTCAACCTTGCCCAACCCGAGAACATCTCTCCCATATCGAAACGATAAACCCCATCAGATCGTTTCGTCACACTGACGGGTTTGATGGTTTTCGTAACCCGGTCGGGTGGCGAGATCTGTGCCAGAAGGATTCCAGTTGGTGGCCTTACTAAGTTGGCGTCCTTCCATTTTGAATCGTCAAAACCAGGTTCGTTCCAACCTTTTTGTTCAAGCCTGGCATCATAAATTTCGCCCGAATGTAACCCATTGTAAAGAATGGGACTTGAATCACATTTCCAATCTTTATCGCTAATGATCAAATCTTTTGTTCCATCCTCGTATTCAATTGCGAATTGGGCAATCAACCTGGGCGTATCGTACCAGAGCATTGTATCCTGAGGCCGGTCTGCCTGGATGTACCAACCGTTGCCCAGTACAATACCAAAAGCATTGTTGCCCGATTTCAGAGAAGAGGTGATATCAAAAATTTCGTACAACACCCTTGTTTTCATGTTGCCTATTTTTGATTCGCTCCATTTCTCCAAATTCCGGCGGTCGTAGTTGGTCTGATTGGGTGAAAGGACATGGTCACCTATTTTCAAGCCATTGATATACAACTCATAATATCCCAATCCGCTGATATAGGCCCTTGCTTTTTTGATTTTTTTTGTAATCGGAAGCTCCTTTCGGAAATAAGGTGCGGGAAGTTTCGCTTCGGATGTGGCCAATGATGCTGGGGCTCCGATCCATTTTGCCTGCCAGTCACTCTTATCCAGTAATCCCATTTCCCATGTTGAAACTTCGCTCCAGGCTGATTGTCCCTTTTCCTCGTCCCAAATCTGGACCTTCCAGAAAACCTTCATTCCAGAGGTTAATGGCTTGCCTTTGTATTCGACTTGTATTGACTGATCGGAATCAATTTTCCCGGAATCCCATAGGTCAGGTGCTTCATTCCCAAGTTTTTCTATATTTAACGCCACTAAAATCCTATAGGCAGTTTGAAATGCACTCCTGGTCTCCTTCTTCATTTTCCACGAAAGCCGGGGCGACCCAACACTGATCCCTATCGGATTATTCAGGTATTCACAGCGAAGATCAGAAACTAAAGGAACAGGACCTTTAGTTTGACACGCACCAAATATCAGTGAAAAGGTGAAAAATAACCTTATAAATCTCAATTTCATTGTCTTACTTATACTTCTACCTATTTCAATTTACTTCTACGTATTTCAAATTATTTCTATCTATTTCAATTTACTTCTACCTATTTCTATGTATTTCAATTTAATACTCCCAACTTCTTCAAAATTTTAATTTCCTTTTCGTGATTTCCGGTCGCATGTATTTTTTTTGCGTTTCGGGGTAACCCAATTCCCAAGGCGTTTTTCCGACCCATTCTGTTTTTTTGCCGGTAATTTTGATAGTCCCTTTGGATGAGATTTCCACAACAGTAAAAAGTGGTTCCTTAAACGGAGCAGTATATTTGATCCATTTGAAGTTCTTATCGACTTCGGCGCTGTACCTGATGTTCACATAGTTGTCACCCAACCAGTGATAAGCCATCGAAGTGATCGTGATATACCAGATTCCATTCACCTTTTCGGCATAATCGTAATGTGAATGACCGTTAAAACAGGCGATTACCTTATGTGAAGGGTTGGCCGTATTGTGACTTGTCAGGATTTTCTGAATTTGTTTGTCATTTTCGATGCCATAGAATTCCTCTGCACCCTTGACCCTCGACAGTCCCTGGTGAGAAAAAATCACCACCGGATGTTCCGCTTTTAAAAGGTCATCTTTTAACCACTCCACCTGTTCCGGTCCGATAAATTGCGGATATCCCTTGACATCGGGACTTTTCTTATCGTTGCCATCCAGCACAATAAAATGAAAACCATGTCGGTCAAAGGAATAATAGGGACCTTTCATTTTAAGGTATTCAACAGCTTTTGCTTTGGAAGTACCTCCGTCCATTTCATGGTTTCCGATTACATGAAATTTCTCACCAGGGAACGAATTCCAGATGTCAACCAAATAGGCCAATTTTTGATCCGGGATCTCAAAATCGCCCATTTCGAGGATAAAATCGGGTTTTTCAGCCTTCATGCTGTTGATGAAGGTTGTCATCCGGTATTCCGAATCGTGCATGGTTGGTAAGTGCACATCGGTGCAAAGACCGATTTTGATCTTGTCGGGTTGTTTTCCAATGACCGCTCCACAAAGGACGGACAATAAAATAGTCAATTTAGCTATATTCCTCATATACTGTTTATTAATTCATTTATATTCTATCATTCATTATTTCATGCTCCTTGCGGCGACAACAAGATTTGTCCTCTTTCTGACATTTGATCGCGCCGCTGTTTATATCTTATTTTGTTTTCTACAATAGTTTAACTGCTACGCGGTAGTGATCCTCTTCGAAAACCATTTTATCTTCAACATATTTCTTGCAACATAATACTTATCACACGTTACTTACATCACATTAATCTTCAAAAGGATAATTGTCTTGAAAGCCATTTTCAAATTTCCAAATTCTTCAAATTTGCGTTTCATTCCTTCATTATTCATTCCTTCATTATTTAATTCCTTCATTCCTTAATTATCCCCAGATATCTCGCCATCCAGTAAGGCCACAACCAAAATACTGGTTCCCTTACCTGACGAGCATCACCTGAAACTGCAGCCCACGGATTTTTATCCCATCTTACCGTTGAACGCATGCTTGCAGGTGGCAGTTCGGCTATTTGCAACTCTTCTAAAATTGGACTCCTTACAAGCTGGATATCTTCACGCAAACGGTGATCAATTGGCCAGTCAACAAGGTCAAGCGGTGCATCCCTCAAAAATTCAATGGTTTGCGGGATATTGACTTTTTTGCCTGTTGCCAAAGCATAAGTAAGGTTATTGATCAGATTCTCACCCGACTCCTGACTGTTCATCCACTCATCGGCTAGTTGTTCATAAAACGCCTTTAACTTTGGGTCATTTTCATATTTGAGCAAAATCGGGAAAAGGTAACCTTCCAGAGTCCTGTCAAAATAGATCTGCCAAGCCGGATTTTTGGAATTCAATTTTGATGCATTATCTAGATAGCCATGCTCCTCAATCATCTGGTGATAAATCTTTTCATATTTTTCATCCCCAGTGATATGTGCCGCAAACTTCAGATAGGCAAGCAATTCAAACGAATTAAGGCTTTTCTCCGATGACCAATCCGGGTCTTTGTTGAGTTGTTCCGGCGACCACACCGACCAACGGGTATGTGTCCCATCCACATCAGTCAGGTTAAAATCTGTCTTGATCAATTGGTCCATAATCTTTTTCACATGGTTCCTTATCAATACCTTTTCCTCCTCCCCGGCGGCAAATTCGTAATAGAAAAAATATCCCATCATATGGCCATCCATCTCATCGCTGCTTGTGTCCCCCTTCCAGAGCCACTTCCCATCCTTTGACTTGTGCCATCTCTCCTCAACAGGTTTGTAACGTGGGTCATTTACCAACTCATCTGCAAGTTGCCGGGGAGTATAGGTCCTGTTGGCATCGTTGACCTCTTTCCATTCTACAGGAACAATCGAACGTGCGAAGAACCCTTCGGTTCCAGTGACTTCCTGTAAATACCTTAAAAAATCGAAAGCCTTACGAGCTTTTATCTTTGCATCTTCGCTTTTGGTCACGGCATACCTGAAACTCTCCATTGCAAGGTAACCACCAGTGTATTCACCGTCATTGTCATCATCCGAATTGCGCCAGGTGGCGGTATCTCCTGGCACTTCAAGGCGCAGAACACCGGAAGTCCATGGAGGGCGTATATGCCTATTCATCAACTGCTTATAATAATTCCTTTCCTTATCGGCCAGCGTCATCCTGTGCCTCCGGATGCAACTTACCCCTTTGGAAGTGGCGATCCAGGCATTCCCATCCTTGTCGAAGGCAATATCATTGACCTGATTATTCGTCAGCCACCGTCGGCTGAAACGCAAGGAGTGGGAATAATCCTTGTTGAACCTGACAATCCCAACATTGGTCCCGACCCACATCAACCCATCGGGAGCCTGAATGATGCAGTTTACAAACGAGGAGGACAATCCCCCTTTAGGGGTCAGTTTTTTGATCATTTTGTTGTTTTGCCGGATGGAAATGCCACCCATTCCGCCAACCCAGATGTTTTGATCCCAGCCGAATGAAACAGCTTTCGCATAGGCACTTACCAGCTCGGTTGTATTTTGGTACAATACATTCTGATTTGTGCTGCACAAATACAAACCTGCATCGGTGGCTACCCACAAATTACCTTTCCCATCGGTCATGGCATCCCGAACCGATCGGGCAATTTTGTGATCCTGGTATTTCCATTGTCCAGACTGGTTTTTCCATATTCCAAAAGGTCCCAGAGCATAGGTCTCTGAATCTTTTGTACAAACAACTGAAACAGGAGGTATTACACCTTCCTCCTTTTTAAGGTTATTGTCACTGAACTGATAGAGGCCATTCCACGTCCCGAGCCATACTGTCCCATCTTCTTTTACCGCAACAGAATAAGCCGGGCCACGGTCATCGCCTGTTATAATTGGATCCCAACTCACTGAGCCAGCCTCTTTTCTAAAAACCCCCGAAGCTGTTGCAATCCATATAGTTGATTTCTGATCAACTGCAATGCTGCGAATATCGTTGGAAGCTGCATCATTACCAATGACAAAGGCATCATGGGTCTCCTGAACAAACAAAGAGTCTTTAACAGAATGGTGATCCGGATTGACAAGTTGTGGATCCCTGGTTTGGCAGGAGCTTAGGACAAGACAACCCAGAACCAGTTTAAAAAAACCAGCATATTTTTGTATATATAACTTTATAATCTTCATAATAAGGTATTTATATTTAATATTTTAAAACATTGGATTGAGGTTTATTGGTCATTTCAAATTCAAGGGTTCCCCCATTTTCGATCTCATCATAAGTGATGTACATCTGGTCTAATGGATTGCCATTCAATTTCGCCGAACGGATATAAAAATTCGCTTTAGAAACCTGATTGGCTTTAATTGTAAAAATCTTTCCATTCGGAAGTCTCAGGTCAACCTGATCAAATTGCGGGCTGCCGAACCAATATTTTCCATCGACAGGGTTTACGGGGTACATCCCGATCGAACTGAAGACATACCAGGCCGACATCTGTCCACAGTCCTCATTCCCACACAACCCTTCCGGGGAATTTGAATACAAGGTATTGATGATCTGATTGGTATAAAACTGAGTCTTCCCAGGTTGTCCAATGAAATCATACAAATAAGCAACATGGTGGCTAGGCTCATTTCCATGGGCATACTGACCAATCAATCCCGTAACATCTTCTGTATCTTCACCAAGTAAGGCTGAGGTCTGAGTAAAAAGGGAGTCCAGCATCTTACCAAAATCAGCCTTTCCACCCATTAACCGAATCAGGCCTTGAACATCGTGCGGTGCAAAAAAAGAGTATTGCCATGTATTTCCTTCGACGCAATGAGCGTTTCCGTACTCCGCAAAACGGGGCTGGAACGGTTCATAACAAGTTCCATTGCTATTTTTTCCGCGCATCAGATGATAAGATGGGTCGTATAAGTTCCGATACCATGTTGAACGGTCCATGTACTTTTTATACTCGTCCACCTTACCCAACAATTTCGCCACCTGGGCGATGCACCAATCATCGTAACTGTATTCCAGTGTTTTAGATACTGTGCCTGCTTTTTCCAAATCAGTTGGGACAAAATGGTATTGTCTGTAAAAACCCAACCCTTTACGGTCCGTTTCCGATACCTTCACTAGGGCTTCAAACAACTCTTCAGCGTCAAAGCTGCCTATTTTCTTTGTTAAAGCATCCGCAATCAAAGAGGCTGCATGGTAACCGATCATCGACCCACCCTCGTTGCCGGCTATTTCCCAATAGGGCAATTCCCCGGTCTGGCGATATTTAGCCAACATGGAATGGATGATATCGGCTTCCACTTTGGGTTGCATCAACGAAAGCAGAGGGTTTTCGGCGCGGAAAGTGTCCCACAACGACAACAAGGTGTATTGGGTATAACCGACAGCCTTTTCTGGAACATGTTTGAAATTCTTATAGGAACCATCAGCATCTGAAAACCGGTAAGGGGCTATATAGCTATGATACAAAGAAGTATAGAATATTGTCTTTTTGATTGAATCGGGTGTTGTAACAGCTATTTTAGACAGTTCCTTATTCCATTTGCCACGGTTGGCCTGGCAAAACCGATCAAAGTCCCATCCGAACAGATCGGCTGTTTTCAGGTTATCCAGAGCGCCCTCTTCGCTTACAGAAGATATGGTAACTTTTACCATCAATTCTTTCGATTCTTTACCATCGAATGAGAAAGCCGCTGCCAGGTGATTGCCTTTGGCGATCTGGTTGCCGGTTGCCTCAGAAGTTAAAAAGAAATGGTGCTCCTTTATTTTACGCGAAAATTGCATTGCAAAATAGACACGCTGAACATTGGCCTTTCCTGACGAAAACCGGTATCCCGTCAACAGATCGGGGGATCTGTAATTAATTAGGGCATCGGTTGTCCGGTCATTTGCAGTAAAACCAAGATTTAAGACAACACTTTGAATTTCAGGTGATTTATTGAAACTATACCTGTGCATACCAACAAATTCCCCAGCGGTCAATTCCACATCAATGTTGTCATCCATCAGATTAACCCTGTAATATCCAGGCGAAGCCTTTTCGGAAGTATGGGTGAATTTGGATTGATATTTCAACAGGAAATGTTTGTCAAAAGGTCCTGAATGCCCATCGCGGTTCACAAAACCATTTGGATTAAGATGGTTTTCAGTAATTATTTGATTAACTGTCGAATCGCTTTGTACAAAATATTTTTCCAAGATTGGTTTGGTTGTTGGCAGGACTGAAATGTCACAATAATCGGCAACACCAGTACCATTTAGATGGGTATGCGAAAATCCAACGATCATGCTGTCTGCATAACGATAACCGCTACTGTACTGCCAACCCTGACCTCCATTGTCGGGGCTAAGCTGCATCATTCCAAAAGGGTATGCAGCACCGGGAAACATGTTCCCAAAGCCTTTACCCATTTCGCCACCTGTGCCAATAAACAGGTTGACAAAATGAACAGGATTAATCGCTTCAGAATTTCCGCTCCGACAAGAAATAATAAAAGGAAACAATAGAAACAATAGAAATAAGTTGCGCATACAGTTCAATAAGAGTTTACTTCAAAACTATAATTGCCAGAACCGACCTTAACAAGTTGATTCCCCTCTGAAAAACCCAGACATTCCAGTTCATTAACCCTATTGATGGGAATACCACGTTCTGTCACTTTATCATTTTTGGCTGCAGGGATGTAAACCAATGCTGAAGTATTGAATGGCACCTGTACATTTAAAAGATATTTTCCAGTTCGTTTTTCACATTCTGTTGAGATTGTACCCCTTAACGTTTCGATTCTGGCTTTTGCTGAATCCAGGCTATCCAAAAGTTGTGGCTTTACGACAAACGTTGAGTAAGCCGGATTCTTTTCATCCGATTGAATTCCTGCAATGTACTTGTAAAACCAGGCATCGATGCTCCCCATCATCACATGGTTTTTCGATTGCTTCAGGGTCCAGAATTCACAAACCGTAGTGTATTTTTCCATCATGGCATTCCAGCCCGGATAACTTTTCTGATTGATGATCTTCCACGCCACGTCGGCACGACCCATCCTTGCCAGGACTTCGGGCATATATTTGGTTCCAAGGACTCCGGTTGTCAGGTGTGAGGAATTCTTTCCAACAATATCCGCAACCAAATTAACCAATACTTTATCTTTCTGATTGTCGGGCACGATTCCCAGAAACAGTGGAAAAGCATTTGCCATCTGGCTTCCATCGTTGTAATTGGAAGTTTTAACATTCAGATAAGTCCGGTTGTACTTTTCCCTGATTTGCTCTAACAATTTTTTATAATATTCAGAATCTGCATCTTCACCCAATATTCGGGCAACCTGCGAAATGATCCTGGCATCAAGAAAATAAAAAGCAGTTGGTACCGATTCCGGCTCGCCCTCTTTCCAACCTTTGATCCTACTTCCCCAATCGCCGATCCAACCTTTGGGCAGGATCAAATCCTTGGAAATGCTTTGTAAAAAAGCCATGTATTTTTTCATGGCCGGATAATGATGCTTCAATATCCTTTGATCACCATATTGTAAATAAAATTGCCACAACAAGGTAAAATAGGTGCTGCTCCATTCCACACCGTTATCTTTAATATAGGGTCGCGGCGAGATGATCGGGATATCGCCTGTTTTCTCATCCTGGTTCTCCCTGATCCCTTCGAGCCAGTTTTCATAGAACAGGGCCATGTCAAAGTTGAACATCGCTTCCTCAACCGTTACCTGTGCATCGCCCAACCAACCAAGCCGCTCGTCCCTTTGGGGACAGTCCATCGGGTAACCGATCATGTTGCTTTTTTGTGACCAGACTGTTGCTTTGTGTATTTTATTGACCAATTGATTGTTGCACTCAAATTGACCAATCTGGTCATTCGCCGAATAGGTAGCCCTTCCAACCACTTTGAGGATGTCCAAAGGCCCATTTTGGACTGTCACTTCCACATACTTAAACCCAAACCATGTAAAACGGGGTTCGTAAGTTTCAATGCTGTCACCTTTCATGATGTACTCAGCAGAGGCATTGGCGTGTTCATTGCTCGTCACATCAATGGTCCCGTCTGCGTTAAGGTCCTCAGCAAACCTGATTTTCAAGGTTGTATTCTTTGTTCCTTTTGCTGAGATCATGACTGTTCCTGCAAAATTCTGTCCCATATCGTAAACCTTCATTCCAGGTTTTGAAACTACTATCTCCTTCGGCACAAAATTTTCCTGGGCTGCGGTGGCTGGCATCCTGTTGGAAACGAGCCGGGATGTGGGACTTTTAAACACCTTAACAGGTTGCCAACCAGAATCATCGAATCCATTTTTAGTCCAACCTTCCTGATCAAGGTTGGCGTTATAAACCTCACCATCGTAAATACAATTGTAGGTAATGGGCCCATGTGACCATTTCCAACTTTTGTCCGTGATAATTGTTTGGGTCGTACCATCGGTATAAGTGATCATGATCTGAACAATTGCCTTTTTGGACCCAAACCATTGCATCCGGTATTCGTTCCACCATTTTTTATACGGGTTGTACCAACCATTTCCAAGGTGTATTCCGAAGGTATTTGATTTATCTTCCAATAAATCAGTCACATCGTAAGTATCGTAAAGGATGTATTTGTGATAGGGTGTTTTTGCAGGAGACAGCAGATGATCGCCGACACGGGTTCCGTTGATGTAAAATTCATACAATCCCAATCCGGTTACATAAGCTTTGGCAGACCTGACCTTTTTGGGCAATTCGATTTCACGCCTCACCAACAACGAAATACCGTCGTGAACAATAGTATCTTTTAATCTGGCCTCTTCTTTTCTGTCTTTGAAAAAGCCTTGTTGCGGAACCGACTCACTGCCACTCTCTTTCCCGATCCAATTGGCTTTCCAATCAGATGGGTCTAATAGAGCTGTTTCAAACCTGGCAACCGGACTCTCAATTGGTTTTCCGGTTTTGTCCCACAAAATAACTTTCCAAAAATAGTGCGTATTCGATTGTAAGTTATTGCATTCATATTCGTGTTGAATTGTCTCCCGCGACCCGATCTTTCCGGAGTCCCATAAATCGGCCTTGTTTTGGGATAAAAGATTTTCATTGGAAGCGACCATGATCCGATAGGCAGACTGTTGCTGATTCCGTTGATCAGAAGAGACCACCCATGAAAACCGCGGGTGCTGCACATCAATATTGTTCGGATTGACAGCATATTCAACCAACATCTTCTCAAACTTAAGACCTGAACTTTGAATGGGACCACCGCTTTGGCAACTATAAACTACCAACAATGCAATTACAGGTAGTCGAAGAAATTTGGCCAAAAAGTAATCAGTCAATTGCATGTTGCAAGAATTAGTTACAGAAGTTTGAGTTTTCAAAGAAACTGTAGAAATCAGTAACCTATGAATCAATTGTTGATTGATTCTTGTGCTATATTAACTTATAACTGGGTTCAAATGCGTAAGGTCATAGGCAAATTGTTAAAATAAAGTGCCATGGAAAGGAGTTTATAGACCATGAAATGGAGAGTCGAATTTCATTCTGCGAACATCTGCGGTTTCTGCGGGAGAAAAAAGGAAAATATCCCGCAGATCTCGCTGATTAGCGCAGATCAACCTTTTTAGATTTTCCAAATTAAAGATAAATCACCTGAAATCTTTTCGGTAGTCTGAAGGTGTTTTCTTCATAATCACCCTGAAATAATGGTTGAAATTGGCCAGATTGTTATAACCACACTCGTAACAAATCTGCGTAATTTGTTTGTCGGTCTCAGCCAGGAATTTAGCGGCAATCCCAATCCGGACATTTTTCACATAGTCCATAAAGGTTTGGTTGGTTTTCTTTTTAAAATACCTGCAAAATGAGCTGGGTTCCATAAATACCAATTCAGAAGCCTCTTTCAGCTTGATGCCAGTCTGAACATTGTTAAAGACATATTCATAAATCTTGTTGATCTGGTCGTGGTCTTTATCGTATGAGCTTGGGAGGAATGCCGGAAGGGCGAGATTTTCACGCTCGTCGATCTGAAGCAGGAGGTTAAAGACCTTGAGCAATTCGATGTAGCGCTCCAACCCTTTCAAGTTGACCATTCTTCGTAGTACCTGACCTACTTTTTCAGTTTTCTTCCCTTTGAACCAGATTCCGTTCCCTGCATTTTTAAGCAAGTTGACCACCTGCGCCAATTCAGGAATATTGAAGAAATCGGAATTGATGATATTTTCATAAAAGTGTGTGACAATACATTCTGGAACAGCACCGTCCTCAGTTTCGAGGATATCCCAGCAATGGGGAATATTGGGACCCAGAAGTACAAGGTCGCCTTTGGCATAACTTGAAATATTGCTTCCAACAATCCGTTTTCCCGAACCTGAAGTAATATAATTCAATTCAAAATTCTTATGGGAATGGATCTTGTGCGAATTGGGATCCATCTGCAATTTTCGTGTGATAAACGAATGTTGCTGGGAAACAAATATCTTTTCATAAATAATTTCCATATGAATTTTTTTAACTTGAAAAGACAAATATAAGCAATATATATGATTCCATTAGTTAAAAAACAATGCAAATAGAACAAGATTGTAGAAGTAAAAACAAAGCCGATTCTTTTACTTTGGAATTCATAAAAAAAGCATTTAAAGTGAATTGGGAAACATTCATTCACACGATATAGTTAATCATTAAATATTCAAATTTCAACGTTATGAAATTACCTTTAAAGGGGGTTATCCCTCCTGTAATTACACCTCTTCTTGACAATAAAACCATTGATGTTAAAGGACTTGAAAATCTGGTTGAGCATTTGGTAGGAGGTGGTGTACACGGACTTTTCATCCTGGGAACGACAGGTGAAGCACCAAGTTTAAGCTATGAACTCCGTAAGGAATTCATCAAACGCACATGCGAACTTGTGAACCATCGTATCCCGATCATGGTAGGAATTACAGACACTTGTTTTGAGAGTTCGTTGGAAATTGCCGAATATTCCAAACAGGTCGGGGCAGATGCAGTAGTCGTTGCACCTCCCTATTATATTCCAATTTCTCAGTCTGAGCTGATGGACTATCTTGAGAGCTTAATTCCGAGACTACCTTTGCCACTGATGCTCTACAATATGCCAAGCTACACCAAAGTGGCCATGGCAATAAAAACAGTCAAAGCGGCTCAGGAACTCGGAGCCATCGGAATAAAAGACAGTTCGGGCGATATGCTTTATTTGTTCTCTTTGATCGAAGAATTCAAGGACTCACCAGAATTTTCCATTATCACAGGAACAGAACTATTTATGCCTGAGACGATTATGCAGGGCGGACACGGTGCAATTGCCGGTGGTGCAAACATGTTCCCCAAATTGTTTGTCGAGTTGTACGAAGCTTCCGTAGCGCGTGACCTTGAACGGATCTTCGTTTTGAGGGAAAGTGTAATGAAATTATACAATACCATTTACAGTGTAGGAAAGTCAACTTCAAGATATACTAAGGGAACCAAATGTGGGTTGTCAGCATTGGGTATTTGTAACGATTACATTGCCTTTCCACTTCGTAAATTCGAAGGTGAAGATAAACAGAAGATTGAGCAGTATATTTCTGAAATGAGAGCTTTAGGAATTAAATAACATTCTTATTGGATACAAATATCCAACTGTCATCCAATTCTTCAGATTTTACCGTAAGGGCATCGAATTTCGGTGCCTTTACTCCTTCATAAAAGAGCCGTTTACCGGTAAACACCCTAGCCTCATCCCACAATCCCTTGTCAATAAACGAATTCAATAATTTCTGTCCTCCTTCTACAATCAAGGATACAATCGACCTTTCGTACAGATCAGCTAATATTTGCTGCAATTCGGTTCTGTCAAAATGGATTTGCTTAAATTCGAGGTTGGATCTGTTCTGTACTTCTTTTGAAGTATAAACAATTGTCGGGATTTGCTGATCAAATAGTGTTAGATTATCAGAAAGTTTCAATTCCCTGTCGATCACGACCCTTAAAGGTGAAGTGCCATACCAGTCGCGAACACTCAATGAAGGGTTGTCTTTTTGGGCTGTATTCGTGCCCACCATAATTGCAGATTCGTCAGCCCGCATTTTATGTACTGCTATTTTGGACAAATCGTTGGTGATCCATGTTGGTTGACCGTAATCGTCCTGTGACCTGTCGATGTCGATAAAACCATCCGCAGTTTGGGCCCATTTCAAAATCACATAGGGTCTGTTCTTTTGGTGGAATGTAAAAAACCGCCTGTTCAATTCAAGGCACTTCCCTTCAAGACAACCAACAACAACTTTACAACCGCCTTTTCTAAGCTTTTCAATCCCTTTTCCTGCGACTTGTGCAAACGGATCGATCGTCCCAACCACAACATTCGGAATTCCTTTTTCAAGGATCAGGTCGGAACATGGGGGCGTTTTGCCAAAATGGGCACAAGGTTCAAGTGTAACATGCAAAGTTGATTCTTTCAGCAACTCTTTACATTTAACGTTGTTAATTGCATTGACTTCAGCATGTGGTTTCCCGTATTCGCGATGGTAACCTTCCCCAATAATCAACCCTTTGTGAACGATCACACAACCGACCATCGGATTTGGCGAAACATTGCCCATTCCCATTCTTGCCAATTCAATGGCACGATACATAAACTTCTCATCGACCTCAAAAAGTGCGCTCTTCATCCGCTTTATTTATCTTTGCAAAAAAAAAAATGCAGGTTGCTAAAAATTTGATTTCCCATAGCCTCTCCCCACTTTATAGTAAGGAGGAAATCGAAAGTATCACAAAACTGATCTTCGAAAAAGTCCTTGGCCTGACAAGGCTACAGGTTTATCTGAATCAGCATGAAATTATCTCCGCGGCAAATTTAGCTCAAATTAAAGAGATACTAAACCGGCTCTCCCATTTTGAGCCAATTCAGTACATTTTGGGCGAAACTGAGTTTTATGGGTTGAAATTCATTGTCAATCAGGCCGTTTTGATCCCACGTCCTGAAACGGAAGAACTTGTGGAGTGGATTGTTAATGATTTTAAGAATCTTAGCCCCAAAATTCTTGATATTGGAACAGGCAGCGGGTGCATCCCCATTTCCTTGTTAAAAAATTTGCCCGAAGCTTTAGCCGAAGCATGGGATATATCTTCGGAAGCATTGGATGTAGCCAAATTGAATGCCTCATTGAATCAGGTGGACATCGGTTTTTGCTATGCTGATGTCCTGAATTCCGTTTTCCCGGAGAATCAAAAATTATATGATATTATTGTTAGCAATCCGCCTTATGTTACCCAATCGGAACAATCCCAAATGCTTAAGAATGTGACTGATTATGAACCGGATATGGCACTTTTTATAAGGGACAGTGATCCACTTGTTTTCTATCGCTTGATTGCGGATATTGCATGTTCACGGTTAAAAACTGACGGAAATCTGTATTTTGAAATAAACGAAAGATTTGGAAATGAAGTTGTTGAGTTGTTGAAATCAAAAGGGTTTAGTAATGTTGTATTAAAAAAAGACATCAACGGAAAAGATAGGATGGTGAAAGCAGGACTAAAATCATCGTAGGAAACGTTTTTATAACGAGTTGGTGTTTACCGACTCTTTTAGAAATGGTATTGCGGCTGGCTACTTGCGACTGGCGCCTCTAAAATTAATTGTAATTCAGGGTTGCAAGCTGCCAGTAGCCGGTAACCAGCTGCCAATATCATTCCAACCTGTCCGTCAGAACACATGCTGATTTAAACTGCTGCCTTTTGCTGTTCAAACCAAAGAGTTCAACTTTGACAATATAGATCCCAAGTTTTGCCTTCTGATGGTTTTCCATAAGCCCGTCCCATTCTACAATATCCTGAACACCAATCATTAAATTATTGGCCAACCGCCTGATTTCAATGCCATCCTCCGTATAAATCCGAATGTTTACCATCCTTCCGGACTCCCCGGGTGATAGACTGATCTGATAGCGGTCGTTAAACCCATCGTCATTCGGGGAAAATATCTCAGGTGCAAAAGTCACAATTTCAGAACCAGCTTTTAATACAGGGTCAGCATTTGAATTCAGATATCCTGGCGTGGCAAAACCCACTGTTTTTGAGGCTGAATGCCAGTTTGAAGGGTCACTAGTGATTTGAAAAAAGCTCGACCGTTCAAGGGAAATCCCTTTTGCCTCGGTAATCATTGGATGGTGCATGGTTGCGAGATAATGAAATTCATCGATCACCTCCATCTGTTTGTTCAATAGCACAACCCAACCTTCATCCATGTTGTAAGCCGGAAATTTCGACATATTAAAAATACATTCCGGGCATTTTGATGAATAATTGGAAAGCAAAATGGCGGAATCGGATGTAAAAGCTGCATACTGGCCATCAGATAAAATCCTAGAAGTTGAGGACAAAGGATAGAATGACTTAATTTTAAGGGTATTGTCCCGCGAAGCAAGATACATTTCAGACAATTCAATCTTCTTGCCAGAATGATTATAAACCTCAACAAAATCAACACCACCAGGAAATGGGTCAAACAACACTTCATTGATCAGAAGGTCGCCAGATTTGGATAGGTAATACCAGAATTCGCTGTGCTGAATTGCTTCCTGATTGCCGCACTCATCCATTAAACCATTGATTGTTAAATCGTAAACGACACCACTTTTTATTGATCCTTCTGGAAAATAGAATGAATACTTCAATTGCTTTGTATCAAACCTGATACTGTCAACGACAGGAAGTGCAGGAAGAAATGAACATACATTTTTTATATCTAACTGGTTGTCTGGTAATTCTGAAACAATGATTTCAAGTAAGGAAGGACTTGCAACAGAAATGGAGGTAACCGAAGGTGGCGTATTGTCGGGATTGTTCCGATAAACGGAATTTTCGGATCCCGGTGTACCCCCTTTCTCCGAAACAGAGGTCTCCCAATTGGCATTTGAGCCACAACTTCGCAAGGGGTCGATCCGCTCCAACGAATAGCCTCCACCCGAAAAACCCTCACGGTGCATCGATGGACTATAACTGAAAGAATCAATCAGGACATTCGTAGGCGAATACAATTTAATGATCTCCCCATCATTGGGAAGCGTTAATCCGGTTACTTCGATATTGTCACCGAAATTTCCCCAAATGGCACTTCCACCTGTTCCACTAATGATCAAATACTTACCAGGATCGACAATTTGTTCCGGTAAAATCTTTTGCTTGCCGTTGACCTCAAGGATCCAATTCTTCAGGTTTAGTTGAAAATTGCACGTACCCTTCAATTCGATAAATTCTTTATTAGGCAACTTAACCACCGGAGTAGGATCGGCCATGATTTCATTAAAAACAAGATCACCAAATTGGGCCGTTGGAATAAATGTAAAATCAAATGTATTCCCCGCCAAGGGTATTCCAGTCAAATCACTTAAATTATTCAATGTTAAATGCATTTCGAAATGGTTGAAATTCCCAAGGCGCAAATAGACACCTGCAGTATCACCCGATGCTTTCCAAATGGTGGAAATAAGGACCGGATCACCTGAAGAAGTTGTAATACGATAATTTTCAATGTTTAACATTGAATTTGAAGCTATCGATTCTGAAAAAAGGATAAGCAATAGATTTTTACCAAATGAAAGCACTTTGAATATTAATGGTGCACAACTTTCCAGCTTTATCGAAACATCATCCAACCAGACTTGCCCTGCATGGGCTGAATTGAATTTATAATACAAACCGATTGTCTTGAAGGTTAAGTTCAATATTTTTTCGCTTGCGATTTTCGGGGCAGACCATGAGTTAATTAAACCTTCCTTGTATTTGACACTCCATAACCCAAACTCATGTGTGACTTCAACTTCCAATACTGTTCCCGGTTTCCAGACAAAATCTGTCAATACCAGGTCCTGAACGGCTTTGCCATTCTGCATCCTGCACAATTTCAAAAGATTGTCCCCATTGGTCAGGTTGATCCCAATTGCATAACCATTTGCCAGTGCTAGATTCGTTTGATCAGAAACCAGGTAAAAACAGAGCTGTTCGGTTGCCGCAAAAACCCAATTTCCATTTTTGAGCTTGAAAGTCCAGGTTATCTTATTGTCGTTCAATCCTGTATCCGGAATTCTACGGGTGATAGTACTCGTGCTTCTGATAGCACTTAGATTGTGTTTTAATGACAGGTTGCCAGAAACTGGTGATTGCGCACTAATTGCCCAATGATCGGTATTTTCCCAACTTCCAAACCCGCTATTTTCAAAGTCGTCGCTGAACATAAGTTGGCCATAACTTTCAAATACGTTAAAAAATAGCAGGTAAAAAATAAATCTGTAAATAATCTTGTCCATTTTAGGTTATTTAATTAGAATTTTCAATAATTTTGCCAAAACAAACCGGATGAGTTGGATTTGCCGGGTTTTTACAGTGTAAGTTAATAAAAATTGAGCAGAAATGAAAGTAGCAATTGTAGGTGTTAGTGGCGCGGTAGGACAAGAGTTCCTGCGCGTGTTGGATGAGCGCAATTTTCCGCTAGACGAATTGGTCATCTTCGGTTCAGCGCGGAGTACAGGAAAAGAATACAGCTATAAGGGTAAGAAATTGCTTGTGAAGGAGCTTCAACATAACGACGACTTTAAGGGAATTGATATTGCCTTGGTTTCTGCAGGTGCAGGTATTTCAAAGGAATATGCAGGTACGATCACGAAATTCGGAACCATCATGATCGACAACAGCAGTGCTTTCCGCATGGAAAACGATATCCCGCTTGTAGTTCCGGAGGTGAACGCTGCCGATGCCAAAAATATGCCACGAAGGATCATTGCCAATCCCAACTGTACGACAATCCAGATGGTTGTTGCATTGAAACCGATCGAGGACCTTTCTCACATAAAAAGGGTGCATATTGCAACTTATCAGAGTGCAAGCGGTGCAGGTGCTTCGGGTATGGACGAGCTCCAGGTACAGACCAAACAAATTGCAGACGGAGCAGCACCCGTTGTTTCAAAGTTTGCTTACCAGTTGGTGCAGAACCTGATTCCCCATATTGACGTGTTTACCGATAACGACTATACCAAAGAGGAGATGAAGATGTTCCACGAGACCCGGAAGATCATGCACTCCGATATCATGGTCAGTGCCACAGCGGTACGAGTTCCGGTTCTCAGAGCCCATTCCGAAGCAATATGGGTTGAAACAGAAAATGAAATCTCCATTGAAGCTGCCAAGGCCGCTTTTGAAAATGCCGAAGGGGTAATCGTTATAGACAAACCGGCTGAAAAACAATATCCTATGCCACTGCACCTTGCAGGACGCGATGAGGTCTTCGTGGGTAGGATCCGCAAGGACATCACCAATCCCAATGGTTTGGCTTTCTGGACGGTTTCGGACCAGATCAAGAAAGGTGCTGCCCTGAACGCAGTCCAGATTGCAGAATACCTTGTGAAAGAAGGAGTTGTGAAATAATATCCAATTTAATGTATCATATAAAAAGTGGCTGTCTGAAGGGACAGCAATTTTTTATATGTGGAAAGGCTCGGACCTTTAAAATTAGCATAATGTTAAAGAGTGTTAATAAAAGGTTCTGGTTTCCGATACTCATGATTCCTTCATCATCCAAACCCTACCTTTGATGCGTTGAAAATTAAAAAAAAACAGATATGAAGAAGTTAATTCTATTGGCAAGTTTCGTTTTCGTTTTAGGTTCGATTTCTGTAAGTGCACAGGCGCCCAAAAAACCAGCTGAAAAAGCAGCAACAACTGAGACCGTTAAAAAACCAGTCGTTGAGGTAAAGAAAGCAGCAACTCCTGACAAAAAAAATGATGGCAAGAAAAATGACGGCAAAAAAAATGACGGCAAAAAAAACGACGGTAAAAAAGTCGAGGTTAAGTAAATTTAATCCGATAAAGG
>Ga0209083_1001267_pt1 | contig 29780 bp, 26 predicted proteins | sample AM7aDNAmetaG_FD_184132 | JGI IMG/M metagenome (GOLD analysis project Ga0209083, IMG submission 184132) | Freshwater microbial communities from Finland to study Microbial Dark Matter (Phase II) - AM7a DNA metaG (SPAdes) (version 3) | ecosystem: Environmental > Aquatic > Freshwater > Lake ... | reverse complement strand
CGCAAGGGGCCCGGCCCGGCGCTGCTCATCGTCCTCATCGTGCTGGTCATCGCCGCGGCCGCCGCGGCCGCGATCTTCTTCTTCATCCTGCCGTCCGGCTCCCACGGCGACGACGACGCGGCGACGCCCACGCCGATCGCCTCGGGTTCCGGCGCGTCGCCCGGCCCGGCAGCTCAGCAGTACCTCGCCGCCGCTGCCGGACGGCGCGGCGACACGCTCGCCACCATCGCCGCGGACGGCACCATCAAGGAACTATCCACGACGGTCGGCGCGAAGATCTTCCAGCTCGCGTGGTCGCCCGACGGCACGCGCCTCGCGTGCGTGGCCGGCACCTGGGCGCGCCCCCTGCTCTGGCTCTACGAGACGTCGTCGGGCGGGGTGCGCCAGATCCGTCTGGCGGCGCCGACCGTCGTTGCCGTTGACTCCGTCGCCTGGCTCTCGGCGCACGAGCTCCTCATCGCGGGACTCACGAAGGTCACGACCGGCGGCGACAACGCGGAGCTCCTCGTGTTCGATCCCTCGACAAGCAGCGCGAAGCCGCTCACGGACGCCGACGGCGTGCCGCTCCGCGGTGTCGAGGTCAGCGCGTCGGCGGACGGCGGCCGCGTGACGTACGTCAGCTTCACCAACCGCACGTCCGACCAGAACGGCGCCGTCACGGCCACCGAACGGCTCATGCTGCTCGACCGCGGCGACGGTTCCACCACGATGCTCGGCTCGGCGAAGGCCTACCTTGACTGGGGCGACCGCGCCTTCTCGAAGCCCCTGCTTGCCCCCGACGGTCAAGCGGTGATCTGCGCCCAGACCGGCGGCGATATCAGCTGCAGCTACAAGGTGATCGACGCGAACGGCACGACCCTCATGGATGCGGGCAGCCTGCACCTCTTGTATCCGGCGGGGTATGCGTGGGATCCCGGCAGTCAGAAGGTAGTGTTCACCGGCCACACCAGCGAGAAGGGATCGGCGATCTTCTACGTGTACGACAAGAGCACGGGAGGGGACCCTCGGGTACTGGTCAGCTACAAGCGGACCTACGTGGAGGATCTCGCGTGGTCGCCCGACGGATCCGCGATCGCCTGGGGTGAGTGGGATCGCGGCGCCTGGCGCAGCGGCACGCTGTGGCTCACGTCGGCCGAGGGTGGGGACGCGGATCGCATTGCCGACTGGGCGATCTTGCCGGCCTGGGCGCCGGGTGCCGTGGCCTCACCGTCTCCGTCGGCGAGCCCGTCGCCGTGAAAGCCGCTGGTCCGGGGAGGCGCCGCTGCCGTCACGGCGCAACCGGCGGCGTCGCCGTCCGGGCGCTCGCCGCGTAGCAGAGCCCGGCGCGCCGGCCGGCCCTGTGCCTCGCGCGGCGAAGCGGGTACCATGGCGTTGAGAGTCCAGGGCTTCACGCACTCGGAGGGGGACAATGGCCAGGAACTGCCCGTCGTGCGGCCGCGCCAACGAAGACGACGCACGGTTCTGCTCGGGCTGCGGCGCCGAGATCATGTTTGCCTGCCCCTCCTGCGGCGCCGCCCTGCCCGCCGCGGCGATCTTCTGCAGGGCTTGCGGCGCCGCCGTCGGCGCGGCGGCGGCCGCGACCGTCGTGACCAGCGCGGCGGCCGTCCCGCCCCCGCCGCCCGCCGCTCCGCCGCCCGCCGTCCCGCCCCCGCCGGCAGCCGCCCTGCCGTTTGTGCCCGCGCCGTTCGCCGCGCCTGCGGCGCAGGCCGGCGCGGCCGGCGCGGTGCCCCCCACACCGCCGGCGACGGCGCGCGGCGCCGGCGGACCGCCCCGCAAGGGGCCCGGCCCGGCGCTGCTCATCGTCCTCATCGTCCTCATCGTGCTGGTCGTCGCCGCGGCCGCCGCGGCCGCGATCTTCTTCTTCATCCTGCCGTCCGGCTCCCACAGCGACGACGGCGCGACGACGCCAACGCCCGTAGAATCGGCCTCCACATCGGCGAGCCCGACGCCCGTGGAGTCGTTCTACCTCGCGGCCGCCACGGGTTCTCACGCCAACGCGCTGTCGACCGTGGAGCCCGGTGGCCGGATCCGCGTGGTCAGTGCGAAGGTCGGAGCGCAGGCCTTTCAGCTCGCCTGGTCGCAGAACGGTCAGCTCCTCGCGTGCGTCGCGGGCAACTCGGATCACCGCAACCTGTGGGTCGCGGACCTCGCGACCGGCTCGAGCGAAGAAGTGGCATTCTCCACGCCGGCCGTCACCTCCGTGGATTCCGTTGCCTGGCTCAACCCCCATCAACTACTTGTGGCTGGTTTCACCACGACGCCGAAGAACCAGGGCGAGGTCGCCGAGCTCGTGGTGATCGACCCTGCTGTGCGCGAGCCCGTCGCCGAGCCGCTGAAGGACGCAGACGGCGTGGCGCTCCGTGGGGTCTTCGTCAGCGCGTCGCAGGATGGCGACAAGATCGCCTTCGTGACCTACACCGACCAGCAGGTCGACCAGTACGGCATGGCGACGGCGACCGAGAAGCTCGAGCTGCTCGACCGGCAAAGCGGGGTGGTCACAGAGCTGGGCTCCAGCCAGGCGGAGTTCGAAGTGAACGCCCGCAGCTTCGACGATCCGCTGATCGCGCCGACCGGCGACGCCATCATCTTCAGGTCGGCGGGCAGTGACGTCGGCACCAGCTATACGGTGCTCGATACCGACGGATCGACGCTGATGCCGGCCAAGCGGCTTCTGTACCCGGCGGGCTACGCGTGGGATCCCACGGGGCAGAAAGTGGTGTTCACCGGGCACTCGACGAACTGGAAGGGCGGCTCGGGTGACCCGACCATCTTCTACGTGTTCAACCGGGCGGCTGGGGGACCGGCGAAAGTGATTGCGCGCTATGAGAAGACCGCCGTGCAGAGCCTGTCATGGTCGCCGGACGGCGACACCATCGCCTTTTCGGAGTGGGACCAGGAGACCTACGTGACCGGCAACATCTATCAGATGAGCCCGTCCGGCGGCGACGCCCACAGGCTGGTGGCTCAGGCGATGCTGCCCGCCTACCAGCCGTCGCCGTGAGAGGCGTCGGTCCGCGCAGGCGCCGTGGCCCTCGCGGAACGCCGGTCTGCGCTTCCGTCCCGGCGCTCGCGGCCGGCGTCAGGTCGCCCTCCGTACTCGTCGGGCATTCGATGGGCGGCGTCCACGTGCGCCTTTTCGCCCACACCCGCCCGGGTGAGGTCGTCGGCACGGTGCCTATCGACGCCGGGCACGGGCGAAATAGAGGACAAAGTTTGCCCTGATTCGTTTGCGGCCTTACACTACGCGCCAGAGTAGTATCAGCCTTTCACCTCGGACAGAGCGCAGACGGGCGCTCGCAGAGTCGCCCGCGCGCAGCAGAAGGGCAGGCAGCCGACTCATATGAGCGCTCCCTCTCGTACCCTCGCCGCCGACATCCTCGAGGCAACCGGCATCAACGCCGCCACCTGTTACCAGTGCGGCAAGTGCTCCGCCGGCTGCCCCATGGCGTCAGAGTCCGACCTGCGCCCGCACAACGTGATGCGCCTGGTCGTGCAGGATCGCCGTGACGCGGCCCTGGCAGAAGAGTCCATCTGGCTCTGCCTCACCTGCGAGACCTGCTCGGCGCGTTGCCCCAATGCCTGCGACCCGGCGCGCGTCATCGACGCCGTGCGCGAGATGAGCATCGCGGCCGGAGTCGCCGACATGCCGCGCAACATAGCCGCCTTCCATCGCGCCTTTCTCGAGCAGATCCGCAGCAACGGGCGTTTGCACGAGATGGGCATGGTGATGGAGTACAAGCTGCGCAGCGGCGACCTCATGAAGGACGTGACCAACGCCCCCGGCATGCTCAGCCGCGGCAAGCTCAGCTTCCGCGCCGAGCGTATTCAGGGTGTCGTCGAGATCAAGCGCATCTTCGAGAAGTGCGGCGTGACCCCGTGATCGACGTCGCCTACTACCCCGGCTGCTCCCTGCACGGCACCTCGCGCGAGTTCGACGAGAGCCTCCGCGCCGTGGCCGCCGAGCTCGGCATCGGCCTCACCGAGATCGCCGACTGGAATTGCTGCGGCGCGAGCAGCGGCCACACCACCGACCACCTGCTCGGCGTGGCGCTGCCGGCGCGCAACCTGGCGCTGGCGGAGGCGCAGGGCTTTGGCGCGGTCCTCGCGCCCTGCGCCGCCTGCTACAACCGCCTCTCGGCCGCGCGCCTTGCGATCGCCACCGAGGACGGCCTCGCCGCGCGGATACCCGACATCATCGGCCGCCAGTTCGCCAACAGCGTGGAAGTGCACAACGCCGTCGAGCTGCTGCGAGACGCCTCCGTGACCATCGACGAGAAGGTCGCGGCGGCCCTCGCGCCCAATCCTCTCGAGGGCGTCAAGCTGGCCGCCTACTACGGCTGCCTGCTCGTGCGCCCCTTCGAAGTCTGCGGCTACGACGACCCCGAGCAGCCCACCTCGATGGACGAGATCATCAACGCCTGCGGCGCCGACGACGTGGACTGGGACATGAAGGTCGAGTGCTGCGGCGGCGCCTTCAGCGTGAGCCGCACCGCGTCGGTACTGCGGCTCGGGCGCGCCATCATCGACAACGCCCGCTCCCACGGCGCCGAGGCGATCGTCGTGGCTTGCCCGCTGTGCCACTCCAATCTCGACCTGCGGCAGAAGGCCATGGCCGCGCGCGGCGAGGAGCCCATGCCGATCCTGTTCGTCACGCAGATGGTGGGCCTCGCCCTCGGGCTGGCGCCCGTGGACCTCGGCCTCGGAAGGCACTTCGTCGACACCGAGCCGCTCATCGCACGGCTCGTGAAGCAGGCGGCCGAGCGCGTCGCCGCCGAGAAGCTCGCGAAGCAGGAGGCCGCCGCCAAGGCCGCGGCGCGCGCCGAGAAGCAGAAGGTCGGCGCGTGAGCCGCATCGGCGTCTTCGTCTGCCATTGCGGCGAGAACATCGCCCGCACCGTCGACTGCGCCGCGGTCGCCGAGGCCCTCAAGGACCACCCCGGCGTGGCCTTCGCCGAGGACTACAAGTACATGTGCTCCGACCCGGGTCAGCAGCTCGTCAAGAAGGCCATCGAAGAGAACAACCTCACCGGCGTCGTGGTGGCCGCCTGCTCGCCGCACATGCACGAGAAGACCTTCCGCCGCGCCTGCGACCAGGCCGGCCTCAACAAGTACATGTGCGAGATGGCCAATATCCGTGAGCACTGCAGCTGGATCCACGAGGACCGCGGTGCGGCCACGGGCAAGGCCGTCGACATCACCCGCACCATCGTCGAAAAGGTCAAGCACAACCAGCCGCTCGAGAGCATCCGCATCCCCGTCACCAAGCGCGCTCTGGTGATCGGCGCCGGCATCGCCGGCATCCAGGCGGCGCTCGACATCGCCGACGGCGGCCACCAGGTGATCCTCATCGAGAAGGATGCTTCCATCGGTGGCCACATGAGCCAGCTCAGCGAGACCTTCCCCACGCTGGACTGCTCGCAGTGCATCCTCACGCCGCGCATGGTCGAGGCCTACCAGCACCCCAACATCACGCTGCACACGTGGAGCGAGGTCGAGAAGGTCGACGGCTACATCGGCAACTTCACGGTGACCATCCGCAAGAAGGCACGCTCGGTCAATGAGGATCTCTGCAACGGTTGCGGCGACTGCCAGGCGGCGTGCCCGGTGAAGAAGATCCCCAGCGAGTTCGAGGCCGGGCTCGGCAAGCGCACGGCCATCTCGGTGCCGTTTCCGCAGGCCGTGCCCAACATCCCTGTGCTCGACCGCGAGAACTGCACCTTGTTCAAGGGGCGCCGCAAGGGTCTGGCCAAGGAGGTCTGCGGCAAGTGCAAAGAGACCTGTCTCAAGGGGGCCATCGACTACGACACCGAAGACACCTTCATCGAGGAGGAGATCGGCGCCATCGTCGTGGCCACAGGGTTCCAGCTCTACAGCATCGGCCGCAAGCAGCCCGAGGGCCTCAAGGGCTACGGCGAGTACGGCTACGGCGACGTGCCGGACGTCATCGACGGCCTGCAGTTCGAGCGCCTGGCGTCGGCCTCGGGGCCGACCGCGGGCGCCATCCTCAGGCCGTCTGACGGCAAGGAGCCCAAGACGGTGGTCTTCGTCCACTGCGTGGGCTCCCGCGACCCCGAGAAGGGCATGAAGTACTGCAGCAAGATCTGCTGCATGTACAACGCCAAGCACGCGATGCTCTACAAGCACAAGGTGCACGACGGCCGCGCCGTGGCCTTTTACATGGACATCCGTGCGGCCGGCAAGGGCTACGACGAGTTCAGCCGGCGGGCTATCGAAGAAGACGCGGCGGAGTACATCAGGGGCCGCGTCAGCAAGATCTACCGCGACGGCGACGTGGTCAAGGTGTGGGGCTACGACACCTTGAGCCAGGAGCAGGTCGTGATCGACGCCGACATGGTCGTGCTGGCCACCGCCATCCGCCCGCAGCCCGGCATCGAGCTGCTCGCCCAGACCTTGAGCATCAGCTACGACGAGAACGGCTTCATCAACGAGGCGCACCCCAAGCTGCGCCCCGTCGAGACCAACACCGCCGGGGTGTTCGTGGCCGGCGCCTGCCAGGCGCCGCGCGACATCCCCGACAGCGTGGCGACGGCCAGCGCCGCGGCCGCCAAGGTCATGAGCCTGTTCAGCGCCGACGAGCTGGAGCGCGAGCCGGCGGTGGCGATCGTCAATGAGAACACCTGCATCGGCTGCATGAACTGCGCCAAGGTGTGCCCCTACGGCGCCATCGAGCAGCGCGACGTCTGTACCGTCGACGGCCACGTCTGCGGGCACACCGCCTACGTCAACCCGGGCGTGTGCCAAGGCTGCGGCACGTGTCAGGCGGTCTGCCTGAGCAAGAGCGTCGAGCTGCAGACCTTCACCGACGAGCAGATTTACAGCGAGATCAACGCGCTCTGCGCGTGGGAGTGAGATGAGCGACATCATCGACGGCCCGGCCTGCGAAGAGCTCGTCGCCGTGAGCCCCGCGCGCCGTCAGGCGCGCACGCGCTTGGCCGCGCGGATGGCCTGCGTCGCCGTCGCCGCGGTCATGGTGTTGCTGGCCCTGTGCGGTGCCGGCCCGAACGCGATGGCTTCCATGCGCGCCGCGACCACCTCGGGGCCCTCCGCCCCTGACTCCACGCCGTCGTGGCCGGCGCCGACTGCGGGGATGCTCGCCTTGCGCGCGGCCAATCCCGCGCCCGGCCGGCTCGAGCGTCTGCCGGACGGCCGGCAGCTGCACATGACCGTCGTCGGGTCGGGCCGACCCACGGTCGTCATGGAGGCCGGCGCGGGTGACTGGAGCCTCACCTGGTGCCTCGTGGCTCCCAGGGTGGCGAGGGGGTCGTCGCGCGTCGCCGGGACGCGCGTCGTCACCTACGATCGTGCGGGGCTGGGATGGAGCGACCCCACAGGGAGACCGCCGACCGCCACCGGCTACGTGCGCGATCTGCACGACGGGCTCAAAGGGGCAGGCATCCGGCCCCCGTATGTTCTCGTCGGGCATTCGATGGGTGGCGTCTACGCGCGGCTCTACGCCCACAGGTACCCGCTCGAGGTCGCCGGCGTCGTCCTCGTCGACCCGGGTGACGAACGGCTGCCCGTCGCGGTAGGAGCGCAGAGCGCGGCGGCCATCGCCTCCGGGGCCGCCGCCATGGCCACCCTCTCTGCGCAGAAAGCCCGCCAGGCGGCCACCGGAGCCTTCGTCGACGATCCGTCGGGGCTCCCCACGGACCCGCGCTGGCCCGCCGGGACGACGGCGCAGTACCACGCGCTCTACGCCGCGGACCCATGGGTCTTCCAGACGATCGGGCTGGAGGCAGGAGCGGCCGTCGCGATCTGGCGTGAGGTCGCGGCAGACCGCATCACCAGCCTCGGCGACATCCCCTTGGCCGTCGTGCGCTCCAGCAAGCGGATGGGCCTCTCCGGCGTGCCCGCACTGGCGGCGCATGAGGACCGCGTCTGGCGCCGCCTCCAGGCGGCTCAGGCCCGGGAGTCGTCGCGCGGCCGCCTGATCATCGCGCCGCGCAGCGACCACTACGTGCAGCTCGCCGACCCGCACCTTGTGACGACGGAGATCCTCCGCGTGGTCGCGAAGGCGCGCGTCCTGGCACAATAGAGGATAAGACTTGCCCTGTTTGCTGTGCGCCCCTACACTGGCTTCGGGAGTACAATCTCCCCTCGCACCGGCACCAGGCACGAGATGGGCGGCCACCGCGCAGCCCGTGCGCAGGAGAAGGGCAGGAAACAGATCGATGGACCCCGGTGTCGGCCAAGGTCGCGGCGCGTGCGAGGCGATCTGCCTGAGCGACAGCGTCGAGCCCAGGATCTTCACCGGTGGACAGGTCTGCAGCGAGATCGACGCGCTCTGCGCGTGGGAGTGGGATGAACGACGAGAGTGATAGGCGCCAGGACGGCGCGGCCGACGTCGCGTTCGAGCCGCGCATCACGGCCTTCGTCTGCAACTGGTGCACCTACACCGGCGCCGACCTCGCCGGCACCAGCCGCCTGCACATGGCCAGCAACGTGCGCATCATCCGCCTGCCGTGCACCGGCCGCATCGACCCGCTGTTCATCATCAAGGCCTTCGAGCGCGGCGCCGACGGCGTCATCGTCAGCGGCTGCCACCCGGCCGACTGCCACTACACGTCGGGCAACTACCACGCCCGGCGGCGCTTCGCCGTGTTCCACGACCTCATGGAGTTCATCGGGGTCGACCCGCGGCGCATGACCTTCAGCTGGGTCTCGGCGAGCGAAGGCGCCAAGTGGCGCGACGTGGTCGACGAGGCCGTGCGCAGCGTTCGCGAGCTCGGCCCGTACGACGCCTACCGGGCGTTGGCGCCCGTCGGGGATCGCGAGATATGAGCGACACCGTCACGACCGAGGTCCCGGTGTACGCGGGCGTCGCAGAGCTGCGCAGGATCGCCCGCGAGCTCCTCGACGCCGGCGACGTGCGCGTCATCATCGGCTGGGAGCACGCCCGCCGTGGCGCGCGGCCGGTCTTCATCACCGATGCGGCCGATGCGGACAGGCTCATCTTCGATGCGCGTTGCGTGCACAACCTCGTCACCTATCTGAACCCGCGTCGCGACAACGTCGCCGAGCTCGGCAAGATCGGCCTCGTGGTCAAGGGCTGCGATGCCAAGGCGGTCGCGGGCCTGCTGCGCGAAGCGCAGCTCACCCGCGACGACGTTGTGCTCATCGGCGTGCGCTGCGGCGGCGTGCTTGAGGAAGCGGAGCTTCCTCGGGCCGCGCCGCTCGGCCCCGAGAACGTCGCCCCACGGTGCTTCGGCTGCGACAACCGCGAGCCGGAGCTCGTCGACCACCTGCTCGGCGAGTCGCAGCCCGAGCCCCCCCGGCCGCTCACGACCATCGACGAGCGTGTCGCGGCGCTCGACGCGCAGCCGCTCGAGAAGCGCTGGGCCTTCTGGACCGAGCAGTTCGGGAGGTGCGTGCGCTGCTACGCGTGCCGTCAGGTGTGCCCGCTGTGCGTCTGCGAGCGCTGCGTGGCCGAGAAGAGCCGGCCGCAGTGGATCGAGGCGTCGCCGCACCCGCGCGGCAACCTCAGCTGGAACATCACGCGCGCGCTCCACCTCGCCGGCCGCTGCGTGGACTGCGGCGAGTGCGAGCGTTTCTGCCCGGTCGGCATCCCGCTCAGCCTCGTGAACCGCAAGCTGCAGCAGATCGTCGCCGAGCGCTACGACTACGCCGTGAGCGACGACCCAGAGCACGCGGCGCCCATCGGCGACTACCGCCTCGACGACAAGCAGGAGTTCATCAAGTGACGAGCGCCGACCCGACACGCGGGACGTACTTCATCACGGAGGACGACCTGCGCGCGCTGACCGGCGAGCTGCTGGGCGCGGGCACGGAAGTCATCGCGCCCGTGGCGCTGGACGTCTGCGCCTCGCCCTCGGCGATTGCCTCGTCGGCCTGCCTGCGCCCCGGCGTCAAGCCCATCGACATCGAGTACCGTGCCCTCGAGAGTGCCGCCCAGCTCAACCTCGGCAGCGGCCTTCCGGTGCTTTCGCTCAAACAGTACTTCCTGCCCGAATACGAGGCGCTCTGCTGCTGGCGTCAGCACGGCACCGAGATCGAGATCGAGGCAGTGCCCACGGAGTTTGCGCCTCGCGTCGTGCTGGCGGCGAAGCCCTGCGACAGCGCCGCCCTCGCCGTTGTCGACAAGGTCATGAACTGGGACTACGCGGACGAGTTGTGGAACGGGCGGCGTGAGGCGACGACGATCGTCAACCTTGCCTGCCCAGTGGTCGACGAGAGCTGCTTCTGCACGGCCGTCGGCACCGCGCCAGACGACGCCAAGGGCGCCGACGCCCTGCTCACTCCCGTCGAGGGCGGCTTCCTGATGGAGGCGACCACCGACAAGGGGCGCGCCCTGGTAGAAGCCCATGCGGCGCGCTTCACGGCGGAGGAGGGCGCCGGCGGCGCGGGCGCCCGCGGCCGGCAGGCCGCGGAGGAGCGCGCCGCCGCCCGCGCCCGCGCCGCCGCCAACCTTGAGATCGACGCCGCGTCGGTGCGCGACTGGATCGACACGCACTTCGAGGACCCGCTGCTGGCCGCGCTCGGCGTGCGCTGCAACGGCTGCGGCGCCTGCTCGAGCGTGTGCCCCACCTGCCACTGCTTCGACATCGTCGACGAAGAAGAAGGCATCGGCAAGGGCACCCGGCGCCGCTGCTGGGACACCTGCCAGGCGCCGACCTTCACGCTGCACGCCAGCGGCCACAACCCGCGCGACAGCCAGAACCCGCGCTATCGACAGCGCATCAATCACAAGTTCGCCATTTACCCGCTCAAGTTCGGCGAGGTGCTGTGTACGGGCTGCGGCCGTTGCACGCGCGTCTGCCACGCCGGCCAGGACCTCGTTGAGATCCTCCAGGCCATCGATATCGCCGCGCGGCGGCGCGAAGCGGTATCGCCGTGAACATCTACCAGCCGCAGCTGGCGCTCGTGACGGCGGTCACGGAAGAGACTCCCGACACGCGCACCTTGCGCCTCGAGCTCAAAGACGAAGCGCTGCGCAACGCCTTCGCCTTCCACGCCGGGCAGTTCGGCGAGTACAGCGTGTTCGGCGCCGGCGAGAGCACGTTCTGCATCGCGAGCCCGCCGACCCGCAAGGGCTTCATCGAGTGCAGCTTCAAGGCCGTGGGCAAGGTGACGAGCGCGCTCCGCGAAGTGAACGTTGGCGACACCGTGGGCTTCCGCGGTCCGTACGGCAACTGGTTCCCGGTGGACGACTGGAAGGGCAAGGACGTCGTGTTCATCGCCGGCGGCATCGGCCTGGCGCCGGTGCGCTGCGTGATCTGGAACGTGCTCGACCGCCGCGACGAGTTCGGCGACGTGACCATCGTCTACGGCGCGCGCTCCGTCGTTGACCTCGTGTACAAGCGCGAGCTGCAAGAATGGGCCTCGCGCTCCGACGTCAGGATCGTGACCACCGTGGATCCCGGCGGCCAGACGGATGACTGGAAGGGCGAAGTCGGCTACGTCACGCCGGTCGTCGAGGCGACGGCGCCGCAGGCGCAGAACGCCGTCGCCGTGCTCTGCGGGCCGCCCATCGTGGTCAAGCTCACGCTGCCTGTGCTCGAGAGGCTCGGCTTCGCCGACGACGCCATCTTCACCACGCTGGAGAACCGCATGAAGTGCGGCCTCGGCAAGTGCGGCCGCTGCAACATAGGGCCCGTGTACGTGTGCAAGGACGGGCCCGTCTTCACCGCCGCCCAGCTCAAGGAGCTCCCGGCGGAGTATTGAGGTCCGGCGCGTCCCGAACGGCGGGGGCTGCTACGCTGCCCGCCCTACCCGCCGAAGATGTCGGCAGCCGTCACGGCGATCGCGCCGACGGGTAGATTCCCCACGTCAGAGCGCGCGCAAACCGCGTACGTGACTACCGCGGCGCGCCGCGGTAGTCGTGAACCTCGTCGCTCAAGGTCGGCAGCGAGCGCGCGTCCGTCGATGCGCTTCGCCCACTTTGCCTCGCCGATCAGCACGGCTTCGCCCGGGCGCCCCGCGAGCCCCACGGCGTCGAGCTCGACGGAGCTGTCCGCCGTCCACCATGGGCCTACAGCCACGATGTCGTCACGCAGTTCCCCCGCCTCGATCATGCGTCGCAGATGCCAGCGAAACGCCTCTTCCCAGGGCCATCCCAGGGCGTCGTCGAGCGCCGCTTCCATGGCTCGCGCCGCCGCGCCGCCGAGGCCTCGGTCGATCTCTGCGCGATAGCGGTCGACGACGCCAAGCCAGAAGGCGAGATAGTTGTCGGCGATCCTGTAGGACCGTCGTCTCGTGCGTCCGAGGAGCTCTGTGACCGGCATGACGCGCTGCACCAGCCGCAGCTCGGTCAACCGGTCGAGCGTGCGTGTCGGCTCTGCTCCCACCGCTGCCGCGATCTCGTTGTGCTTGGTCCTCCCGGCGGCGATGGCCCGCAAGACCGTGCCTCCCAGCCCGCTTACGTCACCCTCGGTCGCCAGCAGGAACTGGCCCTCGGTGAGCAGCAGAGCCCCAGGCCTGCAGAAGAGATCGCTCAGATTTGCCGCGACAGAATGATCTTCGTTCCACCACGACAGGTAGAGGGGCACGCCACCGAGCAACCCCCACACCAGGGCGCGGCGCTCCGCAGTCGATCGCGGCAGCATCAGTGCGGCCTCGTGAGGGCGAAACGGATGCACCTGAAGCCTCAGCCCAAAGCGCCCGAAGAGTGGCGCACGCTCCTCCTGGAGCTTGAGCATCGTGCGGACCGCCGACCCACACACGACGATGCGGAGCTGTGTCTGCCGGGCGGCTCGTTCAAGAAAAGCGCGCAGCGTGCCTTCGAGATGCGGGGCGGACGCCAGCAGGTCAGGGAACTCATCGAGAACCAGCAACAATGGATCGTCGACCGCCGCGGCCGCGAGTGCGTCGAGGGCGTCGTCCCAGTCGCTGAAGGGGCGCGCCGACAGATCGCGCGTGCCGGCCGACACCACGGCCGCGGCAGCTCGCGAAAGGATGCGCAGCTCGTCGGCCAGCGGTCGCCCCGCGCCGGTGTGGGAGACACTCGGGCGATCTTTGGCGAACTGCTGGATGAGCATCGTCTTGCCGACCCTGCGCCTACCCCAGACCAGGCCGATCTGCGCCGCGTCGGCGGCCCACCAGCGCTCCAGTGCGGCCAGCTCTTCCGTCCTGTTGACGAACTTCTGCATGACACCAGAGTAACTTACCTGTTAGGTAACTTACAACAGTGGTAAGTTACACCGGCCGTCGAGATCCTGCGGCGCAGCAGATCGAGCGCGACAGATGCCTACCAGAGCCGACAGCTCTACGCCGGCGGGTCCAGAAAGGCGAAGACGGCGTCCAGCATGTGCTCCAAGACGGGCCAGGACGCCTCCCCGTGGGCATCGCGAGTGTCGGAGTGCCTGGTTTGTAGCACCCACTGCAGTACCCCTGTCAGCGTCGGGGTACGCAGATGTCGAGGTCGAAGAGGTCGTGGAGGCGTTTCTGGGTGGCGTCGGTGTCGGTGAGGATGCGCTGCGCGCGGTCGGCCTTTGCTCCCGGTGGGGTAGAGCAGGAGCAGGGGCACGCTGACTGATATCGCCGTCAGATCGCCGCCGCCGTGCCGACAGAAGTCTGGCGAGGCAACGGAGACCCCACCCTCGAGCTACGAACGCGGCTGCGTCTGCCATCGTGCTGTAGACTCGCTTTCGTTTCGCGGTGCAACAGGACTCGCCGAGATCGAAGGAGGCCGGGATGGATACTTGTCGCGACGCTGCTCACCACCGGAGGTTCGCCGTGCCCCCGTTCCATTTCCGTTCGTCGCTGCCCATCGTCGCCGTCGGCCTCATCGCGCTGGCGTCGCTCATCGGCTCCGGGTGCTCCTCTGGCGCCGGCTCCAGCGCTGGTCCGAGCAGCACTGGCGCCGACAACAGCAAGGCGCTCGAGGGCAAGGTCTGGAAGGCGACCGAGATAGCGGGAGTGACGACGGTCCTTGCCGACAAAGGCACCGAGGTCACCGCCGTATTCGCCGCCGGCGAACTGGCCGGCTCCGGCGGCGTGAATCGCTACGCCGCAGCCTACGAGACCCAGGCCGGAGATGGGATCAAGATCTCGCAGCCTGCGGCGACACTTATGGCAGGCCTGCCGGAGGCGATGACGCAGGAGCAGGCGTACTTCGCGGCGCTGACCAAGGCAACGAAGTTCGCCGTGACCGCGGAATCGCTGACGCTCATGGACGACCAGGGCACCACGCTCGTCCGCTACGCGGTCGTTCAGCCCACGGCGCTCGAGGGGACCGAGTGGCACGCTCTGGCATACAACAACGGCAAGGACGGTCTGCAGTTGCTGGCTGCCTCGAGCGCCATAACGGCGAACTTCGGGTCCGACGGGAGCTTGGCCGGCAACGCGACCATCAACCAGTACTCGACTGCGTACACGACGTCGGGCGACGCTATGTCGATCGACGAGAAGATCAGATCGACGCAGATGGCGGGGCCGGCGGACCAGATGCAGCAGGAGGCCGCGTATCTGGCGGCGCTACCCAGGACTGCCACGTTCACGATCGAAGGCGATGAGCTCTGGTTGCGGGACTCGAGCGGCGCGGCGCTGGCCCAGTACGTCGCCAAGTAGAAAGGGCGTCGCGAAACGTTTGGCGCCGCATGGGACTCGCCGGGGCAAGATGTGACCACGGTGACTCGCTGGTCCACTTCGCGCGCGCCAATTCGCGGGCATTCGGCTTGCGGTTTCGCGGCTGAGCCCTGGTTGCGACAAGCGCGGCGGCGAACGACTCGGCCGCCGGCGGGACGCGGCGCCTGCGTCTCACGTCCACGCGCGCCAACTCCAAGCTCGCGGGTGATACCATCGCTGCCATGAGACGACGTCGCCGCCGATGCTCCCGGCGACTGTCGCCCGCCCTCCGTGAGCATGCGGGAGGATCGTCATGGTCAAGTCATCGTCGAGGATCGGCGTGTTCATCGCCGGCATGCTCGTTGCTGTGCTGGTGCTCGTGCTCCTCATGGTAGTCGGCGTGCTGCCGGTCAAGACGGAGAAGACCACGCCGCAGACAAGCGCTGCTGCCGCTGCGGCCGGCGAACTGACGCCGCTGCAGGTCTACCAGCAGGAAGGCGCCGGCGTCGTTGAGGTCCTTGCGAGCTTCGGCGCAACCAGCAGCGGCTCGCCGTCGGCGGCTTCGTCCCCGTCCGGGCAGGGGCTCGGCACGGGCTTCCTGGTCTCGAGTGACGGCTACATCCTCACCAACGACCACGTCATCACGAGCAATGGCCAGGTGGCAGACGCCGTCGAGGTCGTGTTCAAAGGCCCGGCCGGGTCGAAGGCCGACGGCACGCCCGTCGCGGCGACGATCGTGGGTGGTGACGAGGCCAACGATGTGGCCTTGCTCAAGATCGACCCGGCTCAGGCACCCGTCGTGCATCCGCTGTCACTCGGTGACTCGACCAAGGTGCAAGTGGGCGAGCTCGTTGTCGCCATCGGCAGCCCGATGGGCCTCTCCTTCTCGGTGAGCTCGGGCATCGTCTCGGCCACCGACCGTACCTTGCGGTCCCCTACCGGCGCGGTGATCCCCGGCGGCATCCAGACCGACGCCGCCATCAACACGGGCAATTCCGGCGGCCCGCTCATCGACTCCTCCGGCAAGGTCATCGGCATCAACACCATGATCGCCTCGCATTCGGGTGGCAGCCAGGGCCTGGGCTTCGCGGTGCCCATCAACACCGCCGTTACGATTATGGATCAGATGAAGACTGGCGCCGCCGCGGGCTACGCCTACCTCGGCGTGTCGGGCCAGACGCTGAGCGCCGACCTCGCGACTGCGCTCGGGGTGAGCGTGAGCCAAGGCGTGCTCGTGGCGGACGTGGCCGTTGGCAGCCCGGCGGCCAAGGCGGGCATCATCGGCGGCAGCCGGCAGATCGTGATCCAGGGCCAGACCTACATGACCGGCGGCGACGTGATCGAGGCGATCGACGGCAAGGCCGTCACCAGCGCCGACGGCCTCGTCGCCGTCGTAAGTCAGCACAAGCCCGGCGATACGATCACGCTCACCGTGGTGCGCGGCGGGCAGACGAAGCAGGCGCAAGCGACGCTCACGGAGCGGCAGAGCGGCGCCTGAGGGCGCGTCGCCACGATCTTCCTGCGCTACGTCTCATGTTTGCATGGTCCAAGCCGGCCGTAGAGAGGGGCAATGATGAGTCAGACCGGAAGCCGTACTGGTCCGCGGAGCGCGGGCCGCTCCAAAGAAGACGCCGCTGAGCGTCCGCAAGGGTCGGCCGCGTCCGCCCGCGAGTCCGTCCGCGTCAGCCACGAGGAATGGGCGGCGCAAGGCAAGGCCGCGCGCCTGCGGGCGTCGAGGTCGAGCCACGCAAAGTGGGAGCCCGCGGCGAACCGGCCGGACCCGATCGCGCTGCTCGAAGAGCAGGCAACGAGCCGGGTCGCCGAGCTCGTCCCGATCCGCCACGGGCGCATGTTGGCCTCGCCGTCCGCTTTCTACCGCGGCGCCGCGTTCATCATGGCGGCGGACCTCGCCGCGACCCCCGCCTCCGGCTTCGCCGTGCAGATCTGCGGCGACGCACACCTGCTCAACTTTGGCCTGTTCGCGTCGCCCGAGCGCCAGATGCTGTTCGATATCAACGACTTCGACGAGACGCTGCCCGGCCCATGGGAGTGGGACGTGAAGCGCCTGGCGGCGAGCTTCGAGGTCGCCGGCCGCGACCTCGGCTTCTCGCCGTCTGACCGCCGTGACATCGTCACCGCGGGCGTCCACGAGTACCGCGAGGCGATGCGCCGGGCGGCGAACATGGGCGCCCTCGAGGCCTGGTACGCGCACCTCACCGCCAACGATCTGGAGTCCTGGATCCAGGCCGAGGTGCGCGAGAAGCGCCTCGGCAAGAAGGCCGCAAAGGACGCGGCCGGGGTCATCGCCAAGGCCAGGTCCCGGGTGCATTCGCGCTCCTTGGCCAGGCTCGTCGGCGAGGTCGACGGCAAGCTCCGCATCGTCGCCGATCCCCCGCTGGTCGTGCCCATCGACGACCTGGTCCTGCCGGGAACGGCGCGCGAGAAGACGGAGGCGTGGATGCGCGGGCTGGTCCGGACCTACCGGCGCTCGCTGGCCGCGCGGCATCACCCGATCGAGGAGTTCCGTTATGTTGACACCGCGCGCAAGGTGGTCGGTGTCGGCAGCGTCGGTACCCGTGCGTGGATCTTCCTCTTCCTGGGTCGCCAGCGCCAGGCCCCTCTGTTCCTGCAGGCCAAGGAGGCACAGGCCTCCGTCCTGGAGCGCTTCGTCGGCAAGAGCGAGCACGCGAACCACGGCCAGCGCGTCGTCGAGGGCCAGCGCCTGATGCAGGCGGCCAGCGACATCTTCCTCGGCTGGCTGCGCCTCAAGGGTCTCGACGGCCAAGCGCGCGACTATTACGTGCGCCAGCTCCACGACTGGAAGGGCAGCATTGAGGTCGGGGCCCTGCGCGTGCCGGGGGCCACTCTCTATGCCCGCCTGTGTGGGGCGACCCTGGCTCGCGCACACGCGCGCCTGGGCGACAGGGTCGCGATCGCCGCGTACCTCGGCAAGGGCGACGCCTTCGACCGGGCGCTCGCGGACTTCTCCGTCGCCTACGCAGATCAGAACGAGCGGGACTTCGAGGCCTTCGTCAAGGCGGTGAAGGCGGGGCGGCTGAGCGCGGAGACGGGTTTCTGAGGGAGACTGCCCGCCCGCCATCAGCAGCACCGCCGCGACGACCCAGCACGTGGTGAACGGCACGCCGAGCCACCAAAGCAGCGGCAGCCGGATGAGATCCACGAAGGCGACGGCGGCCGGGCGAAGAGCTGGATCATCGGTGGCCGCTCAAGAAAGGGGATGGGCCGCGACGACTGGGGGGCAGTCATCGCGGCCCATGTGGGGCCAGCGGCTCCCGGGCGTCAGGAGGTAGAACACCCGGGCAAGTGGGCACCGACTCGGTGGGGGCACACCGTACTTCAGTCGGGTCCCGACGGCCGGGGGGGCGGACCGCCGTTGCCGTTGTATGGCTTGAGAACAGTCTGCCCCTCGAAGATGAACTGCGTGTTGTGCTGGAGTTGAGGAAGGTTGCGCCGCCGGCGCCGGCCTCACGCACACCGACTACCTGGGGTTCAGCGCCGGCGACACGCACGCCATCTGCAACCGCTGCCCCGCCGAAGCCATCGCCATGCGGCCGTTGGCCGCTCCCCGGCCTGAGCCGCGCGGCGCTTCAGCCTGAGGCGCGGCCTCAGCCCGCCCGCGCCTGCCCGCGGATCGCCGCCAGAGTGGCCGCGACGCCGAGCGCCACGGCCCATTGGTCGAGATACTCCTCGTCCAAGCACCCGGCCTGCAGCTCGTAGACCCGCAGGGCGTCGCCGAGCTGCTTCTCGCTGCCTCCCGCCTGCGCCGACCAGCGGAGCTTCATGAGGATCGTGTCCTCCGGCGCCGAGACGCTGACCTTCATGCCAAGAGCGTCGACCCGCAGGCGGCGCGCGAAGCGCGCGCAATCGAACGGATCGTCGGTCAGCAACCAGAAGTCCGCCTTGTCTCCCGACGAGGAGTCGATGAGGTTGAACATGGTGCGGCGGCGCGCAGCCTCTCCGACCGCGCGCTCGTCGAGGTAGACGTCCGGTGCCGACAGCGCATGTATCACGCGCGCGACATCGCCCGGAGTGATGTCGATGACGAGGTCGATGTCGTGGGTTGTCCGGGGCTCGCCTTGGAGGCTCGAAGCCAGCGACCCGGTCAGCATGTAGGGGATGCCGGCGCCGTCCAGAGCCTCGACGATGCGCCTCAGGAGGGCCTGTTGTGACACTCCGCCATCCGCTCCAGGTAGATGCGTTGCAGCTCGGCTTCGTCGGCCTCGGGGAAGCGCTGCCGCAGTCCGGCGCGGAACAGCTCACGCGACAGCTCGGTGAGCTCGAAAGCCTTGAGCAGGCGCTGCGCCGGCGTCAGCCGGCGGAGCGCCTCAAGGTAGAGTTGGTGGTTCGGCCGCGGCTTGGGATCCACGCGGCAAGGATAGCACCGCGCCGCCCCGTCAAAGCTCGGCGATCACCGCGTCGAGCCGCGCGATCAGCTCCGCGGGCAGCGCCGGGACCTCATGCGTCGCCAGCAGCAGGCGCGCCTTCCGCCGCGCCTTCTCGGCGACGTCGAGCCCGCCGCCTTCGAGCCAGCGGTCGTAGCTCGCGCGGTTCAGGAGCTGGGCGCGCCACTGGTTGCCCCGCAGGTGGCGCCTCGTGTGCCGCTGGCCGAGGAAGTCGCCGCCGGGACCGACGGCCTTGAGCACGTCCACGGCCAGCGTCTCGTCCGAGACCTCGATCGCCTCAAGCAGCCGCCGGTTCCGGGCGATGAGCTCCGCCACCAGCACGACCTCGGCGAGCGACCCGGAGAGGCCGAAGTCCATGTAGCCGACGTCGTGGTTGAGATTGGCGCCCAGCTGCATGGAGAGCTTGGTGATCTCGTCGGCCTCCATGCCGGCCTGGGCATCGACGACCTGCGCGTCGGTGTGGCCGCTGAAGCCCCAGTTGGGGATGCCCAGCCACTTGGCCATCTCGACCTCGCACGCGTACGCGCGGATGAACTCCGGCGAGTTGTACGACGACTGCGACGTCGCCATGTCGAGCGTGTTTGGGCCCTGCCCGATGACGAACGGGGTGCCGGGAGCCCGGAGCTGGTGCATGACGAGGCCAAAGAGCGCCTCCGCGAGGCCGAGCGTGATCTGACCGGCCGTGGTGATGGGCGCGGTGCCCCCGGCGACCGGAGAAGGGCAGTACGTCGACGGGATCCCCCGGTCGGCGCAGAAGAGGAGCTTGTCCACGGTCTCGAAGGGATGCTTGAGCGGCGTGACGGGCTGGTTATACATGACGAAGTACGGCTTGTCGCGCAGGGCGCCTGCGCCGCCGCGGACCTCGCAGGCGAGGCGATACATGGGATCGACGGTCTCGACGCCGCCGGCGGTCATGACGAGCGGCTTGGTGGTCGCCGCGATCATCGCGCGGAACTGGCGCGGGTACGCCTCCTGCGCGTCCATCCCGTCGGGATACGCGCCCGACATGACGAAGTCGATATCGGGCAGCGCGTCGCAGAGACGCGCCGCCTCGCTGACGTCCTCCAGCCTGGCGAGGCGGCGCTCGCCGGTCTCGAGGTCGTGCAGGTGCATGACGTCGGAGCCGTTGCCGTAGTAGGAGCGGAGGCCGCCGAGGTCCATCGCCGGTTCGCCGGCGCGGTCGTAGACCATGAAGCTCGCCGGCACGGTCTCGCGCGCCTTCTCGACGAGGGCGGCGGGGACGTGGACGAGGCCGGCCTCATCCTTCGTGCAGCCGCCCTCGAGCATGACCGCCTCGCCCTCATCGTGGAGGACGACCATACCGATGTCGGCGAGGATGCCCAGCGCGGTGTCGTAGATGCGCTGCTTCTGCTCCTCTTCGAGGAAGCTCACCCGGCCGGCGCCGATCTGCCTGCTCACGTCTGTCATCGTGTCTCCTGACTCGCAGGGCGCGCGGGCGCGCCGATGGCCTCAGCGGTACGGACTGAACAGTATCGCGTCCAGCGAGTCAATGCACGCCTAATTCTTCCTCTGCCGCCTTGATTATCGACTTAAGTTTCGCCGCTACCTCGTCGGGCAGCGGCGTGGGCACGTGCGTCTCGAGGATCCTGCGGGCTTCCGCGAGGGCGCGCTCGTAGAGGCTCGTCGACCCGGATGCGGCCCAGTCCTCCCGGACCCTCCGGTCGATGAGCGTCGAACGCGACTGCCCGCGCATGCCCTTGTAGGTGTCGTCGTGCGAGAGGAAGTCGCTGAACGGACCCACCTCGGCGATGACGTCCACGGACAGCGTCTCGTCGGTGACCGGGATCCCCGGGATGCAGTACTTGATCATGCGCGCGAACTCGGCGTCCATGACGAGCTGCGCGTAGTCGATGGTGACGCCCGATTCCAGCATCCCCAGCCCGTAGATCAGGTTGGCTCCTGCCAACGCCGGCAGCAGGCTGGTGAGAGTCTTCTCGTGACCGGATTGGGCGTCCGCCACTTTTGAATCGCCCTACGCACCGGCGACCCAGCTCGGCAGCAGGTAGAAGCGCGCCAGGCAGGCGACGCCGGCGCCGATCATCGCGCACTCGGGGCTGCCCACCGACGCGCTCGCGAAGCGCAGGTCCATGGCGGTCGTCGACGACCCGTAGATCACGGGCGCCCCCTTCACCGTGAGCTGCGCCAGCGTGATGCCGGCGAGCACCTCCGCGTTGTGGGTGACGAGCGTGCCGGCGAGGCTGACCGGCGAGGAGCCTCCGGCCATCGCCATCGAGAGCACGTTGACCGGCACGCCGGCGCGCACGCCTTCGATGATGATGCGGCAGGCGTCGGCGACCAGCTTGAGCGGGCTCACGGGGCACGTCAGGAACGAGACGATGGGCCGCTTGCGCAGCTCGTCGTGCCCGCCGACGATGGCCGCCGCCATGTCGATCATCTTGCGGGCGCAGAAGCCCGAAAGCGGGCCAATGGTGGCGTGCTTCGTCGTGTTGCTGAAGATCGCCTCGGCGTTGTGCAGGGCGGCAGTGTCGGGGGGCACGTCGTGCGCCCCCAGCGGCCGCTCGACGACGTCGATCTCGGGGAGCGCGTCGATGATCCTCGTGCAGTCGGCGACGTCCTGCTTCCGCGACTCGTGCAGCTCGCCGGTGTACGGATCGACGACCTGGATGCCTTCGCCGAAGTTGGTGAAGCCGACGCGGCCGTCTTCGAGCACCACGTCGTTGGCCGGGTCACGGCCGCACATGACCACCTTCGGCGGAGCGGAGCGGATCGCGTGTTCCACGATATGCGCCGGCAGGCACGCCACGCGGCGCTCGCGATCGATGTCCGCCCCGGCGTCCGCGAAGATCTGCAGGGCCTCGTCGTCTTCGACGAAGACGCCCGTCTGCGACAGCACTTCGAGCGTCGCCAGATGGATCTCGCGGAGCTCGTCGTCCGTGAACACCTCGAGCCTGAAACCGCCGCTCTTGCGCGCGCCGGCGCGCGGGTTTCGTCTCATCTGCTGCCTCCGCTCGGCGCCGTGCGCTCCTTGAACTTCTCGACGCAGTTGATCGGGACGTCCAGCACGCGGGCGATGTTGAACTTCGCCTCGATCTGGTTGGCCTGCCACGGCTGGCTGATCGCGTAGCTGTGGATGCGGCCGAAGCCGTGCTCGTTGCGGACCTCGGTCATTGCCACCGGGTCCGAGAGGTCGAAGGGCGTCACGCCGAGCTTGCCGGCCACGTAGTCCTTTGCTTCCTTGAGACGCATACCGCGGGTCATTTGCATCCGAGCCACCAGATCTCCGGCTGCTCGCATACCGCCCATGCCCGCTGCCTGCGCGTGAGCGTTGTGCATCCCGTGAGGGTCGCCCGAGCCCACCTACAAGCCATCGACGTGCAGGAGGTCGACGCACGACTTGGCCGCCCGGCACACGGCATCGGCGGGGGCGTGCACGAACATCGGCACGGCGCCCACGCCCATGCCGGCGTTCATGTGCACGGGGATGGTCGCGACCTCCATGCACGGCTTCACCAGGGCGATCGCGCGGGCGATGTTCCAGGCGCAGCTCTTGCCGGTGTTGACGTTGACGACCGGACCGAACATCGTGGCGCCGGCCTGCTGGGCAAGGAGCAATTGCTCCTTGGGCCACAGGCCGGCCAGGCGCACGCCCTCCCACTCGAGTTGGCCGTGCATGCCAAGCACGAACTCGCCGGCCATGCCGAGCTGGACGCCGAAATCGGGGTATTTCTCGCGGATGATCCTGGTGGCCCTGAGGGCGGCGAGGAATTCCGGGTCGCCGGAGGCGCCGGTGGTGTCCCAGTCAATGGCGTCGGCGCCGGCCTCGTACTGAGAGTCGGCGAGATGGACCATGTCGAGGACGGCCATCTCGACGGCTTCTTCCTGGGAGGCCCGCGCCTCGGCGATCTTGCCGAGCGGCAGGAGCTCGTTCCAGTTGTCGCAGGGGCCGTCGGGTTTGGAGTACAGCCCAAGGTTGGGCATCACGCCGTATTGCAGCGGCGCGACCGTGCAGAGCAGGGCGTCGTGCATGTACTGAGCCTCGTAGGCGAGGATCGTGCGCACGACCTTGAGCGAGTAGTCGCCGACGCAGAGCTCCAGCAGGTCGGCGCCCATCCACTGCTCGTAGGACTGCAGGTCCTGGATGCGCGTGGCGTGCGTCTTCATGCCGGTGCCGTCGCAGCTCAGGATGATCTCGTCGCCGACGTCGACGCCGGTGAAGCGCGCCGGCGAGGCGTAGATGTCGAGCAGGTGGTCGAGCTCCTCGTCGGTCAGAGGCGGCACTTTGGCTCTCTTGACTGCCGCTTCCGACCCGGCCACGAGATCCGCTCTGATCTCGCTGCGCGTCAGGTGCGCGAAGGTGCCGTCGCCCATGCGCGTCGGCACCCGGGCTTCGTTGGTCACGCTGTCCCTCCCCGTTTCACAGGATGGCGGTCAGAGAACTAACCGACCGGTCAATTAGTAGTCTATCACTCGACGGGCGGCTGGGCTGCCGTCGCCGCCCCTTCCTCTTCGTCCAGCGGCTCCCTGCCGACGTTCTCTCCCTCCCACTCGAAGTTGGTCTTGTCCGTGCGCAAGATGTGCCAGGTCTCGGTGTAGGCGATGCCCGCGATCTCCTCCAGATCCTCGTTGAGAAACTTGTACAGACCCTCGTTGTCCGGCAGGTGCGCCTCGATGAGGATGTCGAAGGACCCGGTCGTGTAGGCCACGTAGGCGACGTTCTCCATGGCCGCGAGCCGCGCCCCAACGCCTTTGGCGTAGCCACGGTTGACGCGGATGCCGACCATGGCGTCGACGGGAAAGCCGATGGCCGCCGGGTTCACCCTGGCCATGGGGAAGATGGCACCGCTCGCGATCATGCGGTCGACGCGATTGCGAACCGTCGGTTCGGAGACCCCGACGGTGCGCGCGATGCTGGCGTACGACCGGCGGGCGTTCGGGCGCAGCAGTCTCATGATGCGGCGGTCGAGCTCGTCCATCTCAATCGTCCCGAACGGCGTCTGTCCCGCTCTGATCATGGTGATGGTCCTCTCTGCGTGATGCTCAGCGTGGATGCTGGGATCATTTCCGTTTCACTAACCAAATGCAAGTGTTCACATTGGGAAGAAAGCCAATGCGCTTGTTTCTCATCAGAAAGAGTCGCCATCCGCTTGACACCGCCCGAGCGGGGTGGCATTGTGCCCTTCACGAGGTGCCTTGGGCGTCACTCAGGGCCGCCGCATGGCTGCGGCAGAGCGGAGGGCTTCGGCCTGCGGAGGAGCGTGCGCGGATGAAAGCGAAAACGACGTGGCTCGCCGAGTCGGAGAAGAGCCGCATCGCCGACCAGGCCATCGAACTGCTCGCCGGCACCGGCATGCGCTTCGCCGGCTCCAAGGTGCTCCCCCTGCTGGCCGCGCGCGGCGCGGAGGTCGACGAGGCTACGGGCATCGCGCGCCTGCCGCGAGAGCTCGTCGAGTGGGCGCTCGCGCAGTGCCCGCGGTCGTTCGTGATGGCCGGCGCCACTGCGGCGGACGACGTCGTCCTCGGCGCCGACGAACCATTTCATTTCACGCCCAGCGGGTGCGTCGCCAAAACCCTGGACTTCCGCACGGGCGTGCGCCGGCCCAGCACGCTCCAGGACCTGCGGGAGTGCACCGCCGTTCTCGACGAGCTGCCGCAGCTCGACCTGATGTGGACGCAGGTCAGCGCCACCGACGTGCCGCTCGAGCGCCGCGAGCTCGTGGAGTACTTCACGATGCTCACCGAGACCTCGAAGCACGTGACGTTCGTGGACTGCCCGAACGAGGTCGGCGCCGTGATCCGCATTTGCGAGGTGGTGTCGGGCGACCTCGACAGCTTCCGCGAGCGGCCGCGCATCTCGACCGTCGTGACCGCGGCCTCACCGCTGCAGGTCGAGGGCCCGGTGCTCGACGTTCACATCGCCCTGGCTGCCCGAGGCGTGCCCGTCGAGGTCTATTCGATGACGATCGCCGGCGCGACCTCGCCGGTGACGCTCGCCGGCACGGTCGTCCAGGGGCTGGCGGAGTTCCTCGGGGTCGCCACCGCCCTGCAGGTTGCGGCGCCGGGCGCGAAACTGGTGTTCTGTTTCGGGTCGGGCGTCCTCGACATGCTGCGCACCACGTTCTCGCTGGGCTGCGTGGAGAGCGCCCTCATGGGCGCGATGGCCACCGAGGTGGGCCACTATCTCGGCGTCCCAACTCTCAACCCGGGGCTCTCCACCGACAGCAAGCATCCCGGGCTGCAGACCGGCTACGAAAAGGCGCTCAAGGTCGCGACCGTCTGCGGCGCGAACCCGGATATCGTCTCCGGCTGGGGCCTCATCGACTCCCACAACACCATGTACCTGCCGCAGTCCGTTGTGGATAACGAGATCGCCGCCATGGTGCGGCGCCTGCACGGCGAGGTCGAGGTCTCAGCCGCCACGCTGGCCGGCGAGTCCATCGCCAAGGCCGGGCCCGGAGGCGGCTACCTCGGCCAGAAGGACACGGCGCGGCGCATCCGCGCCGGCGAGCACCTGCAGCCGTCCGTCTCGAACCGGCTGTCGTACGACAAGTGGGTCGAGGAAGGCCTGACGGAGAGCGACGTGGCGAACGCCGCGGTCGAGCGCATCCTCGCGGCCCGTGCCGCGAAGCAGCCGTATCTCGACGATGGGCAGCTCGACGAGCTGGCCGCGATCTGCAAGATGGACGCCGACGGTGTCCGACGCGCCCGCCGCGCATGAAGCTGCGGGGGCTCCTTCCCAACCGAGCGGAGGCAGCATGACCATGAAGATCGGCTATATCGGGCTCGGCAGTCTCGGCCGGCACCTGGCCGCGAGCCTGCTGCGCGCCGGCTTCCCGGTCACGGTGTACGACGTCGACAAGAGCTGCGCCATCGAGCTGGTCGAGGCGGGCGCCACCTGCGTCGACTCGGCCGAGGAGACGGCGCGCGCGTCGGACACCGTCATCACCTGCCTGCCCTCCCCCGAGATCGTCGCTGAGACGGTGGCCGGCGAGCACGGCATCCTGAAGGGGCTCGCTGCCGGCGGCACCTGGATCGACATGAGCACCAACGACCTGCACGAGCTGCAGCGTCTCGCCGCCCTGGCTGCCGAGCAGGGCGTCTCCACGCTGGAGGCGCCCGTTACCGGCGGCGTGCATCGGGCGGCGGCCGGCATGATCACCGTGCTCGTCGGCGGCGACGAGGCCGTCTTCGAGAAGCACCGGCCGCTCTTCGAGGCGATGGGCGGCAGGGTCTTCTACATCGGCAAGCTGGGCCAGGCCTCGGTGATCAAGGTGATCACCAACATGCTGGCCTTCATCCACCTGGTGGCTGACGGCGAGGCGCTGATGCTGGCCAAGCGCGGCGGCGTCGATCTCAAGCTGGCCTGGGACGTCATCGAGGCCAGCTCGGGCAACAGCTTCTGCCATGAGACCGAAGGCCAGCTCATCCTCAACGGCAGCTACAACATCAATTTCACCATGGACCTGGCCCGCAAGGACCTCTACTTCGCCCACCAGATGGGCCGCGAGTTCGGCGTGCCGCTGGAGCTTGGCGGCCTCACCGAGCAGATCTTCGCCCGCGCCCGCGCCGCATATGGCGGCGACGCGCAGTCGCCGATGGTCGTCAAACTGCTCGAGGATGCCGTGGGCACCGACCTGCGCGCCCCAGGTTTCCCCGCCGAGCTTGAGCCCGAGTGAAGGAGACAGGCGTGACCGACATCAGGGATTTCGGGATGGGCTTCTTCTCCATCAAGGGCAAGAACGCCATCGTGACCGGAGGCAACACCGGACTCGGCCGCGCCTTCACTCTGGCCCTGGCCACGGCCGGAGCCAACGTCATGGTCCCCAGTATCGTGGACGACGACGGCTCGACCAGGGAGCTCGTCGAGGTACACGGCAGTCGCTACGAGTTCCTGCAGGCCGACATCACGGCGCCGGGCGCGCCGGAGCAGATCGTCGACCACTGCGTGGAGCGGTTCGGCGCGCTCGACATCCTCGTCAACTGCGCCGGCATCTGCCCGCTCGCCAGCGTCCTGGACTTCGGCCGTCCGCAGTGGGACGCGACCGTCGCCGTCAATCTGACGGCCGCGTTCGAGATGGCCCTCGAGTCCGCCAAGCACATGATCGCGCAGCGCAGCGGAAAGATCGTCAACATCTGCTCGCTCTTCTCGTTCCTCGGTGGCCAGTGGTCGTCGGCATACGCCGCCACCAAGCACGGCCTGGCCGGGTTCACCAAGGCCTATTGCGACGAGCTCGCGCAGTACAACGTCCAGGTCAACGGCATCGCCCCCGGCTACTACGCGACCGAGATCACCACCGCCACGCGCAGCGATCCGGAGAAGAACAAGCGCGTCCTCGACCATATCCCGGCCGGACGCTGGGGCGAGCCGCTCGACCTGATGGGCGCCGTCGTCTTCCTCGCCAGCCAGGCTTCCGACTACGTCAACGGCCACGTGCTCGTGGTCGACGGCGGCTACCTCGTCAGGTAGGCAGCAGGAGCGGCGAGGAGAGCGACAGGACATGGCGAGCAAGTACATCATCGGCGTGGACGGGGGCTCGCAGAGCTCCAAGGTTGTCATCTACGATCTCGAGGGCAACGCCGTCTGCGAGGGCCGGCAGGTTCTGCGTCCGATGAGCCGCCCCCGGAACGGGATCGTGGAGCATCCGGACGACGACCTGTGGGACTCGATAACCGCCGCCAGCCGGCAGGCCATGGCGGCGTTCACCGGCGATCCGCAAGACATCGTCGGCGTGGGCCTCTGCACGATCCGCTGCGAACGCACCTTCCTCAAGGCCGACGGCTCGCTGGCTTCGCCGGCGATGAGCTGGATGGACACGCGCGCCTACGAGCCGTTCGTGGCCGAGAACCCCGAGACCGCGTACTTCACCACGTCGTCGGGCTACATCACGCATCGCTTCACGGGGCGTTTTCGGGACACGGCCGCCAACAACATCGAGATCCAGTGGCCAATCGATACCGACACCTGGCGGTGGAGCGAAGACCCGGCCGTCCTCGGGCGCTGGCACACGCCCCGCGAGATGCTGGTCAAGCTGCAGATGCCGGGCGACGTCGCCGGGTACGTTACCCGGGAGGCCGCCGAGGCCTCCGGCATCCCCGAAGGCCTCCCCGTCGTACAGACCGCCAACGACAAGGCGGTCGAGGCCCTCGGCTCCGGCTCCCTCAATGAGAGGACCGCTCTCATCTCCCTGGGCACCTACATCGCCGCGATGGTGCACGGCCGTGAGAACCGCAAGACGCCCGTCGAGTTCTGGACGAACTTCGCCTGCGTCCCCGGGCGGTACCTCTACGAGAGCCACGGCATCCGGCGCGGCATGTGGACGCTCAGCTGGTTCCTCGACCTCCTCGGACCGGAGGTCGCCGACAAGGCCGCCTCCGCTGGGTTGTCCCGCGAGCAGTACCTCGAGCGCGAGGCCAGGGACGTGTCCGCCGGCAGCGACGGGCTGATGTCGGTTCTCGACTGGCTGGCGCCGGGCGATAAGCCGTTCCGCAAGGGCGTCATGATCGGGTTCGACGCCCGGCACACGAGGGCGCACGTCTACCGCTCGATCCTCGAGGCAATCGCGCTGACGATGAAGAACCGGGTCGACGCGATGTGCGAGGAGCTCGGCATCGCCCTCGACGAGATCGTCGTCTCGGGCGGGGGCGCCAGCAGCCCCCTGTTCATGCAGATCTTCGCGGACGTCTTCGGCATCCCGGCGTCACGCAGCGCCGGCAAGGGCGGGGCGAGCCTCGGCGCCGCTATCTGCGCGGCGGTGGCGACGCACGTCTATCCGGACTTCGAGACCGCCGCGGCCGCCATGACGAAGGACCGCGAGTCGTTTGCGCCGAACCCGGCGAACGTCGACGTGTACCGGCAGATGAACGAGACTGTCTACCAGACCATACGCGACCACACGGATGAGGTCCTCGAGCGGTCCTATCCGATCTTCCACTGAAAAGGATCGCCATCATGCATTTGAGCAGAGAAGCCATCGTCGAAGGCCTGCAGCGCATCGTGGGGCCGGATGACGTCGTCACCGACGAAGCCGTGCTCACCGCCAGCAGCGTGGACAACTTCCGCAAGCTGGAGAACATCTTCGGCGTCCACACCCGGCCCCTGCCGGCCGCGATCGTGATGGCGCGCAGCACCCAGCGGGTGGCCGAGCTCCTGCGCTTCGCCGACGAGCACGGCGTCAACGTGATCCCGCGCACGGGAGCCACGGCGACCGAGGGCGGCCTGGAGAGCGCGGTCGCCGACTCGGTCATCATCGACGGCTCGGCGATGAACCAGATCGTGAGCATCGATGCCTACAACATGCAGGCGACGGCTCAGTGCGGCGTGCCGCTGCAGGTGCTGGAGGACCGGGCGCGGGAGCAGGGGCTCACCACCGGGCACTCCCCCCAGTCGAAGCCCGTGGCCCACATGGGCGGCCTCGTGGCAACGCGCAGCATCGGCCAGTTCTCGACCCTGTACGGCGGCATCGAGGACATGGTCGTCGGCCTCGAAGCCGTCTTCCCCGGCGGCCGGGTGACGCGCATCAAGAACGTGCCCCGCCGGGCGGCGGGTCCGGATATCCGGCACGTCATCATCGGCAACGAGGGCGCCCTGTGCTTCATCACCGAGGTGACGGTGAAGCTCTTCCCGTACTTCCCCGAGAACAACACCTTCCTCGGCTGGACCCTGAAGGACATGAAGACCGGCTTCGAGGTCCTGCGCGAGGTCATGGTGAGCGGCTACAAGCCGTCGGTGGCGCGGGTCTACGACCCCGGCGACGCGGGCCTGCACTTCTCGCACTTCGCCGCCGAGGACGACTGCGTCCTGCTCTTCATGGCCGAGGGAGCGCCGGGGATCGCC
>Ga0209083_1001266_pt1 | contig 29792 bp, 1 predicted proteins | sample AM7aDNAmetaG_FD_184132 | JGI IMG/M metagenome (GOLD analysis project Ga0209083, IMG submission 184132) | Freshwater microbial communities from Finland to study Microbial Dark Matter (Phase II) - AM7a DNA metaG (SPAdes) (version 3) | ecosystem: Environmental > Aquatic > Freshwater > Lake ... | reverse complement strand
TGGTAAACACCCAGTCGCCCGTGGCGAATGAATACCCGGTGGGAGTTAACCGCCGGTTGTTGACAAGGTCGCGGTCGTTCACATCCACCAACGCAGCAGAACTGTTCGCGTACACATCTGCCGCTAGGCGTTTGATTCCGATCAGGGGCACCGCGCCAACCGGCTTGTAGTGGTTCTGGATCAGCACGATATCTGCCGAGGTAATGCCGCCCCAGGGTTTTGCTGAAGAGAGGCAAACGGTATAAGCGCCATCAGCCACGTTCAGGAACTGGTAGTTCCCGCTGCCCGTGGAGGGTGTATTCGCCGTATACATGGTTGTTCCGGCCTGTTTGAGGGTAACCGTTACATCGTGCATCTGGTTGTTCACCGCGTTGAAGGCATAGGCGATATTTCCGCTGACGGTACTTCCTCCTGAAACCACGGTTACCAGGGTAAAATCGGAAACGCTGGTGCAGCCGTTGCCATCGGTCACTGCGACAGTGTAGGTGCCGGCAGCAGCCACCGTCGGGCTGGACGTGTTCCCGCCACCGACGATTGATCCGCCAGAGGTGGTCCATACATAAGCATAAGGCGCCACGGTGGCTGCCGCTACACTGCCGCTCAGGGTTCCCGTACCGGATGGCGCGATCTGGACACCCGGTCCCGCTTCGGCAACCGGTCTTGGCCGAACGGACACCGTAACCGTCGCCGACAGGGTTCCGCTAACCGTCACGGTATACACCGTGTTGGTTGAAGGGGAAACACTGACGGTGGCACCGTTCAGGTTCCCTGGCGTCCAAACGTACGTTGGCGAAGGTATTCCGGAGGATATGGCTGTCAGTGTGGCTGCGCTGCCAGTGCATATATACTGGTTTGCCCCGGCGCTTAATGACGACACGCTGACCGTGTGGGTGGCTGTAGCGCTGCAGCTGCCTGAGGTCCCGGTTACGGTATAGGCTGTGGTTGCGAGGGGTGAAACCGTTACCATAGCTGATGTGGAGCCCGTGTTCCAGGCATAGCTGCCGGCACCTCCGGCGGTGAGGTTTTCAGACCCGCCGCCCGCGATGGTGCTCGATGAGCTCGTTGCACCCGGCGCTGATCCGGTGATCTGCACAACGGGCAGTGCCAGCACACCAACATAAACCGACGCTGCTTCGCCCATACAGCCATTTGCATCGGTGGCCGTGACCGTGTAGGTGGTGGCAGAAAGCGGGTTTACAACCTTGCTTGAGCCCGCACCCAGTCCCTGATCCCAGGCATAATCGTACCCGCCTGAGGCATAGATGGTGGTGGGCGAGCCCGCGCACACCGGGGTCACCGTCACACCTGCAGCAATGCTTTTGGGATACACCGTGACAGGCAATCCATTGGTGTACCGTGTTCCACACCCGCCCGACGAGGTTTGCTTTTGCCTGTACCAGGTGGTTTGTGTCAGGATGCCAGGCAGGTAACTGAGGCTGGTGGCGCCGCCGATATCCTGGAAGTTCAGGTTGTCGTTACATCTCTGCCACTGGTATGCATAGGGTGACGTTCCGCCGGTGGCGGTTGCCCCGCTTATTTGGAGCGGTGCAGTATTATAGCAGATAGTCTGGCTGCTGCCAACCGTACCGGCAACAAACTCGGGGATAACCGTGACCTGCCATACCCCGGACGAGGTATTCCAGCCGGTATTGCACATGCCATCCTTTGACTGGCGCCGGTACCAGGCGGTTGCCGTCAGACCTGAGGGCGGGTCATAGGTGGAGGAATTGCTGGTGATCACAACAGGGGAAGTAAATCCCGGGTTTGTGCTGCTCTGCCAGCGGTAGGTAATATTTCCATCGCCGCCGTTCGAAACAACATTATTGCCGATAATCGCCGGGTCGCCGTTGTAACAAATGGTTTCCCCCATGGTTGCAATGCTTCCTGCGGTGAAATTTGCGTAAACTGTGATGGTTGTGGTGGATGTATTTACCGTTCCGCACGATCCGCTGGTGATTGCGCAGTAGTAGCCGGTTGTTGCGGTGATATTGCCGGGAACATAGGTTGAACCGGTTGCGCCGCTGATAATTCCCGAACCCGTGTACCACTGGTAAGTGTATGAACCATTTCCACCATTGCCTGTTGCCGTGAAAATTCCTGGTGCAGTGTTGTAACAAATGGGTGAAGTACCACCGCTGATCCCGGCAGTAAGATCACCGTAAACCGTGATGGTCGTGGTGGATGTACTTACCGTTCCGCAAGTTCCGCTGGTGATGGCGCAATGGTAGCCGGTCGTTGCAGTGATATTTCCGGGCGCATAGGTTGAACTGGTTGCCCCGCTGATAATACTGCCATTCCCGTACCACTGGTAAACATAGGTTCCTGTACCCCCAGTGACGGTTGCTGTGAATGTTCCCGGATCTGTATTGTAACAGATTGGCGAGGTTCCTCCGCTGATTCCGGCGGTCAGATCACCGTAAACCGTGATGGTCGTGGTGGATGTGGTTACCGTTCCGCAGGAACCGCTTGTAATGGCACAATAATAACCGGTCGTAACTGTGATACTTCCGGGAGCGTAAGTAGAACTTGTTGCCCCGCTGATGATACTGCCGTTCCCGTACCACTGGTAAGTATAGGTTCCTGTGCCACCGCTACCTGTTGCCGTAAAGGCTCCTGGTGCGTTGTTGTAGCATATGGGCGAAGTCCCGCCACTGATCCCGGCAGTAAGATCACCGTAAACCGTGATGGTGGTGGTGGAAGTGTTTGCCGTTCCACATGATCCGCTGGTGATTGTACAGTAGTATCCGGTTGTAGCGGTTAAATTTCCTGAAGTATAGGTTGAAACGGTTGCGCCGCTAATAATACTGCCGTTCCCATACCACTGGTAACTGTAGGTTCCCGTGCCACCGCTGACGGTTGCCGTGAAAGTTCCCGGGGAGGTGTTGTAACATATGGGCGAAGTCCCGCCACTGATCCCGGCAATAAGATCTCCGTAAACCGTGATGGTCGTGGTGGATGTATTTACCGTTCCGCACGTTCCGCTGGTGATGGCACAATAATATCCGGTCGTTGCAGTGATATTTCCTGGCGCATAGGTTGAACTGTTTGCCTCGCTGATAATACTGCCGTTCCCATACCACTGGTAAACATAGGTTCCGGTGCCGCCACTGCCGGTTGCTGTGAATGTTCCCGGATCTGTATTGTAACAGATTGGCGAGGTTCCTCCGCTGATCCTGGCGGTGAAGAGGTTTCTGACAGTCACCTGCCACACCCCGGATGAAGCAGTAAAACTGTTGCAGGTTCCGTCTTTGGCCAGCCGCTGGTACCATGAATTTATGACCAGGTTGGCAGGAGGATCGTAGGATGAAAGGGTGGCTCCCGGAATATCCACGAAACCCGATCCGGTGCCGGCTGTGCTGATCTGCCACTGGTAGGTGATGGCCCCGTCACCCCCTGAAGCGGCTGTGGCATTGCCGATATTTGACGGATCGCCGTTATAGCAGATGGTCTCGCCCGCAGCCTGGACAGCTCCCGGGGTGAACGCTGGTCTGACGGTAATCTTTAATGAATTGGATGAAACCACGTTGGTCTCACAGGAAACCTTTACTTTCCTCAGATACCAGGTATCTGCCGTGAGCGCTGCGGGAGAATAACTTGTCAGGGTGGCTCCGGAGATGTCCGAAAAACTGGTGCCGTTGGAAGACGATTGCCACTGGTATACTAAGGTTCCTGATGGAGCGCCTCCCGGGGCGACGGTTTCGGTGAGTGAAGAGGGAATCGTATTGTTACAGATGGCCTGGGCGCTTCCAATGGTTCCGCCATTGACAGGATTGGTACAGGGCTGAAAAAAACCGCCGAATTCATCCGCGCCGATATCGGGTGCAGTAGGAGGAAAGGTAGGCCAGACGGGATACCCTGTGTTCGGATATCTTGGCACGTTGTCAAAATCCGTGGAAATTCCGGGAATAACCCTGCCCCTGCTTTCCAGGCTGGTAAACCTGGTGCTGTCGATATGCAGGTACCAGGTACTGCTTCCGGCCAGGCTCAGGAAATTCGGGTTTTCACTGATGCTGGCCGAATCCGCCACAGGGCCGATATAACTCTTAAAGGCCGCAAGGGTCTGCTTGCCGTTGCCGGGTGTGTTGCCGACACCTTCCCCGTAAAGCAGGCTTTTGGCGGAAGGCGTCCCGGCATACAAATCGTTGTTGTTGGATTCGGGCCGGTAAGTGTAAGGGCCGGGGGAATACAGATACCGTATTGCCGCCGTAAAACCACCGGACGACCCGGGTGAGGAGGTGTTCACAACAATATTGTTGGCCAGGGTTACTTCCGTGTTGTAGGCATTTACTTCCACTCCGCTGGTTCCGAAAACAGAAGCACTGCTGGAGGCATTCAAACGGATGGTGTTATCGTAGATGTAGACGTCAGTCCCTCCACTGATATTCACAGCGCTGACCGCGTGCGCGTTTGAAGAGGACGGAGACGTGAGGTCGCCGATGAAATTATTGTAAATCGTGGTTATGGTAGAGTTTGCAACCTGCACGCCGCAGCAGATGCCTGATGATCCGGAAGTCAGAAGATTGTAGATCTTATTGCCGTAAAAATTCACACCGCCTCCTGTGCCGGAAAGGCTGGTTCCATAAATGTTCATACCGCAGGAAAGGTCGTGAATGACATTTCCGAAAACATTGACCGGGTGGGTCATGGCGACATTTGTATTCAGATACAGACCATAACAGATCCCGTTGGTGGTTATATTCGAGATCGTGTTGTTGTAGATCTTCGAACCCAAGGTTGTATTCCCGTCGCCCATGTAATCGCAACTGATTCCGTAACAGGTTCCTGTGGTGGGGTAAGAAATATTATTAAACGTATTTCCATAGATGTTCTTTCCCGGCATTTGGGATGAAGCCCCATCTGCCTGTGTAATTAAATAGATCGAATTGGATCCGGAAGCTGTTGCCGTGAAATTAGAGAAATTGTTATTTGAAATACTTTGGATACAGGCAATTGCAGAATTACCAGGGACAGAAATAAAAGTCAGGTCCCCGGAGCCGGTACGGGTAAACTGTGTGACAATCCGGTTGTTATCAACCGACAGTGAGTTCGCCTTGTTGCCGCTGCAGGTAAGAAAGGTAATGGCTCCGTTATAGGTGAAAGAAATGTTGGTGAATGTATTGCCGGTTACCGAGAGTGCGGAAACATCGGCATTGTTGGCAATAAAGGTCAACGTGCCCGTTCCGCCATTGTTGAAAGTGATATTTTGAAAATCATTGGAATTGGCATTCACCGTGGCGGAGGTTCCGCTGGTATTGCTGATCAGTGCAATAGTTCCCGTATTCGCGGCCGTGAAGGTCAATCCGTTGATGGTATTGTTGTTGACATTGAGGGTTGAAGAAACCGTCGCGAAAGTAATAAGGGACATATTCCCTGTACAGGATGTTGAAAGGTTGGAAATGGTATTGCCCGTGATGTTCAGGTTATACGGGCCTGATGCAACCCGGATCGCATAGAACATACCGGTGGTTGCCGTGCTCCAGTTAATGTTACTGATGGTGTTATTGGTAATATTCACGGTGTTGAATAGTACAGAATACGCTCCTGTGTTGCAGTATATGGCTGACAGGGATGAAGTGGTTCCGCTGCTGGTAACGGCTACGGTGTTGCCTGTGACATCCGCGTTGCTGTTACTGCCACTGTCGAGGTATATCCCATAAGTATCGGTCGTAGTGCCAGTCCCACCGGTAATTGAATTGTTATTGATCTTTAGATTGTTTTGATATTTCTCATATATCCCATATGCCACAGAGGAAGACCCGCCGAAATTGGTGATCGTATTGGCTCCGCCGACACCTATTTCGTTGGCCTGATCGTACAAAACACTGGTGGAAGTTGCATCATTATACCCGGTCAGGCTGATCCCGGAATAGGCATTGGAAATGGCATTGTTGTAAAACTGGCAATAACTCATGGCATCCGTGGTGGCCGTAAGGGTCAGCGCCGTGGTGCTCGTTGAAATGTGATCACCGCTGTAGATTCCCACGGAGGCTGTATTTGCCTTATTGAGTGTGATGGCGCAGTTCCGGATGGTCACATGCTGGCATCCGTCAAAAGGTGCCGAACTGCTTTTTTTGACCAGGGCGTATCCCCACTCCATCTGGGTAGTGCTATTGGCATTCGCTGACTTTTCCTGCACATCGATCCCGTCAAACGTGATATAATCTCCCCCTGCAATAACAATGATCCCGTCGGTGGTCCCGGTTCCTGTTCCGGCGGTGATCAGGGGATTGGCACCTGCACTGCTTTTCTGGAAGATGACCGGGGATGAAGCCGAGCTCATGGTGTTGGTGATCAACCCGGCAGTGGGCGATGCAAAGGTTTCCGTCCATCCAGCCGACACATTGAAAGTAACCCCGCCGCTTCCAATGCAGGGCGCGCTGTTCAGGGCCGAGATGGCTGCAGCGATGGAGGCATAATCCCCGGGAATGGTTTTCATGCCTGATAAACAAGCCAGGCAGGAATAGGTATTCGGTGTAGCCGGTGGTGTTGAAGCGGAAGGCGGGTTGCTGGAATACCCGGCAGCACCTGCCATGGGGTTGGCAATTATGTTGGGCGTAGCCGCCAGGTCCTGGGCCACCACGTAATACGAAACGACATTCCCCTGCGAAAGGGCCGGGTTCAGGGTAAAGGTATACTGGTCATTCCCGATGGAAACCCCCTGCTGGCTGACCCACGATCCCGAGTTTACTTTATAGCGGCAAACAGGCAAACCGGTGCCGGAAACGGGAATGCCGCTGGCATCCCGGATGGTCGCCGTGAGGGTCTGGCTCACCCCGGCAGGCTGGTTCGACAGGGGCGTATAGGTGATCATGGGCGGCGTGAGATCCGAAGCAATGCCGGCAAATTCATCTGCACCGATGTCCGGAGCCTTGGCCGGTGCGGGGTATCCTGTGTTCGGATACCGGGGGTCATTGTCAAAATCGCTGGTGACGGGAAAAGGCGCTGTAATGACCTGTCCGCCCCCCTCGCACTGCGTGGCTACATTTGTTTTCAGGTGCAGGTTGCAGGGGCTCGTGGCAACGTTGACAAATGGTGGATTTTCGCTCACTGAATTGAAGTCGCGCGGTGACACGGCAGTTTTAAAAGCACTTAGCGTTTGAGCGGAAGTCCCGCCACCATATAAGATCAGGTTTCTGGATCCCGGTGTTCCGGCATAGAAGTCATTGTTGTTCGACAGGGTCGAATAGTTAGACAAGGATGCACTGGTAATCCATAAAGCTGCGGATTTACCGTAAATACCCGGAGTACAGGTGTTTACAACAATATTGTTTCTCAGATCGAACGTAGGTTGCGTGTCAATATAAATGCCGGCAGTGGTGAAGGAGGGGGCTAATCCGCTACCCGTCATATAGATCGTGTTGTTATAAATGTTGGCATTTGACACCTGGGAAACCATGATGCCGAACAAAGAGATCGGGGTATTCGAAGTTGGAGTGTTATAAATTCTGAGATCCTCAATGAGATTGTTGTATATATTATACTGAAGAGCGGAAAGAAGGTAAAATCCACCTGCAACGGCATTAACTCCGGTGGCTTGCAGGCTGTAAAAATGGTTCTGGTAAAAGTCGATTGCTTTGAGCGTGGCCCCCGACACCATTACTCCCAGCACATTGTTCGTCGAACCAACAATGTTTCCAACGACATTCCCGTTCATCGCAAGAGGATACATGGAAGAACCGTTATATGATATATAGAAGCCCTGGCCTCCCTGCCCGGTGATATTGGTCACTGTATTCCCGGAAATGGCTGATCCTGAGCCGGTATTTCCATCCCCAAGAAAGCCACAATTCAATGCCGAAAAATAACAGTTAGAGGAAATATTTGAGACCGTGTTATTTGAGATGATTTTTCTCGGGCTGGGCGTCGAATAGCCATCTACGCATTGGATCCCGTAAATAGTGAATGATCCTGTGGTAAGCGCTGTTATATTTGAAAAATTGTTGCCAGTTATGGAATCAGTACACGTACCGGAGGGAACTCCGTTGCAATAATATCCATAGAGGTCGCCAGCGCCTCCGGAGCGTGTATATCCGCCCACAATGCTGTTATTGCATACTTTTATTAATTTTTGTCCATTTGCATATTGGTTTATAAGGTAATGGGTACCGGTGGAATTAAGATTCAGATTGGTCCAGGTGTTTCCGCTGATATTAGAACTGCGTCCGGTATTGGAATTGTAAATAAAGTAAATGGTGGCTTTGCTTAGCTTGGAAATCGATACATCTGAAAAATTATTATTGAGTATATTCAGGTTGGTTGTAGTGGTTCCCCCGAAATTACCAATTCCATATAAAATGCCGGCGAACGCGGATACACCAGGATACGATTCGCTGAGCTGATTGCCGGTAATATTTATGGTCCCGGGACAGGCTCCCGCGTTGTAGATCAAAAAAGTAGCACCATAGGACATGTTGTCGGAATTCCCTGAGAAAATGTTATTCTGGATATTTACCATGGTAGAAGCTGCTTCGTTGTTAATGCCGAAAAAATTACCACTGTAGTTGTTAGAATTGGTACACCCGGCAATGGTATTATTGGAGATGGTGATGGTGTTGCCCCCTCCTGTATCACCGGCATTATTTTCGAAGCAGGTAACATCCGTTGTAGAACCTCCCCCATGAAGCGTGACCGTGTTATGATCCATTGTTCCATTGGCACCGGCACCTCCGTTTGTGTATATCCCACGGAGTGTCGTTGGGTGGTTCACCCCTGCGCCATTGTTGTTGTTGATCGTGTTGTAGGAGACATTGAAACCCCACTGAAAGGAAACGGAAACGGCAATGGCCTGGTAGGATGCGCTGGTACCTCCTCCGTAATTCAAAATGTAACAGCCTGTGGAAGATGAATTACCGCCGATATCGTTGTTCTGATCCCCGAAAACCGGCGAATCATATCCGAAGAGGGCAATCCCGTTATTCACATTCTGAATGGTATCGTTGTAAAACCTGTTGTTCGAATTTGCTCCTTCCGGGGAGTAAACGGTAAAGGTTGAAGTACATGCTGAGGGTGTGCAATTCATGATCACAATCCCGGTTGATCCTGCAGCTTTGGCGAACAGGCCATAACCTGCGGCGCAGTTGTTCCTGTTCAGGATGATGCCGCAGTTTTTTATGGTGTTATGGTTGGCGCCATCATCGCCCGATACCTTGAAAAGCCCGTACCCGTATTCCATCTGCCTGGCCGGGGTGGAATTCCCGGCGGCTTCCTTCAGGTCGATGCCGTCAATGGTCACGTAATCACTTCCGGTGAGGCTCCACAGGCCATCAACCGTCTCACTCGTTAACGTATTGGAGCCTGTATAGGATGTCAGCACAGGGTTTTTTCCGGTTCCGCTTTTTTGAAAAATAATGGGTCTTGAAGCTGTTCCGGTAGCCGTAAGGTCGATGCGCTCTGTAAGGGTTTCGGTATAGCCGGCGGCAACATTAAAGGTCACTCCGCCTGCACCGACCCCCGCTGCATTCAACGCGTTAACAGCTGCAGTAATGGTGGCATAATCGCCGGGGATGGTCTTTGTACCTGAGATCTGACCGAAAAGCATGGTCGAAAGGACCATGCTGAAGCATAACAAAAAAAATTGTTTCATGGTTGTTATCGATTTGGTTAAACATTCCTGGGTAGATCACAAGTAATAAGAGAGAGTCAAACAGCACAACGAAAGGAGATGTTTCCCTAGGTTCTAACAACCAATACTCGGTGCAAAAGTAACCCTTTTCATAATGAAAAAAGACGCAGTTCCCAACGACCATTTTCAATATAAAACAGGCTGCCTGGAATACTCCCAGACAGCCTGTTTTTATGAAACAAAGGGATACCTGTTAACACAGAACCGGACGGCAGTCGCCGGGTTTAAACCCTGGTAAACGCTGCCGGCCGGTCCCGTTGGTTGAAAAGGTTATTTTACAATGATCATTTTCCCGGTCTGGACAAAGGTATCGTCGCTCGTCTTTAACTTCACCGTGTACAGGTAAAGTCCAGGCGACAGTTCATTGCGATCGAAGAACAGGCTGTGAACGCCTTCATAATCGTCGGGATCGTTGATGGTTCCAACCAATACTCCCAGCATCGTCCGCACCTCAACCGTGGCCTTCCCCTTCACGGGAACGGTGAACCGGATGGTGGTGCGGTTGGTGAACGGATTCGGGAAGTTGGTCAGGTCAAGACCCATCGAAGAGATGACATTCGAGGTTGTATTCTCGTTGTCCTTTACCCCTGTGTTGGATGCATCCACGTCGCCGTAGCAAAGTGCGCGGAAATCCTGGGTAACCGTAGTACCCGATACCGTGATGACGATGTCGGAATAACCGGCCGAGTTGGCATATTTGATCGAACCTCCAGACGGATACCCGTTGGCTGCCGAGATGTCCTCCAACCTGGTAAACACCCAGTCGCCCGTGGCGAATGAATACCCGGTGGGAGTTAACCGCCGGTTGTTGACAAGGTCGCGGTCGAAAGCGTCAACATATGCCGCGGAGCTGTTTGCATACACATCGGCTGCCATTCGCTTGATCCCTATCAGCGGTACTGCGCCAACCGGCTTGTAGTGGTTCTGGATCAGCACGATATCGGCCGATGTAACGCCGCCCCATGGTTTTGCTGAAGAGAGGCAAACCGTATAACTGCCGGCGACCACATTCAGGAACTGGTACGTTCCGGTTCCGGTCGACGGGGTCACGGTTGTGTACTTGGTTACATTCCCCTGTTTCAGCACCACGGTCACATCATGCATTTGGTTGTTCACCGTGTTGAAGGCATAGGCGATATTCCCGGTAACGGTAGTTCCTGCGGCAGAAACGGTTACCACCGCAAAATCGGGAACGCTGGTACAACCATTGCCATCGGTCACTGCGACAGTGTAGGTGCCGGCAGCAGCCACCGTCGGGCTGGACGTGTTCCCGCCACCGACGATTGATCCGCCAGAGGTGGTCCATACATAAGCATAAGGCGCAACGGTCGGAATGATGACAGATCCGCTCAGCGTTCCAGTACCCCCGGTGCCAATACTAATGTTTGGACCGGCATCAACGCCCGGTAATATACGCACAAACACAATGACCGTGGCAGTATAGGTGTTATTGATGGTCACGGTGTAGACGGTATTGACCAGCGGGGTAACCGTCACCGTGGCACCAGTAAGGTTCCCTGGTGTCCATACATACACAGGCGAAGGAATACCCGATGAAGTGGCGGTGAGTGTCGCTGAATTACCATAGCACACATACTGGTTAGGACCGGCGTTGACAGAGGCAACATTGACCGTGTGCGAGGCTGAAGCACTGCAACTGCCCGTGGTCCCGGTAACCGTGTACACCGTGGTCACGGCGGGGGCTACCTGAATCTGGGCCGTTGTTGAGCCTGTACTCCACAGGTAAGCGGAGGCACCGCCCGCGGTGAGATACTCTGAACTTCCCGCTGAAATATAGCTCGATCCACTGGTCGCACCCGGCGCTGATGCCGTGATCTGCACAGGCGGCAGCGACGTGATGCTTACGCTCACCGAGGAAGATGCTCCCGGGCAGCCATTCACGTCCTTGGCCGTTACGGTGTAGGTCGAAGCGGAAGTCGGGTTGACCACCTTGCTTGAACCGGCACCGAGCCCGTTATCCCAAAGATAGTCGGAACCTCCTGATGCAAAGATGGTCGTCGGGGAACCCGAACATACCGGGTTCACTGTCACACCGGATGTTACGTTGTTGGTCCCGCCACCGAAGACAAAGCTGCCCGGGGTCCCGGTACAGGTGCTGTAGTATGGGAAGTAGTTGACCGGTCCGCTTACCGAAGGACATCCCCAGTAATTGTTTATCGCGGTTGTTGTCCAGTCTGCATAAACCCCATAGTTGCCATTTCCGGTGATTTTATTATTGGCAAGGACCGTGGGCGTGGTGGCTCCTGATGTTCCAACGTGCATCCTGAATCCGCCCAGCGTGTTGCCGGTAACCGCATTCTGGGTAAACGAATTGTTCAGCGAACCTTCGTGAAGCTCAACACCGTATTCGGCATTTCCCGACAGGGTGTTTGCCGTGATGGTATTGCTGTTTGATTTGTTGAAGAACAATCCGCTCGCATCCTTGCTCCCGCTATACGCTGTCTTTGTACAACCACTGATGCTGTTGTTCGACAGGGTGTTGCCGGTGCTGTTCATGCCAAGGTAAATACCTGACCCTCCGGTCGCGGTAATTGTATTGCCCTGGAGCAGGTTGCCGGTATTATCAGGGTTGGCGCTTGTGGTGTTGGAAAGCACGATGCCGTGGTAACCGGAATTGCTGATGGTATTGTTCTTAACCGTGTTATCATGCGCGTGCGCTGTGAGGAAGATGCCGTTCGCATTGCCTGTTAGGATGTTGTCTTCAATGTCGCAACCGGTTACCCCGATCAGGCCGATACCATAATCCCCGTCAAGATTGCTGCCGGAGTTTCTCATGGTAAAGCCCTTCACGCTGATTCCTGAAGCATTCGAAGATAAAGTCACAGCCTTGCCGGTACCTCCTGCATCAATAATGGTTGTCGCTTTTACCGCACCCTGCAGGTTGATCGGTTTGGTAACGGTTACCTGTTCGTAATAGGTGCCTGCTGCAACATACACCGTACCGCCGCTGCCCAGGGCAAGCCGGTTTACTCCCGACTGGATAGTATTAAACCGGTCGCACTGCCAGCCTGAGGTAGATGACGAATAGGTCGCATCAACGTAGACCACTGTTTCCAGCGGATTTACGGTGAGGGTCCCTGCCGCAGAGATTGCCTGTGAACACACCCCGCTCTGGACAATCGCGCGATACTGCGTGGTTGATGTCAGCGCAGAAACCGTGTAGGTCAGGGCCGTGTTGGCGATATCGCTCCAGGAGGTTCCGTTAACAGACCATTGCCATTTAAGCACACTTCCCACGCTCCCTGAAAGGGTAAGCAGGCTGGTGTTATTCAGGTAGCATACGGAGGCGCTTCCGGTTACGGTTCCACCCACACTCAACGGGTAAACGGTGATCGTTGCAGTCGATGAATTCGCAGAACTGCATACCCCGCTCTGAACTACAGCCCTGAATTGGGTTGTAGTTGTCATCGCGCCGGGCGCGTATGTTGAAGCCGTGTTGGCAATATCAGTCCACCCGGTAAAGGGTGCTACAGATGCCTGCCATTTGGTGATGGTACCAATTTGTCCGGATAAGGTCAGCACACCACCGGAAGTTCCGTAACAAATTGAACTTCCTCCGCCAACTGTCCCGCCGGCACTGGTCGGATCAACTGTTACGGTTGCATAGGCTGAGTTTGCCTGGCTGCATACACCGCTTTGAACCACCGCTCTGAAACGGGTCGTTTCGGTAAGGGCAGCAGAGGTATAGGTCGTGGCCGTGTTGGCGATATCAATCCAGTCGGCAAACGGGCTGACTGATGACTGCCATTTGGTAACGGTCCCGGTATGCCCCGAAAGGGTCAGCACACCGCTCGTGCTTCCGTAACAAACGTTTGTCAATCCTGAAACCGTTCCTCCGACACTTGCCGGATCAACGGTGACCGTGGTTGACGTGGAGATGGCTGCATTGCACACGCCGCTCTGGATCACCACCTGGTACTGCGTCGTGGCCGTCAGGCCTGAAGCGGTATAGGTTAAGGCGGTATTGGCGATGTCGTTCCATGATGTACCGTTGGTGGAATACTGCCACTTGGCAACACTGCCGGTATTTCCCGAAAGGGTCAGCAGCGTGCTGTTGGTCGCGGTGCATACCGTCGTGCCGCCCGAAAGGGTACCGCCGACATTCACCTGGTCAACAGTTACCGTGGCAACCGAAGAGTTGGCCGTACTGCAAACGCCGCTCTGAATCACCGCCCTGTATTGGGTTGTGGAGGTCAGGGCTTCCGAAGTATAGGTAGTAGCTGTATTTGCTATGTCGGTCCATGAATTCCCATCAGGAGAGGACTGCCATTTAACGATTGTTCCGGTATATCCCGCCAGCGTTAATACGCCGCTGGTACTGCCCGTGCAGATTTCGCTGCCTCCGGAAATTGTTCCGCCGGCAGAAACCGGGTCAACCGTTATCGTGGAAGATGCGGAATTGGCCTGGTTGCAAACCCCGCTTTGAACAACAGCCCTGAACTGGGTGGTTGCAGTGAGCGAGGATGCATTGTAGGTAGAAACCGTGTTTGAAATATCACTCCAGGTACTTCCGTTGGTTGAATACTGCCACATGACAACACTCCCGGTATTGCCCGAAAGGGTCAGCAGCGTGCTGTTGGTTCCCGAACATACCTCCGTTCCACCCGAAACCGAACCGCCAACAGTGGCAGGATCGACCGTGATTTCAGCAGGAGTTGCATATTCGGGATCACACACGCCGCTTTGGATCTGCGCCCTGAACCGGGTAGTGGCTGTTAAGCCTCCCGAAGTATACGTATTTGCCGTATTGGAAATGTTGGTCCAGGTGCTGAAGGGTGATTCCGAACTCTGCCATTTTAAGATGGCGCCCGTATTTCCCGACAGGGTGAGCAGCCCGGTGGTACCACCTGAACAGATGGTTGTGCTTCCGGCAATAGTCCCTCCAATGGAAGTAGGATATACGGTTACCGTTGCTGCTGATGAACTTGCCGCTTCGCACGCTCCGCTATGAACGAGGCTCCTGAACTGGGTTGTGGTGGTTAATGGTCCCGAGATGTACGTTGATGCGGTACATGAGATATCGGTCCATGACAAGCCATCAGGTGATGATTGCCACCTGACGATGGCGCCCGTGTAGCCGGTAAGGGTTAACAACCCGCTGGTGCTGCCTGAACAGATATCAGATCCGCCGGTCACCGTTCCTCCTGCGCTTGTTGGCTCCACAGTCACGATTGCCGGGTCGGCATAATCCACCCCGCACGAACCGCTTTTCACCACAGCCCTGAATTCGGTGGTTACCGCCAGCGATCCTGAAACGTACGTGTTGGTAGTGTTGGAGATGTCGGTCCACGAACTGAACGGGGAGACTGCATACTGCCATTTCACGATGGTTCCGGTTTCACCCGAAAGCGTAAGCAGGTCGCTTGTATTTCCCATGCATATCGAACTGCCTCCCGTAACGACCCCTCCCACTGATGTGGGATCGACGGTCACGGTTGTGGCTGCAGAATAAGTTTCAGGACAAACGCCGCTCTGAACAACGGCCCGGAATTGGGTGTTGGTCGTAAGTGCGCCCGACACGTAGGTTGAAGCAGTATTTGCTATATTACTCCAGGCAGAGCCATCTGTGGAAGATTGCCATGCAATAACCGAACCGGTGTTCCCCGTGAGGGTTAACACCCCGCTGGTACTGCCCGAGCAAATGGTCGCTCCGCCTGAAACCGTTCCGCCAACACTGGCAGGATTAACGGTTACCTGGGCAGCAGATGAAATCGCTGTAGTGCAAACCCCACTCTGGACCACGGCACGGAACCGGGTGGTTTGTGTGAGTGATTCAGAAGTATAGGTGGTGGCCGTGTTGGCGATATCCGTCCAGGTGCTGAACGGGGAAACCGCGCTTTGCCACTTGACCACGTCGCCGGTTTCGCCGGCAAGGGTCAGCATATCGCTCGTGCTCCCGGTGCAGATCGTTGTCCCGCCCGTAACTGATCCACCGATCGAAACCGGGTCAACGGTTACGATGGCCGGGTCAGAATTTGCCTGGGAACATACGCCACTGTGAACAACGGCCCTGAACTGGGTCGTGGCTGTCAGCGCGCCGGAAATGTAGGTTGAAGCTGTGTTTGCAATGTTGGTCCAGGAAGATCCGTCGGGTGACGACTGCCACTTATCGATCGTGCCGGTCTGACCCGACAGGGTCAATACCCCGCTGATGCTGCCTGAACATATCTCAGTACTTCCTGCGACCGAACCTCCGATACTCACCGCGTCAACGGTGATGGTGGTTGACGCTGAATTCGCGGCACTGCATGAACCACTCTGTATCACCGCGCGGAATTGAGAGGTGGCTACGAGGTTGGTTGCCATGTATGTGCTGGTGGTCACGGTGGCTAAGTCACTCCAGTTGCTCCCGCCATCATTTGAGGTCTGCCATTTAAGTATGGTTCCTGAATATCCCGATAAGGTAAGGGTGGTACTGTTGATTCCCGAACACACGGTAACCCCTCCCGTAACGCTTCCGCCAACCGATGGATCTACCGTGAGGGTTGCTGAAGCAGAATTGGCTGTGCTGCACGGACTGCTCTGAACCACTGCGCGGAATTGGGTCGTAACCGACACATTCACCGCGTTGTAGGTGGTAGCTGTGTTGGCAATATCAGTCCAGTTGCTTCCGCTGTTGGTTGAATACTGCCACTTCTGAACGCTGCCTGTGTTGCTGTTTAATGTTAACACAGTGCTGTTGTTCCCTGAGCATACGGCTGTGCCGCCTGCAACAGTGCCGCCCACACTTACCGGGGCAATGGTGATCGTGGCCGGGGTTGCATTGGACGAACTGCACGAACCGCTCTTGACAACGGCACGATACTGTGTTGAGATTGTCAGGTTGGTCGCGGTGTACGAAGCGGTCGTGTTTGAAATATCAGTCCAGTTGCCCCCGCTGTTGGTCGAATACTGCCATTTCTGGACGGAACCCGTTTGTCCCGAGAGTGTCAGCAATGTACTGTTGGTACCCGTGCATACGGTTGTACCGCCGTCGACAGTGCCGCCCACGCTCGCCGGGTCAACCGTGATGGTTGCCGTTGCCGAACTTGCTGCACTGCAGGTGCCGCTTTGAACGACCGCCCTGAATGCCGTGGTTGCCGATAAATTGGTTGCAGTATAGGTTGTAGCTGTATTAGCGATATCGATCCAGAGTAAGCCCCCATCGGTTGACCATTGCCATTTCTGAATGGCGCCGGCGTATCCGCTCAGGGTCAGGGTTGTGCTGTTGGATGATGCGCAAACAGTCGCACTTCCTGAAATCGTGCCGCCAACGCTGGCCGGATCAACGGTTACAGTGGCTGCTGCTGAATTTGCCGCGTTGCATACCCCGCTTTGTACCACCGCCCTGAACTGGGTAGTGGTCGTTAGGGCCCCGGAACTATAGGTAGTTTGCGTATTCGCTATATCCGTCCATGTTGAGAACGGGGATACCGAACTTTGCCATTTGACAATCGAACCGGTATTCCCGCCGAGGCTAAGCAGATCGCTGGTACTTCCGGTACAAATGGTGGATCCTCCTGTTACAAAGCCCCCAACGGTGCCGTCAAATATCGTGACTGTTGCCGCATCAGCAAAGGCTTCCGCGCAGGCACCGCTTTGAACCACGGCCCTGAACTGCGTGGTTGCAGTCAGCGCACCCGATGAATAGGTTGATGCCGTGTTTGCAATATCGGTCCACGATGTAAAGGGGCTTTCTGACGACTGCCATTTGGTGATTGACCCGGTATAACCGGATACTGTCAGCACACCGCTTGAACTACCCGCGCATTTTGATGATCCTCTCGCAACAGCACCGCCTGCACTGACAGGAGATACGGTGAGGGTTGCAGAAGCCGAGAAGGCAGGATTGCAGGTGCCGCTCTGTACAACAGCGCGGTATTGCGTGTTAACTGTAATGTCAGTAACAACATAGATCGTGTTTGTGTTTGAAATATCTGACCATGTGGTTCCATTGGTCGAATATTGCCATTTCACGACCGAACCTGTTTCGCCGGTAAGGGAGAGCAGGGTGCTATTAGTTCCCGTACACACGTTCGTTCCTCCGCCCACTGTACCGCCAACACTGGCAGGATCAACAGTTATTGTTGCTGAAGAGGAGAGGTCGGAACTGCATGAACCGCTTTGAACTACCGCACGGTATTCGGTGGCTGCAGATAAATTGGACGCCGTGTAGGAATAGGCTGTATTCGAAATATCCGTCCAGTTGGTGCCGTTGGCAGACCATTGCCATTTTACAACCGAACCGGTATAGCCCGATAAGCTTAGCACTGTGCTGTTGGTGCCGCTGCAAACCGAGGTGGTACCGTTCATTGTTCCTCCAACGCTGGTTGGGGTCACCGTAACCGTTGCAGGCGCGGAACTAGCTTCTGCACAATTCCCGCTTTGAACCACTGCATGGTATTGGGTTGTGGTTGCCAGGTCGGTGGCGGCGTAGGTGGTGGCTGTTACTGCAATATCGGTCCAGCTTGAACCGTTGGTCGACCATTGCCATTTCACAACGGTTCCGGTGTTACCGCCCAGGATCAGCAGGGTGCTGTTGGTTCCGGCGCAAACAGTTGCCGAACCTGTTACAGTACCTGCGACTGTTGGTGGATCGATGGTGATGGTTGCGATGGAAGAATTGGCCTGTGAGCAGCTTCCGCTCTGGACAACCGCAAGGTATTGGGTGGCTGTGGCCAGGTTGGTTGCCGTGTACGTTGCGGTGGTATTGGCTATATCCGTCCAGTTGGTACCATTGGTTGAAGATTGCCATTTCAGCACAGTACCGGTATACCCTGTAAGGGTGAGGACCGTGCTGTTGGTGCCTGTACAGGCCGAAGTTCCTCCCTCCACTGTTCCGCCGTAACTGGCCGGATCAACAGCGACTGTTGCTGTTGCCGAGGTAACCGCATCACAGGAACCGCTTTGCACAAGCGCCCTGTATTGCATCGTAGCTATCAGGTTTACAGCTGCATAGGTAGTCGTGGTGTTGGAAATATCTGTCCAGGTAACGCCATTGTTATCGGATGCCTGCCACTTCACAATCGCCCCGGTATAGCCGCTTAGCGTTAAAACAGTGTTGTTGGAGCCTCCGCATACAGATGTTCCGCCTGCGATGGTTCCCCCGATACTGACTGGATCGACGGTCATGGTGGCCGGGGTTGAATTGGCTGCACTGCACGATCCGCTCTGAACAACCGCCCGGAACTGCGTAGTCGTTGTCAGATTGGTCGTCATATAGGTATTGTCAGTCGCCGATGAAATATCGGTCCAGCTGCTTCCGTTGACAAACGACTGCCACTTCACAACACTGCCGGTTTCCCCGGTCAGGGTTAACAAGGTGCTGTTGTTGCCGTTACAAACAGCCGTTCCACCGGTCACCGTACCGCCGGCGCTTGCCGGGTCAACAGTGATCGTTGCGGAAGCGGAGACAACCGAAGGACAGGTGCCGTTTTGAACAACTGCACGGAATTCTGTGCTGGTTGTCAGACCGGTTGCGGTATAGCTTGCCGTAGTGTTGGAAATATCGGACCAGTTTGTGCCGTCGGTTGACCATTGCCATTTCTGGACTGCGCCTGTGTTGCCGGATAAGGTTAGCAAGGTGCTGTTGGTTCCCGAACAAACACCGGTTCCGCCTGAAACCGTTCCGCCCACACTGGCAGAATTAACGGTGATCGTCGCTGTTTCGGAAGCGGCAGGATCGCATCCACCGCTCTGAACAACCGCACGGAACTGCGTGGTGACCGTCAGGTTCTCTGCGGTATAGCTGGCGGTTGTGGCACCGGTTATATCGGTCCAACTGCCTGCCCCCGCCGGCAGATATTGCCACTTAAGCACACTTCCCGTTTGACCGGTCAGGGTCAGCTGGGTACTGTTGACCACTGCACATACGGTTGTAGTTCCGGTTACGGAACCGCCAACAGTGGCAGGACTTGCCACAACAGTAGCAGAATTGGAAGTGGCCGAACTGCATGCGCCACTCTTAACGATTGCATGGTATTCGGTGGTGGCAGTCAGGTTTGACGCCGTATAGGTTGCTGACGTGTTGGAAATATCAGTCCAGTCGGTGCCATTGGTCGACCATTGCCATTTCTGGATGGTGCCCGTGAACCCCGACAGGGTCAGCAGGGTGCTGTTGGTCCCGGCGCAAACGCTGGCTCCGCCCGCGATGGATCCGCCAACGGTTGCAGGATTAACGGTCACTGTGGCCGGGGCAGAGGCTGCTTCGGCACACGAACCGCTTTGAACAATCGCGTGGAATTGCGTGGTTGTAGCAAGATCAATAGCCTCATAGGTGCTGCTTGTGACAGCCATATCAGTCCAGCTGCTCCCGTCGGTTGACGATTGCCATTTCACGATGGCGCCCGTATTGCCGCTTAAGGTCAGCAGGGTGCTGTTGGTGCCGGCACACACGGTTGAGGAACCATCCATCGTACCACCCACAGTGGGAGGATCAACGGAGATGGTTGCCGGAACAGAGTTGGCCGGATTGCATCCGCCGCTCTTGACAACAACCCGGTATTGGGTGGTGGCGGTAAGATTGGTTGCTGCATAGGTGGTGCTCGTAGCGCTGAGGATGTCGTTCCAACCGATTCCGTTGGTTGACCATTGCCAATTTTGCACAACGCCGGTCTCTCCGGCTAAGTTCAGCAGGGTGCTGTTGGTTCCGCTGCAAACCGGTACAGCGCCAAGGGCGATGCCACCGACTGAAACAGGATCAACGTTAACGGTTGCAACTTCGGAATAGGCTTCGTTGCAAGAACCACTCTGCACAACCGCCCTGAATTTGGTGGTTTCCGTCAGATCCGCGGCTGTATAGGTTGCTGTGGTGTTTGCGATATCGGTCCAGTCGATTCCGTCATTCAGTGTAGACTGCCACTTAACGATAGATCCGTTATAACCGGTGATTGTAAGCCCGGTACTGTTGGTACCGCTGCAAACAGTGGTTCCTCCGGATATGGCACCCCCCGCACTTGCAGGAATTACCGTTACGGTTGCCGGGGCTGAATTGGCAGAAACACATCCGCCGCTCTGAACAACCACACGGAACTGCGTGGTCGTTGTCAGACCGGTAACGGTATAGGTGTTGTCGGTCGCCGACGAAATTTCGCTCCAGGTGCTTCCATTGACAGATGACTGCCACGTCACAACACTGCCGGTTTCACCGAAGAGTGTGAGTGGGGCGCTGTTCGTTCCCGCACAAACGGTAGTACTTCCCAGTACCGAACCGCCGGCGCTGGCAGGATAAACCGTGATCGTTGCCGGGTCAGAAGTTGCAAAACTGCACAAGCCGCTTTGGACCACGGCACGGTATTGTGTCTCAGCCGTCAGGTTGGTGGCTGTATAAGTAGTGTTCGTATTGGAAATATCGGTCCAGCTGGTGCCGTCGGTTGACCATTGCCACTTCTGCACCAGGCCTGTGTTGCCGGTTAAGGTAAGCAGGGTGCTGTTGATGCCTGAACATACGCCGGTGCCGCCATCAACGGTGCCGCCGACGCTTGCAGGATCAACGGTGATTGTAGCCGCCGATGAATTGGCCGGGTTACAGCCCCCGCTCATCACAACCGCCCTGAACTGGGTGGTCACAGTTAAGTTGCCTGCTATATAGGTTGCTGTTGTGGCACCGGAAATGTCGGACCAGTCGGCGTCGCCATTTGCCAGGTATTGCCACTTCTGCACCTCCCCGGTCTCACCCGACAAGGTGAGCACGGTGCTGTTCGCAATGATGCAGACAGTTGCACCACCTGAAACGGAGCCGCCCACACTAATGGGGCTTACCGTCACGGTTGCCGTTGAAGAATTGTCTTCACTGCAGGCTCCGCTCTTTACAATCACCCTATATTCAGTGGTTGCTGAGAGGTTAACAGCTGTGTAGGTTGTTGCCGTGTTGGAAATATCAGTCCAGTCGGTGCCATTGGTCGACCATTGCCATTTCTGGATGGCGCCCGTGAAACCCGACAGGGTCAGCAACGTGCTGTTGGTCCCGGTGCAAACGGTTGCTCCGCCTGCAAGGGTTCCTCCTGCGCTGACCGGGTTAACGGTGACCGTGGCCGGTGTTGAATTTGCCTCGGGGCACGAGCCGCTTTGAACAACAGCCCGGAATTGCGAGGTTGTCGTCAGATCGGTGGCATCATAGGTGTTGGTGGTGACAGCAATATCCGTCCAAGTGTTTCCGTCGGGCGATGTTTGCCATTTCACGACATTTCCTGTATTGCCGCTCAGTGTCAGCAGGGTGTTGTTGGTACCGGCACACACGGTTGAAGAACCGGCCACCGTTCCGCCCACACTAGGCTGATCAACGGAAAGGGTTGCCTGGGCTGAGTTCACAGCACTGCAACCACCGCTTTTAACAACTGCCCTGTACTGGGTGCTGACGGTAATATCGGTTACGGTATAGGTTGTGTTCGTAGCGCCGGGGATGTCGTTCCAGTCGGTTCCGTTGGTGGACCATTGCCACTTTTGCACCGAGCCGGTCTGGCCGCCTAAGGTTAACAGGCTGCTGTTGCTTCCGCTGCAAACCGATGTGCTGCCTACGATCATGCCACCCACGGAAAGAGGATCCACGATGACTGTTGCCACCTCAGAATAGACTGCATCGCATGTGCCGCTCTGTACAACCGCCCTGTATAAGGTGGTTGTCGCCAGGTCGGTGGCTGTATAGGTTGTGGTGGTGTTTGCCATATCAGTCCAGTCGGTGCCGCTGTTGATCGACGACTGCCATTTTACAATGGAGCCGGTATAACCGCCGAGGGTGAGCTGGGTGTTGTTGAATCCGCTGCACACGGTCGTGCCTCCGGTAATGGAGCCGCCAACGCTGACCGGGTTAACGGTTACCGTTGCCGGTGCTGAATTGGCTGACCCGCATGCCCCGCTCTGAACAACGGCACGGAAATCTGTGGTGGCCGTTAAATCGATCGCGCTGTAGGTGCTCGAGGTGTTTGCAATATCAAGCCAGCTGGTTCCTCCGTTCACGGAGTATTGCCATTTTTGAACAGTACCTGTCTCACCACCCAGGGTCAGCACGGTGCTGTTGGTGCCGGAACAAACGGTGGCGCCGCCTGAAACGGAGCCTCCGACGCTTGCAGGATCGATGGTGATGGTGGCAGGCTGCGAACCCGCACTACTGCACATCCCGTTCTGAACGATTGCCCTGAACTGCGTCTCCGTTGAAAGGTTGGTTGCGGTATAGCTGGTGCCGGTATTTGAAATATCAGTCCAGTTGAGACCGTCGGTTGACCATTGCCATTTCTGTATAGTTCCTGCCTGGCCGCTTAAGGTCAGCAGCGTACTGTTGGTTCCCGAACAAACATTTGTTCCGCCGGAAACGGTTCCGCCAACACTGGCAGGATCAACGGTAATGGTCGCTGATTCTGACCCGACAAGATCGCACGGACCGCTCTGCACAACCGCCCTGAACTGGGTGGTCACAGAAACATTGCCGGCCATGTAGGTGGTGGTGGTAACACCGGTTATATCAGTCCAGGCGGTGGCTCCCGTGGCAAGAGACTGCCACATCACAACCGCACCTGTTTGGCCCGATAAGGTAAGCAGGGTGCTGTTCGCGATAGCGCAAACGGTTGCGCTGCCGGTAACAATACCGCCATCTGAAGCAGGACTTACTGTCACCGTTGCCGGTACCGAATAGTCTGAACTGCAGATGCCGCTTTTTACCTCAGCCCGGTATTGTGTTGTCGTGGATAAGTTGGTTGCCGTATAGGTTGTTGTGGTGTTTGAAATATCGGTCCAGCTTGTACCGTTGGTTGACCATTGCCATTTAACTACACTGCCGGTGTAACCCGATAAGGTGAGGGTGGCTGTGTTGACACCGGTGCACACGGTTGTTCCGCCTGCAACAGTTCCGCCCGCGCTTGCAGGATCAACCGTTACGGTGGCGGGGGATGAATTGGCCCCGGAACACGCACCGCTCTGTACCACCGCACGATATGTTGTGGTGGTGCCCAGGTCGGTTGCTGCATAGGTGGTTGCTGTATGTGCGATATCAGTCCAGTCGGTTCCATTTACTGTAGACTGCCATTTCACGACAGCCCCGGTATTGCCGGTTAAGGTCAGCAGGGTGCTGTTTGTTCCGGCACATACGGTCGACCCGCCTGAAACAGCGCCGCCAATGGTCACCGGATCAACGGTAACCGTGGCAACGGAAGAGATCGCCGTATTGCACGAACCGCTTTGAACAACCGCACGGTATTGCGTGGTTTCTGTGAGGTCAGTGGCGATGTACGTGGCACTTGTATTGGAGATATCGGACCAGCCGGAACCATTTGCCGCCGACTGCCATTTCAGGATGTTGCCGGTGTAACCGCCCAGTGTGAGCGTGGTGCTGTTGGTTCCCGTGCAAACGGAAGCTTCACCTGATATGGTTCCGCCGAAGCTGGCATTATCGACTAAAATAGTTGCCGGTGCAGAGTAGGCCATACTGCACAGCCCGCCCTGTACCACTGCGCGGAACATGGAAGAAGTGATGAGATTCGTTACCGTATACGTGGCTGAGGTACTGGCAATGTCGGTCCAGGTTGAACCGCCGTCAATCGATGACTGCCATTTCAGCACATTGCCGGTTTGGCCGCTCACCGTAAGATCGGTGCTGTTGGTCCCTCCGCAAACGGTTGTACCGCCTGCAACCGTGCCGCCAACGCTCTGTGAATCTACCGTAACCGTGGCAGAAGTAGCATAAGCCTCACCGCAAACACCACTTTGAACAACCACGCGGTATTCGGTGGTCGTTGTCAGGTTGGTCGTGGTGTAGGTCGCGGCCGTGTTGGCGATATCCGTCCAGTCGGTGCTGTTGACCGACGATTGCCATTTCACAATGTTGCCTATGTACCCGCTCAAGGTGAGGGTTGTGCTGTTGATGCCGGTGCAAACTGTTGTCCCGCCTTCAACTGAACCGCCAACACTGGCAGGATCAACAGTGAGGGTGGCAACATCCGAGAATGCCGGACTGCAGATACCACTTTGGACAACCGCACGGAATTGCGTGGTTGCTGTAAGGCTGGCCGCCGTGTAGGTGGTTGCTGTATTGGATATATCGGTCCAGTCGGTGCCGTTGGTCGACGATTGCCATTTCTGAATGGTACCTGCCTGGCCGCTCAGGGTCAGCAGGGTGCTGTTGGTTCCTGAACAAACGGTAGCCGAGCCTGAAACCGAGCCGCCATTGGTGGCCGGATCTACGGAAACCGTTGAGGAAGCCGAATTTTCAGGGTTGCATCCCCCGCTCTGTACCACGGCCCTGAACTGGGTGGTGGCCGACAGGTTGGAGGTCACGTAGGTACTGTTTGTTGAACCAGAAATGTCGGTCCAGTCGGTCCCGTTGACCGACCATTGCCATGTCTGTACCAAGCCGGTCTGACCTGATACCGTGAGTACGGTCGCATTCGCAATGCTGCAAACCGTTGTTCCTCCGGTAACCGTTCCTCCCACGGTAACAGGATCAGCCGTCATTTTCACGACAGTCGATTCCGCCGCACCTGTCCAGTCGCTCATGCAACTGACCCTGGCAAGGCGTTTATACCAGTGCGATTCGGTTATTGAGGCCGGATCGTAAGAAACGTCTGTTGCACCGGTAAGGTCGCTGAAGTTGCTGTTGTCGGCCGACCACTGCCACTGATAAACGAGGGTTCCCGTTTGTCCCGAAGGCAGGGAAACGCTGGTGATCACCCCCGGATCGAACGGGATGCACCCGTTCTGGTCGGAGGCAATGATTCCTCCATCATCCGGGTTGACGCACGAAGAAGGCGTGGTATGGCTGTTGGGGTTCCCTGTGGCCGTCGACACGTTGTATTGCTCATTTCCGGCGTCGCGGTTGTATTCGAACACCTGAACCGTATAAAGCGTAAGCGGCGACAGACCGGTAAGGCTGAATGAACTGCCGTTGCCGTTATACACGCAGAAGTATCCCGAAATGCCGAGCTGTGTTCCCGGCGAACTCCAGTCAGCGCTGGCGGTATAGGTTGTGTTGTCGTCGGGGTTGGTGATCGTTCCGCTCCCTTCCTTCACGAATACGGCACGTTTGGCACCGTTCCCGTTGGTCCAGCCAATGGTCATCTGGTCGAACTGAACGTTCGTGAACACGATGTTGGTGGCCTGGGTGGTCGGGGCAAGTTCGGGCAGTACAGTTTGCGTTTGGAATACATCCGAAGCAGCGTTATAATAGGAATTTCCAGCCTGGCTTGCCATGATGCTTGATGTTCCCACTGCGTGCAGCGTCATCGTTTTACCGCTGACGGTTACAACCGATGTGGTACCGCTGACATAAGTCACCGGGAGAGTCGAAGAGCTGCTGGCCGTAAGGTCAAAATCAGGTTCGCCGAGATGTTTGTCGGCCAGGGTCCCGAAGGTGATGGTCTGGTCGGCTTTGGTCACGTTGAAAGACTTGCTCGCTTCGCTGGCTGCATTATAATTGACAGAACCGGCCTGGTTTGCAAGCACGTTCACATTGCCCGTGGTGCCGTTATTGGTAAGCGTGCTGCCGCTGATGTGGGCTGCACTGCCTGTCTGGAGTGTAAGCGTCACCGGCAATCCCGAAGATGCGGATGCCACGACCTGGATCGGGTTAACCTCAAAATCGAGCAGGGTGATGTCGTTGATGGCATCGAGCGTGATGGTTTGATCGGCTTTGCCAACCGTAAGCAGGGCAGTTTTTGAAGCCGCGAGGTAATTGTCATCCGCGATTTCATTGGCTGTCAGGGTGGAAGTCCCCCCACCGGTTATGGTTACCGTATTGCCGTAAATGGTGGCAACGGAACTGTTGCTGCTGGTAAAGCTGAATGCGCCGGTACTTTGAGAGGTCGGGTTCAGGGTGAATGGCGAATCGCCGTAGGTTTTATTCACGTCGTCAAAATCGCTGATCACCGGGGTGGCCTTATTAACCACGAGGTTCCTGTTGACATTGGATGCCGGGTTCCACACGGCGTCACCCGCCTGTGAAGCCTCGATCACGATGGTGCCTGCCCCTGAAATACTCAGGTGGTTGCCGCCTGATAAGGTCCCTGGTCCGCTGATCACCGTAAAGGTCACCGTCAGCCCTGAACTGGCTGTTGCAGTGAGATCGGTCGACAAACCGGATGCATAGGTAAGAGGGCTCAAAGTTGCAAAGGTGATGGTTTGGTTGCCCTTGGATACATCGATGCTCTCGCTGATCTGCGCCGGGTTATAATTGTCGTCGCCCTTCTGTGCGGCTTTGATGACGATGGTGCCCGTGCTGTTATTCGTGATCAGTTTGTAACGCATACTGCTGCTATCAAGCACTGCCGGACTTCCAGATCCCAAAGTGATATAAACTGTCAGTCCCGATGATGAGGTGGCTGTCAGGTCTAGTGGCTGATTCTCAAAGGTTGCAAGTGAGAGGCCGCCAGTTGGTAACGGGCTCAGGGTAATAACCTGGTTGGCCTTTGACACGGTGAGGGTCCTGCCAACCTGCGCGGCTGCAGCATAATTGGTGTTGCCATCCTGGTCGGCGTATATGGTACAGCTCCCGGCCCCGGTAATGGTGATCGTGCTGCCATTTGTTCCGGAGCATGTTGCAATGGCCGGATCTGAACTGGTAAACACAACAGGGTTGCCCGAAGCGCCACCCGTGGCAAATGCCGTAAACGGCGGGTCGCCATAGGTCTTTGCCGGCAGGGTGTTGAACGTGATGGTCTGACCGAACTGGTCAACCGTTACGGCCAGGCTGTTCGAAGAGCTGGTACCGCAACTGTTGCCGGCTGTCACCGTGATGTCGCCGTTTTGGCCGGCACCGCCTGTGGTCACCGTGATATTGTTGGTTGTTCCCCCGGCAGTGATTGACCATCCGGTGGGAACGGTCCATGCATAGGTAGTCGCATTGGTAACGGTGCTGATGCTGTAATGCTGGCCTGTGAGGCCCGGCAGCTGCGCCGTGGTTCCGGTGATGGTTCCCGGCGTGTCGGGCGCACCCGGCTTAACAGTTACTACCAGGGTTTTTGCCGCACTTGTCACGCAGCCATTGCCTGCCGTTACGGTGATATTTCCGCCCTGGCCGGTTAAGCCCGTGGTTACCGTGATAGTAGTTGTAGACTGTCCTGACGTGATCGACCAGCCTGTTGGTACTGTCCAGGTGTATACATTTGCGTTCGTTACCGCGCTGATGCTGTATGTTTGCCCGGAAATCCCGGGGCATTGCGCCGCGGTGCCGGTAATGGCGCCCGGTGTGGCAAGCGTTCCCGGTGATACCGTGAGTGCCTGTGATTTGGTCGTCGTGCCTCCGCATCCGCCGGTAATGGTGTAAACGATGTTGCAGGTACCTGCAGCTACACCGGTTACAAGCCCGCTTGATGCATTAACCGTTGCAACTGATGTGTTGCTGCTGCTCCATGCGCCTGTTCCCCCGCTCAACACGGTTGAGTTGGCGCTGTAAGTTGCCGTTCCGCTAATGCACAACGGGGTCGTTCCCGTTACAGATCCAATGCTGGCATTGGGATTGATGGTAACTGTGACCGGGGTCCTGGTTGCTGAAGGACATGCTGCAACCGGGGTCCATGTGAGGATCACCTGGCCGTTGCCCGACTGCGAGCCTGCTGCGCTTGACTGGTTGGTGCCCGCGTTGTACGAGCCGCCGCCGCCGCCAACACCAAAATAAGTGCCGCCGCCGCCGCCGGAATAGCCACCGCCGCCGCCGCCGCCGGTCATAGAATACCAGTCGCCGCCGCCGCCGCCGCCAAAGCCGCCTGCACCGCCTGCGCCTGCCAGGGCTCCGCCTGCGCCGCCATGGGTAAAGGATTTCCCGCCGCCGGTTCCGTAACATCCTGAACCGTCGCCTGTCAACCCACCGCCACCGGCTCCTTCCGATGATCCGTATTGCGGGGCACAATTTCCTCCGGCTCCGCCTGAACCAGGTTGTCCACCGATCGCATTGTTCGCACCTGCTACCCCGGCATTACCCGTGGAGCTTACGGAACCCTGAGAAAGCGAACTATAATTGCTGTAACCTGAGTAGTACCCGCCACCGCCGCCACCGGCAATGACCAACGGGTTGTTGGAATAGTCGGTTACAAACGATCCGCCGCCGCCACCGCCCTGGTTGCCGAAGCCGCCCTGGCCGCCTGCGAGGATCTTCAACACCTGGCTCGGGGTAACAGTAACCGTACCTTTCATATATGCTCCATAGCCGCCGCTGGCCCATGGTGTTGACCCTCCCTGGGCTCCCCTTGCTTCAACCACCAGGCTTGTTACACCTGCCGGTACCGTGAAATTAACAACGGAACCGGAGTAATTGAAGGTTTGTGAACTTGACGCGATGCTGGCCGACCCGGCATAATAAGTGGTCGTGCTGGCCGGGGTAACCGCGAAGTTGGCCCCGCTGGCACTGGTTCCAAGCGATGTTCCTCCTGATGATGCCGCAAACCAGTTGATGTTGTTGCCGGTTGAGGTGGCATTCAGGTTGGAAGTGGCTCCTGCGCACATGGCGGAAGGAGTTGCCGTAACGGTTGATGGGGCATCCGGTAAGGGTGAAACAACAAAGTTTGTCGATACTGTTTTGCTACATCCGTTATCGTTGGATATCATATAACTGATCACGGCTGTGCCTGCCGATACACCGGTTACAGCGCCGCTCGTGGCGTCAACCGTGGCAATCCCGGTGGCATTGCTGCTCCAGGTACCACCCGAAGCGGCATTGACCAGCGTCGTGGTAAAATTAACGCAAACGGTTGCCTGGCCTGTATTGGCCGTGAGATCCGGCAACGCGTAAACCGTTAGAGATTTCTGTGCAGATGTGGTTCCTCCGCATCCGCCGGAGATCGTGTAGATAATGTTGCATGTTCCATATGCAACACCGGTTACAACGCCGCTGGATGAATTCACCGTAGCGATATTTGTATTGCTGCTGCTCCAAGCACCGGTTCCCCCGCTGAGTACCACGTCGTTTGCCGTGAAGGTTGTTGAAGCGCCCACGCAAACTCCCGGGTCGCCCGTTACCGAGCCAATGCTGGCATTCGGGTTGGTTGTAACGACAACCGGGGTCCTGCCTGAGGAAGGACATGAAGATACGGCCGACCAGGTCATGATGATCTGCCCGTTGCCGGAATTGTAGGCTGATGAATTGGACTGGTTGGTTCCTGCATTGTAGGAGCCGCCGCCACCGCCGATGCCAAAATAGACACCGCCGCCGCCGCCTGAATAGCCGCCGCCGCCGCCGCCGCCGGTCCACCAG
>Ga0209083_1001265_pt1 | contig 29796 bp, 22 predicted proteins | sample AM7aDNAmetaG_FD_184132 | JGI IMG/M metagenome (GOLD analysis project Ga0209083, IMG submission 184132) | Freshwater microbial communities from Finland to study Microbial Dark Matter (Phase II) - AM7a DNA metaG (SPAdes) (version 3) | ecosystem: Environmental > Aquatic > Freshwater > Lake ... | reverse complement strand
GGCGGGCGGAACGTTCACGAACTCAGTGCTGGTGGCATTGAGTTGCGCGACGCCTGAGGCGACGCTGACGTACACGACGGACGGGAGTCCACCCACAACCGACTCGACCGTTTACAGTGGTGCATTCACACTGACGAATTCGGCGACAGTGAAAGTGTTCGGGGTGGCGGCCGGGTTCAACCCGAGTGCGATTGCCGTCAGTAGCTTTACGGTAATCATTCCTCCCCCGGTGGCGACGCCGGCCATTACGCCGGCGGGCGGAACGTTCACGAACTCAGTGCTGGTGGCATTGAGTTGCGCAACGCCTGGGGCGACGCTGAAGTACACGACGGACGGGAGTACGCCCACAACCAACTCGACCGTTTATAGTGGTGCATTCACACTGACGAATTCGGCGACAGTGAAAGCCCTCGGAGTGGCGCCCGGGTTCAATCCAAGCGCCGTGGCTATCGGTAGCTTTACGGTAATCATTCCTCCCCCGGTGGCGACGCCGGTCCTGACGCCGGCGGGCGGAACCTTTACGAACTCAGTGCTGGTGGCATTGAGTTGCGCGACGTCTGGGGCGACGCTGAAGTACACGACGGACGGGAGTACGCCCACAACCGACTCGACCGTTTATAGTGGTGCATTCACACTGACGAATTCGGCGACAGTGAAAGCCCTCGGAGTGGCGCCCGGGTTCAATCCAAGCGCCGTGGCTATCGGTAGCATTACGGTAATCATTCCTCCTCCGGTGGCGACGCCGGTTATTACGCCGGCGGGTGGAAAGTTTACGAATTCGGTGTCGGTGAACCTGAACTGTGCGACGGTCGGGGCGACGTTGACCTACACGACGGACGGGAGCGACCCGACGACGAATTCGACCGTATACAGCGGAGCCTTCGTGCTGACGAACTCGGCGACGGTGCAGGTGGCCGGATTTGCGGCAGGATCCAATCCGAGCGCGGTGGCAGTTGCAAATTTCACAATTGTAACAGTCGTGGGACCAGATCTGACTGGGGCCGCACTACCGGCGCCGGGGACCAATGGGTGGGAGGCGGGGATTAGTGGCATCTTCACAAATCCGGTAACGCGCATTCCGGAGTATCTGATTCTGGGGGCGTTTGATGTTCAAAATATTGGGGGCGCGGCTGCCAGTAACTCAGTCGTGCACTTCTATCTTTCGCCGACGCCGATTTTTAATCCAGACACCGCGATCTTGCTGACAAAGGCAACCCGGGCAGTGCCACTCTTGCAACCCCAAGCGATCGATTTCACGCTGTTTGGAGTGAATGTGCCGGCCGGTGTGACGGCCGGTGGGATGTACCTGGTGGCGGTGGTCGATGCCACCCACGTGGTTGCCGAAACCAATGAGGCGAATAACATTCTGGTATTTGGACCATTGGAGGATACCTCGCTCCGGGTGGCGCTCCGGAAGTACAATCAGGTTCGGCATTCGATGCGGACGGCGCTCCGGAAATTGAAAGCGGCACAACTGGCGGCCGCCAAAAGCAAGAGGTTGCAATGAGATTTTGGGTTGGAATCGGTTTCATTAGCGTGATCGGACTCGGCATACCGCGGGCGGGTGCGGCAGTCTTGACGAGCGCGCGCGTGACTGAAATCCGCAACGACGTTCGGTATCAGCCGGCGGACGCAGCGGAACGGGCCGCCCAAATATCCGATCAGGTCCGCGAGACCGATGTGCTCCGCACGGGCGAGCGATCCCTGGCAGAATTGGAATTTAATGACAAGACGATTACCCGGCTCGGATCGTTGAGTGTCTTTTCGTTCAACCGCGAAACCCGCGAGTTTCGGGCAGGAAAAGGAACGATGCTGATTTGTGTTCCCAAAGGTGTCGGCGGGGGCCGGATTGTGACTTCGGCGATTACGGCGGCGATTCAGGGGACGACCGTGGTGGTGCAGGAATCACTGGTGACAGTCACCAACAGCCGCCCGCGGGTCCTCAGCACAGTTATTTTCCTCGAGGGTTCTGGCGTGGTGTATCGCACGGGGGACGCCAGTAAGACCGGGCTTCCCATTGGCGCCGGGCAAATAATTTCGCAATTTGCCGACACCCCGGGACTGGCCCAAGTGCGGCGGGTTGATTTACAGGTCCTGCTCAAGCACGCGCGGATCATTCACGGATTCAACGCCACCCTGCCGAGTTTGCCGATTATTCAAACCGTGGTCAACCAGCAGCAAGCAGATCTGCAACAAGGCAATCTGCAGCATGGGGGAGGCGGGAATCCGCCGGCTTTACCGCCGACACCCAGTTCATTGCAGGTGTTCGATACCCCCCAGCAGTCCCAACAATTTCGGCCGGTGATCTATTCGGTTGGCGATGGATTTTATCTGTCCACATTGCCGATTCCCGGTTACAACTCGGCCCCCTTGGAAGGCGGCGGCTATATCTGCCGTCCGAAGCACTAAGTGAAAACGATTCAGTTCATACCGATTGCGTGGGTGGGTCTGGTGTTGAGCGGCAGTCTGCTCCTGGCCCAGGATGCCCGGATCCGGCGCCTGGATCCGGTGGCCGGGATTGGCGTGTCCACCAACGTCACGACGGTCAGTCCGGCGGAAGGCCGATCCGGGATTGATTCTGAAGATCTGGGGCCGGAACTGCTTCTCGAACGACGGCCGAAGCCGCCGGTGTTCGAATTGTCGGCGGATTCCCAATACTCCTTTAACTCAAACATCCAGATGACGAAGAACCATCAAGAAAGTGATGGCGAACTGGATGAGACGCTCAAGCTGGCGGCGACTCCCCGCCTGTTGCCGCAGCTGACCTCCCTGGTGTACCTGACCCAACAATTTGTCCGCTATAATTCACATTCCTTAAACGATTATGACTCCCAAGCGGCCGGGTTCTCGCTGAGCCATCCCTTCGGGCCCAATGGCAGCTGGGGCACTCTGTACGCAGGCTTCGACGCCAACCGGTTGTGCTATCCGGTGGATGCCGGGGAGATTTTTAAAGAATACGACACGCTGCTCGGGTTTTGGCGCAGTCAACCGGTCGGCCACCGAATGACGGTGTCCTATGGCTATCAAATGGACTGGTTACCCAGCCATCCGTCCTCCTGGACACGGGTCTACAACGCGGTCTCGGTCAGTGTGAGTGTGAAGATTGCGGAGAAATTAACGGCGCAATTGTATTACCGGTTGCGGGATCAGGAATTTTTGCAGGTCCACCGGAACGATCTGGATCATCTCGTGTATCTGACCTGCGTTTACACCTGCAACCGATTCATCGCGGCGCGAATCTATGGGAGCTATGGCGATAACAGTTCCAGCGTGGCGGTGAATGACTATCAGGTTGCCAATGGCGGTGCCGGTTTGGCGTTGTCGGTCAAGTTTTGATCGGGCTGAGGCTGGTGAGTGCGTAGACGTTAAGTTTTTGTTCGCGGCCCTTCACCGCCGCCAACTCCATGGCTTTCACGACGACCCGGTCTTTGACCAGCAGGTAAACCGATTCCGTTAACAGGATATCGGTGCCGCATTGCTTATTGAGTCCTTCGACGCGGGAGGCAACGTTGACGGCGTCGCCAATGACGGTGTATTCCATCCGCTGGGGTGAGCCGATGTTGCCAACCACCACATCGCCGTGATTGATGCCGATGCCGATGCGTAAAACCGGCCGGCCCTGTGCCGCCCACGTCTGTTGCAAGACTTTCAGCTGGATGCGCATCTCGGCCGCGGTCTGGACGGCGCGCCACGCATCTTCCACGGGGCCGGCGCTGAGTGGGGAGCCATACACGGCCATGATCGCGTCCCCGATATATTTATCGAGTGTGCCGTTGTGTTGCATGACGATGTCCACCATCACCGTGAAGTATTCGTTCAGTTGTTGGACCAATGCCAAGGGATCACTTTTCTCGGAGATGCTGGTAAAATCCCGGATATCAGAAAACAAAATCGTGACCGACTTCCGTTCGCCGCCGAGGCTGTTTTCATACTCGTGACTGTGGCGCAGGATTTCCGCAGCGACCGGCCCGGACACATATTTTTCAAGGGTCCGTCGGACACGCAGTTTTTCCAGTCGTTCGACGGCGACCTGCAACGCGATCCCGAGCACGCCGGCGCCCGCAACCGTCCAGACCGGGGCGGCCACTAATAAAAGGGTTCCCGTGTGGACAAACACCAGATGAGCCACCCCAAAGTAGCCCCCGCACCCGGCCCCCAGCAATCCCAGCTTGGCCAGCGGATGAGCGCCGGTGTTCAAGACCAGTGCGCCCAGCAGTGCGCCGCCGGCGATGAGCAGGAATCCGAGCGCGCCGGGGGCGTCGTGCGGCGCGTGTCCGTGGAGTTGGGTGGCGATTCCGGCGGCATGCACCTCGACTCCATTCATGACCCCCCAGGGAGTCGGGTGCTGGTCATGTTGAAAATTTCCGCCCGGTCCGATCAACACAATCTTCCCGCGAAAAACCGCGCCGTACTGCAGGTTTTGCTCCCAAGTTTTGGCGAAAAATAATTCGTAAAATGGATGACTCGGAAATGAACCGGCTGGACCGGTAAAATTAATGTAGGGACCGGCGGCGGGCAGCACCGGCTGAAACCGCTGGGCGATTTGCCAGTCGAACGAGGCCAGAACCGGTTCCCGGTCGGCCGGTCGGATGCCCGTGATCTCGGCCGTCGTGGTTTTATATTTGCAACGGCGCACGACCCCATCGGGATCCGGCCAGTAGTTGACATAGCCCGTCAAACTTTCCATGGCCAGCTCCGGAGGGATGACCGGTGTGGGGGCCATCAATTGCCGCCCGTCATCCGAAAAATTACTGCCGAGCACCACGCGTTGGTGATGGCGGACGAGTGCGGCCTGGAGCGCTTCATCGTCTTTGGGGGCCAGAAATAGCAGGTCGATGCCCACGACCTGGGCGCCGGCTTCAATCAGCCGGTCGATCGCCGCGGCATACACCCGCCGCGGAAATGGGAAACTGGCCAGTTCTGCCAGTTGCGGGTTGGCCGCCAGCTCACCGGGTGTGAATTCGTCAGCGACGAGCGACCGCTGATCGATGGTCAGGAGAATGATTTCCGGAGCCACCGGCTGCTGGCCCCGGAGTCGGTACCGGAAATCGACAGTGGTAAGTTCCTGCCGAACCAGGCGCGTGAAGCCCATTTGCCAGGCGCCTGCCACCAGGAGCGCCCAGAGCAGGCAGAGCCCGTAGAGCTTGCCAGTGCTGGTCCGCCAAAATTGGATTCGTGACAAAGGAGTCTTCAACTCAAGCCGGATTTTAGGTGGGATTGTCACGGAAGCGAGCGCTTTTTTGTGCCGGCTCTCGGTGGGAGGGAGACCCTCATTCCCCCGGCTCATCGATGATTGTCATGGCGGCGGCGACGGTGGTCGACACCGGTGGGGCGGCTGTGGCTGCATCACGGGGGATCGGGGGATGGCTGACGAGCAACGACTCGGTGGTGGTGGACCAGTTATGTAAAATTGGCTGGAGAGCGGCAAGCCGCGCTTTTGGATTTTTGATGAGCGCCGCCTGGATGAATCCGGCCAGGTCGGCCGGGTGCGAGTCGCCACTCAGCGCCGGCGGTGGGGTGTGCCGATGCAGGCGAGCCCAGTCCGTCAAGGTGGTTCCACTAAACGGCAATTGTCCCAGCAACAATTCGTACGCCGTCACCCCCAAGCCATAGAAATCACTGGCCGCTCCCCGCTGGCCGGAGAATTGTTCGGGGGCAGCGTAACCGGGGGTCAATTGCGCTCCCTGGGTGTCCGTCGGCGCCTGGCCGGATGCAGCAATGCCAAAATCGACAAGTTTCACACAACCGTCCGTGCGCAGCATGATGTTGCCGGGCTTGATATCGCAGTGGAGCACTCCGCTGGCATGGGCGGCCTGCAAGGCGTTGGCCACGGCAATGACGATGCGGCGGACGTCGGCACTGGAGGGGCGGCCCATTTGCAGAATCCATTCCTGCGCATTGCGGCCGTGAATGTATTCCAAGACCAGGAAGGCTGTCCCATAACGCTCGATGAGATCATGGATTTGGACAATGTTTTCATGGGCGACCTGGCGGAGCAATTGCGCCTCGCGCCGATGCCGGTCGAGAAAACCCGCCTGATGGACCAGGGGGTGCGGCAGCATCTTGATGGCGAATTGGTCGGGCCCGCGAACGGCGCGAAACACCCAGCCCATGTTGCCCGCTCCCAGTTGCTGGACAATTTCATACGGCCCAATCCGCCGCGCCAGGACATCCGTGCCGGACCAGTTGAGCCGGTGGGCCACGAGATGCGTCAGCACCAGCCGCAAATTCGGCAGGCAATTGCAGAGATCATCAAAATGTTGCAGGCTCAACCGGTCTAGTTGGCAGTCCGTGACCGCGACGACGTCGGCATTGCGGGGCTGCCGGTCGAGGAGAGCCATTTCGCCAATGACGTGTCCGGCCGCGAGCTGCGCCAGCTCCGCGCCTTGGCGGCGCACGGCGGCCTGGCCCTGGTGGAGGAAATACAGGCAATCGCCGGTTTCGCCCGCGCGGATAAATGTCTGCCCGGCCGGGACCTTGCAATCCGTTAACCGGGTGCGCAATTGGGCCGAGTCGGCCGCGCCAACCTGACTCCAAAAATCAAATACTGGCGTCCCTTGTGACATGCCGCCAGTATGCCGGCAGTGCGGGCGAAATGCCACTTGATTTAGGTTGGTTGCTGGGGTAAGAGAACTCTGCTCGGTTAACCGGAAAGGAACTGCCAATGCCCTATCTCGTGCACAAAGACAAAGACGGATCCGTTATTCAATTCTGGAACCTTCACGAAGGCGTCATCACTGTGGGGCGCGCCCCCGAAGTCAACGCCCAGGTGGATGACCTCAAACTGTCGCGGAAGCATTTTGCGATTACTCCGGCAGCCGGCCAGTTTACCCTCAAGGATCTCGGGGCGGCCAACGGCACGTTTGTGAATGGAAATCGCGTGACGGAAAAAGTTCTGGCAGCCAATGATAATGTCCGGGCGGGGGATTCTTCGTTTTTCTTCATGGACGGCCTGACCACGATGGCGGCCAAACTGGATGATGACATCAAGAACCTGGGTAAATATTCCTTAGATACCGGTGAGCCACCCTCCCAGCCATAAGGAATATTTCGCACTGAGCGCCGCGGACTGCCTGGCGCTGATTACCAGTGTGTTTCAAGCACATTTTCCAGGCCAGGATCCCGGTTTTTTACGGTCCGCCTTTGGAGCGGTTCAGCAGTTTTTTGCGGGGCGCTATCCCGGCTATCAGGCCTGCGACAGCGTCTATCACGACTTTGATCACACCAACGTCGCCTGCGCGGCGGTGGCGCGGATTTTGGACGGTCATTTGAAAAGCGGCGCGCCGCCCAAAATTACGGCGCGGGATTTCGAGTTGACTATCGCCGCCATCCTGCTGCATGACACCGGTTACATCAAGAAAACTGGCGACCACGAGGGCACGGGTGCCAAGTATACCCTGGTCCATCCCTCCCGCAGCATTGAATTTGCCCGGGTGATGCTTACCCAGCTCGCGGCTGCGCCGGACGAGATTGCGAAGGTCCAGGCGGCGATCCACTTTGCCGGGACGGAAAACGATGAAGAGATCCCTGCCTTGCTGCCGCACGACCGGTTCATCGGCTCGGTGGTTGGCGCCGGTGATATCCTGGGGCAAATGGCAACCCCGGATTATCCCAACCAGCTGCCGAAGTTATATCGTGAATTCCGCGAAGGGGCGGCGTTCGCTGGCATTCATGGCACCGGGATTGCCCGCTATCAAAGCGCGGCCGATTTGATGCAGCGGACGCGCGAATTCTACCAGACCCACGCATTGAAATTACTCATCGGACGGTGGGGGCGGGTCCACGAGGTGTTGCGCTGTCATTTTGCTGATGGCCGCAATTATTACATCGAAGCCATCGAGCGAAATCTTGACCGGATTGACGAGTTGACGCGGAATCAGAAATAAGATCGGTCGCCGTGCTGTCCGCGCCGATCGCCTTGGATAGTTACCCTTCGCCATCAGCCGCACCGATCGCACGCCACCCGATCCGCCGGGTCAACCTCGTAAAGCCGCCTCCAGTTTGCGCCACAATTCAGCGGGATCTTCCAAGCCGACGGAAATGCGAATGAGGTTCCGCGAAACTCCACAGGCCTCCGCCCAATCCAGCTCGGTGTAATGCGCCAGCAATGTGAAGGGACAGGCCAAGGTAAATACCGTGCCCAAGCTGGGGCCTTTACAGAATTCCATCCGATCATAAATCTGCGGCGACGTGACCGCGGCATTCCGGGGGAGAAAGGTAATCAATGAGCCATAGCCACCGGTCGGACGGCGAACGGCTTCATAGGCAGCCGCAAATTCCCACTTGGGATACCAGACCTTCTCGATCGCCGGATGCTGGCGCAAGCGTTCGGCAATGAAGAGCCCGTTGGTATTATGCTGCTGCATCCGGCCCGGAAAGCCGTGGGCCTGCTGGTCCAATACGACTGCGTCCTCGGCCCAGAGCAGTTCCTCGTGTTGCGCTTGGACGATCGTGTGTAATTCGCGGAAGAACGGCGAGCGCGGATTGCAGATCAACGCGCCGCCCATGACGTCGCCCGTGCCGACGACGTATTTCGTCAGGCTCGTGGCAATCAGGTCGGCGTGCGGGCTCAGGTCCACATTGAACGGCGTGGCGACCACATCATCCGCCACCAACGGCACGCCGTGCGCGCGCAGCAGGGGCGCGATCTGCCGCAGGTCGGCCGACCCGAGCAGCGGGTTGCCGGGGGTCTCGCCGAAGCAGCCGGCTAACGATTGGCGGTGGATCAATTCGTGCAGCTCAGCCTCGATCGTGGCGATGTTGTGCAGGAGCGTGGCGTCGTGGCCAAACTTCTGCTGCAGCTTCAGTGTGTCCACGTACGGAAATCCCAATTGAGCCGTTGGCAGATCCGGACGGCGGGCGATTAATGCGCGCAAGGCGGCAAACTGTGCTGCCATGCCAGTCGGCTGCAAGAAAACGTCGATTTCGTTACAGTCGTAAAAGCCGGCCAATTGTTGCCGCAACGACCGGAATACTTCCGGAGCCAGGGTGGTCTTGCGGCCGGCCAGCAGTGCCTCCGCCTGCCGGCTGGAAACGATGAGGCCCGTGTGCTGCCAAAACATTTTTAAGGCGAGCGCGCCGGCGGCGTCAGTCACAACCGCGTGCTGGGGGTTGACCGTGGCGGGAGCCCCGCTGCGCCGCACAAATTCAGCGGCCATCTCGGCCACGCGCGCCGATGGAAATGGCCAGCCGCCGATTTTCCAAGTCAGCTCTTGGACGAGCGGATGGATCACAAACCGCGGGTAGCCGCTCGTGATGTGCGCCATGACAGTGGGATTCTTTTCCTCGTAGCCAACCACATCCTGCCAGCGTGGTAACGCCACGGAGACCGCGTGGACGGAATCCGGGATCGGTCGGCCGACGTCCGCGGCCTGCCACACTGGGTCTCGAAATAAATCGCGGGGCATGGGTTCTTCTTTAGTTGTCACCCTGAGCGTTCGGCCGGAGGCGCGTGGTAGGGATGGATTGCCACCGGCAAACGGCGTGTGGCGTCTCGTCCGACTCGGCTGTCCGGGCCGTCCGACTGGCCGTTCCAATGCGGCGCGCCCGGCGGTCGCGCCCTACCAATGACAACGGTACCTGCATCGTTCCGCTGAGTCGGAACAATGCAGTTGGATTTTGTCGAATTGTGGTAGGGCGTGGTGTCCCACCGCGCCGCTGCAGGAGATTCGACGGTGCGGCGGAGGAATCGACCATGCACTGAATGGTGAATCGGTCCCGCCATCGTGTGGATCGACTCGAAACTACAGAACGGCGGGCTGGGACAGCCCGCCCTACCGGGGAAACTGAATGGTTCCGGCTCAGAATGACAAAACTTTCTGTGTTCACTTTGCTCCCAGCGCCTGTTCAACATCGGCGATTAAATCCGCGACGTCCTCGATGCCCACCGAAAACCGGATAACACCCTCGGTGATGCCCACCTGTTCACGGACGGATTTCGGCACGCCGGCGTGCGTCATGGTGGCCGGGTGGCAGATCAGGCTTTCGACGCCCCCGAGGCTTTCGGCGAGAGTGAACAGTTCCAGCTTCCGACAGAACGCCAACGCATCGCCAGTCAGGGCAAGGGTGATAATTCCAGACCCGCCGGACATTTGTTGGCGGGCCAATGCGGATTGCGGATGGCTCAGCAGGAATGGATAGCGGATCCACTGCACGCGGTTGTGTTTTTCGAGCCAGGTGGCCAGGGCGAGGGCATTGGCGCAATGCCGTTCCATGCGCAAGGCAAGCGTGCGCTGGCCGCGTGTCGTGAGCCACGCATCAAAAGGGGAGGGCTGGAGGCCGAGTGCTTTTTGCGCAAAGACCATCCGCTTGTGCCACGTCGGGCTGTTCGTTGCCACAATACCGCCCAGACAATCGCTGTGGCCATTCACGTACTTGGTGGTGGAGGATAGCGAGATCGTCGCCCCGAATTCCAGCGGGCGCTGGAGATAAGGGGAGGCAAATGTATTGTCCACGACAACAGTTGCGTCGACCGCTGCGGCGACCCGGCTGATGCCGGCGAGATCAAGAATCTTGAGCAGCGGATTGGTCGGGCTTTCGAGCCAAACGACCGCGGGCTTGTGGCTGCGAATCTGCTCCCAGTTCGCCGGTTGGGTCAGGTCGTAATAAACGGCTTTGACGCCGAATTTGGCGAACACGCGTTCAAACATCCGGTAGGTACAACCGTAAATGTTTTCCTCCGCCAGGACCACGTCGCCACTTTTTAAGCTGGAGACCACTGCCGTGATGGCGGAGACGCCGCTGGCAAAACATGTCGCATGTTCCGCGCCTTCCAGGGCGGCGAGCGATTGTTCCAGGAGCCGGAAATTTGGGTTGCCGGAGCGTGTGTAGTCGAAGCCGTCGGGATTGCCCTGCTGAAAAGTCGAGGTCAGGTAGATGGGCGGCATGACCGCGCCGGTGTTGCCAACGTAGCCGCGGCCATTATGAACCGCCCGGGTGCTGAAGCCTTTGCGTTTGTCGTTCTTCATGTCGTTGGCGGGGAGTATACAACGACGCAGGCTGGCGCGCTAGCCCGACTTCCGATGCTAGGGTTGACGACGGCTTTGTGAAGTTGATTTTGCTAGGGTTTTGGCGTGGCGAGAGTCCAAGGTCGCCACTACATCGGCGCGAACTCAGTTAACTTCGGGATGGCTGATGCGCGGGAGTTCCTGCACTTCCTGTTGCTGGTCGATACCGCCACCGCACAGGCCGCGCTCTACAAAACTCAAGCTGAAAAAAAACGGACTAAACTGTTAGGAAGAAAAACTTGATTACTATTGATTAGCATGATCCAACACATATTTAATATCATTATGGCGTTCGCTATATTGCAGATTGATATTTATTATTGATATGTTACGTTGGCAAGCGTGACGGCTGACGACATCAAAAAAATTCGACATGGACTAGGGTTCTCGCAGGTGGAATTTGCGCGAGCGCTGGGCGTCTCTTTCACCACGGTAAACCGCTGGGAGAATGGCAAGGCCGAACCACAAAGCGACCGGGTAATCCGCATCCAAGAGTTGGCAGCGCGGAAAGAGACGCAAATTTCTTTGGGCTACGAAATGCCCGACACCATTCCGGTCACGCTGAATTTCGAGGGCGACCCGGAAGCCATCAAGCTGGTGGTGGATGCTCACCGGCTGCGAAACGGCCATCAGTTCAACAAAGCCTTCGGGTTGGAACTCTCCCGCGTCGTTCCACTGCCGCACCAGCGCGTCGCGGTTTACGAACACATGTTGCCGCAAAATCCGCTTCGGTTTCTACTGGCCGATGACGCGGGTGCGGGCAAAACGGTAATGACGGGACTTTACATCCGGGAAATGCTCAACCGAGGCCGGCTGCGCCGGGTCATCATCTGCTGTCCGGCCGGACTGACGTGGAACTGGCAACGCGAGCTGCGGAATTTCTTCGACTTGGAATTTAGGATTTTGCGCGGGCAAGATTTTCAAAACGGCGATCCACTCGCGAACGACCAGGGGCTATTCATCATCAGCGTGGACACGGCGTCAACGGAATCTATTCGTGAACGGCTAGCGGCATCACAATTTGACCTGGTGGTGTTTGACGAAGCGCACAAATTGTCGTGGGCGGACGGTCGCCGCCTTGATTCCAAGACCAGGCGCTACCGGCTGGCGGAGACGCTGGCCAAGTTCACGCATCTGTTGCTGCTCACAGCGACGCCGCACATGGGGAAACAATTCCCGTATTTCGCGTTGTGGCGGCTGCTGGACGCGAACGTGTTCTCAACTATGGATGCGCTCGGACAGATGGGGCAGGAAAAGCGCCGAAAATTTTTCATCCGCCGACTCAAGGAAGAGATGGTGGATTACCAATCGCAGCCGATCTACAAGCCACGCCTCTGCCAGACGGTCAAGTTTGACCTCTCGCCCCAGGAGCGCGCTTTTTATGACCAGTCATCCGATTATCTGCGCTGGAGTTTCGAGAACAACCGGTCACTGAACAAGAATGCGGCGGCGATGGTGGTGGCCGTGCTGCAACGCCGGCTGGCCAGCTCGACTTATGCGATGGTGCAATCCCTCGAACGGCGGCGCAAACGCATCCTGGACGCAGACACCACCGACGCCCAGCCCAGCGCGGAGCGACTGCTGGAACAATTCGACACGACCACCGCCGACGACTCCGAACCCACAGAGACGGGGGCGGAGAGCCAGGAGCGCGTCGAGGAACAGGCGCTGGCGCTGGCGAAACCACAAACGGAAAAACAGCGCGACGTGGAGCTGCGATATCTGGATGAAATCATCAAGCAGGGCGAAGGCATCCTGAGCGCGCAATGTGAGACGAAATTTCTGAAGCTGCGTGAATTGGTGGACGCGGCGGAATTTCAACAGGAGCGGCTGCTGATTTTCACGGAGCATCGCGATACGCTCGAATACTTGCAGCACCGGTTTGAAGCATTGGGCTACACTGGTCAAATCGCGGCGATCCATGGTGGTATGGATGTGGAAGAACGGGAACGCCAGCGGATATTCTTCATGCCCCCGGCGGAACGCCGGCGCCAAAACCTGCCCAACCCGGATGCGCCGAGCGCCCGGATCATGCTGGCAACGGATGCCGCGGGCGAAGGCATCAATCTGCAATTTGCCTGGCTGATGGTGAATTTCGATGTGCCGTGGAATCCGGCGCGGCTGGAACAGCGCATGGGCCGGTTGCACCGGTTCGGCCAGCGCCATGATGAAGTCCGCATTTTTAACTTTATTGCCGACCAGACCCGCGAAGGCGACGTGCTGGCGACGTTGCTGACGAAACTGGATGAAGCGCGGCGCGAACTTTGCACCGACAAGGTTTTCGACGTGATTGGCCAGCAACTCCAGGAAGTCTCGATCCGCGACCTGTTGCGCGAAGCCCTATTTGAAACCGCGCCTTACTCCGCGCAGAAACAACTGGAATCCATGTTCGCAACGCAGCGACTGCGATCGGCGGTCGAGGAACAGCGGAAACACGCTTCCTCGTTCGGTGATGTCGCCAAACGGCTGGGCCAATTGAACAGCGAAATTGAAGTCGAGCGATTCAACCAACTCCTGCCGGCCTATGTGCAAAACTTTGCCGAGAAGGCGTTGCCCCGGTTGGGATTTGAGATTGACGGCGATCTGAACCAGCGCGCCCGGCTGAACCGTAGTTCCGGGTCGAACTGGATTGAACCGCTGGCAAGCCACTGGCGCGGCGGATTACCGCCATACATTTCCGTCCGACGCGACGGTTCGGCGGGTAGCGATGCCGCCCCGATTGCCTTCCTGCGTCCGGGCGAGCCGTTATTCAACGCCTTTTGCGATGAAACCATCCGGCGGTTTGGCAACGAGGCGCAACGCGGTGGGTTTTTCCTCGACCCCACGGCGGAGCAACCCTACTACACAGCATTGTATGTATGCCAGTTGGGTGAGCGGTCGTTGCGTGGCGGCGATGCGAAGCCGCGTTTGTTGGACCGCCGGCTGATGGGCCTGCGTTGGGACAATACTGGCGAGTTCACTGCCTGCGCCCCGAACCATTTGATTGCTTTGGTGGGTGCGCCGCCGTCACTTGCGTGGAAAGCGGGCGCGCTGCTGCAATCGCCGTTGGACCAGGTCCACCGCGCCGATGCCTACGCCCGGATGCAGGCCGAAACCACCTTTTTGCAGCAGGCGCGAGTGGCGGTGCGCGCCGAGTCGTCGGCGCGGCTGGAAGATTTACAGCGCGGATTTGATTTCTCCGCCGGTGAAATGGCGGAACGCCGGGTGGATTTCGCCCGCCGCGTCCGGGATGGCGACGCGCAAGCCGCCACCCAGCTTGAACTGGTGAAGCGCGAGCAAAGCCGCATCGAACAGGAAAAGGCAGAGGCATTGCTGTATGAGCAACGGCGGGGCGACCTGCTGGACATTATCACGCTGGAACGGATTGCGATTGCGCTGGTGATTCCCGACCAAAGTCCGGAAGCACTGGAAAGTTACAGCAAGAATATCGAGGCCATCGCGGTGCGCGTGGCGATCAATTACGAAGTGGACAAGCACAAGGCAAAGGTATTCGACGTATCGTCGCCGCACTTGGCGCGCGGTTACGATTTGGAAAGCCACCGGGCGAACGGCGAGAAGATTGTCATCGAGGTCAAAGGCCGGGCCGGACGCGGGCAGGTGCATCTGACCGAGAACGAATGGCCAACGGCGGCGAATGTGCGGGAAAAATACTGGCTTTACGTTGTGACCGACTGCGCCACCGAGCCGCACCTGTTCCGGGTGCAAGACCCGGTGCGGCTGGCGTTCAAGACACGGCAAAGTTTCACGCTGAACATCGGCGACATCATCAAGGAGGCGGAACCAGAATGAGCAGCCCACGAATTACACGAATCCCACGAATGGAGACAAACGCCGGATGCAATGAAGAGTTGACGAACCGGGCGGTGACTGGGGCGAATCTGGCGATGGTGACGCTGTATTGGCGGGTGGGCGGGTTGCTGACCCGGGACGTTCAGCAGGGCGCAAAGCGGGGCGGGTATGGCGAGCGATTACTGGAGGGGCTGGCGGCACGGTTGACCCGCGAGTATGGGCGGGGGTGTTCGATCAGCAATCTTTGGGATATGCGGCGGTTCTTCGAGGGTTTTGAGATTCCACAGCCACTGGCTGTGGAATTGCCATCGAATTGCCAGCCAGTGGCTAGCAAATCCGTCTTGAATTGGGAGAGTTGAATGAGCGTGCACCGCCTTTATTTCGACGAATCCGGGGTCCACAGCTTGAATCGCCGCATGAGCGTTACCTGGCGCTCTGTGGCGTCGTGTTTGAGGACGCCGCCTATCGCGCCTTCCAAGATGGCTGGGAGAAGATGAAGCGGGCTTTTTTCAAGGGCGATCCTGACGAGCCCATCATCCTGCATCGGAAGGAAATCATGGGGCGGAGCGGGATCTTTAGCGTGCTCGAAGATGACGCTCGCCGCGCGGGGTTTGATGCGGCGTTTCTGGAAATCCTCGGTGCGACGCCGTTCGTCGGCCTGATTGTAGTTGTGGACAAGGGGGCGTGGATGGGTGGTTCCGCCGACCGGCCGAATCCGTATCATTACTGTCTGGTGGCGCTGCTCCAGCGCTATTGCCATTTGCTGGGTGAGCGGCGGGGCGATGTAATGGGGGAGTCCCGCGGGAAAGTGGAGGACCAGCAGTTGAAAGCCGCCTATGAGGCGCTCTACGATGGCGGCGATTTGCATCACCGCGCTGAGTTTTACCAGGCACGATTGACCAGCCGGGAAATCAAGTTGAAGCCGAAGTCGAAGAACGTTGCCGGGCTGCAACTGGCCGACCTTTTGGCGCACCCGGCCAAACAACGCTGCCTGGTTCGCCAGGGGGTGACGGAAGTTCAGGAGAGCGTGTTTGGCCGGCGCGTCGCCGACGTGTTTTGGCAAAAACTTAGGCAGAGCAAGGAGAGAGAAACCAAAGGCTATGGCGAAATATTCCTCGTTTGAAAATGGAAAAGCCCTCGGAAACCGAGGGCCCTTTCACGATAGCCCGTGCGGGCCATCCACCTGCCATCAGGCATTGACGTTAGGGTACTGCCGGATGATGAATTTGCAACTGAAAAATTCGTTTTATTCGTGGGCAATCCTCTTATGACCGACAAACCCAGATTGATTGAAGTCGCCTTTCCGCTGAAGCAGGCGTCGTTGACGAGCGTGCATGAAAAGAATGTGCGGCACGGGCATATTTCCACCCTGCACATCTGGCCGGCCCGGCGGCCATTGGCAGCGTGTCGGGCGGCACTGCTCTGCACGCTGCTGCCTGATCCGGGCGATGCGAAGAAACGGCAGGAACTGCTCGACCTGATTGGCGGGACGGTGGTGAAACGCACTGTCAGGACGGAAGACGAAGACGGCAACACGGTTTCCGAGGAAAAGGAAACCGTGGAAGGCGGCGTGCTGGTTTGGGGCAATGAGAACGCGCCGGAAATGGACACGCTACGCGCGGCGATTAAAAAGTTTTACGGCGGCAATGCACCGAAGGTGCTCGACCCGTTTGCCGGCGGCGGCGCGATTCCATTGGAAGCGATGCGGCTGGGTTGCGACGTGACCTCGGCGGACTTGAATCCGGTGGCATGGTTTATTCAGAAATGCACGCTGGAGTATCCACAACAATTTGCGGGCAAGAAATGGCCGCTGCCGGATTTTGTGCGCGAGTGGCCGGATTTCGTCGAGGATTTTATCGGTGGCAAAATTAAGAAACGGAAGGGTGACCAGAAACCACACTTCACCGATCCCCGCCAGTTATTCTTGGCAAAACAGGAAAAGCCCACGAATCACACGAATCTCACGAATGAAGAAAAAGATTCGTGTGGATTCGTGAAATTCGTGGGCAACAAGTCGGTCGGAGACTTGCCGGATGCGGATTTGGCGTGGCATGTGCGCGCATGGGGACGCTGGGTGTTGGAGCGGGCACGACAAAATCTAGCGGCGCGTTACCCAATGGCGGACGGTGAGCCAACGGTGGCATACTTGTGGGCGCGCACTGCGCGCGATCCGCAGACGACTGGACGCATTCCATTGCTCAAGACTTTTTGGCTCGGAAAGAAAAAAGGGAAGCGCTCCGCATTACTGCCAGTGCCGAATGCCGATGGTACGGGCGTGACGTTCAAGCTCCTTTGTGAAGCAGATTTGGCGCAACCAGAGCGCGTGATTGAACAAAATGATTTCTTGCAACGTTGGGAAGTGGCCGGAGAAAAACTCGAAGATTTCTTTAATAACGGAACAATGAACCGTGCCGGTGTGTGGAGTCCTTGCAATGGACGCCCAGGGATAATTGCACTCACGATGGATGATCTGCGCCGCCAAGGCACTCAACGTTTGTTAGGCACGCAAATGGTTGCCGTTGTCGTCGAGCGGAAAGATCCAAAGCACAAGAGACCGTCAAAAGTTTATAGATTGCCCAATGAGCAAGAGATCGCTGCGGCAATGGTAGAAATTGAAGACCTAACTGCTGCATTCGAGGGACTGCCGTATGGCCTGTTGAATGAACCGATTCCGAAGGGTGGTGGAAGTGGTGCATGTCGCGCATTCTCGCTCCACAGGTGGGGTATGCGAACATGGGGAGATGTTTTCACGCCTCGCCAAACTCTGGCGCTTGCCACATTCGCAAAGCATAGTCGGGAAGCTGTTGAAGTTCTTAGAGCAGATCATGCGGACCTGGCAGAAGCAGTTGGAGCTTACCTGGCGGTCGCGCTTGATCGTTTGGCTGACAGAAGTAGCGGCATTTGCACATGGACGCTTGATTATGACCAGATTAGAAACACATTCGCGCGTTTTGCTCTACCAATGACTTGGGACTTGGCTGAATGTGTTCCGCTTGCAGAAGTATCTGGAGGGTATCCGGGACAAATTGAACTTGTGGCAAAATATGTCGCATCCGCAACAGCAACTACTGGTAGCCCAAGTTCGCCTAAAATTGTTCGCGAGTCTGCACTTCATGCCTCAACGACCTTTGTTAATTTGGACGCTGTCGTTACTGACCCGCCATATTACGACGCAATTCCTTACTCGGACTTGATGGACTTTTTCTACATTTGGTTAAGACGGACGCTTTCGGGTGTAAACTCGGAACTGGATAACGCCTTTGCCGAACCTCTATCTCCAAAATGGAATCACGAACAGGCCGATGGTGAGTTAATTGACGACGATTCGCGTTTTGACGGCGACCGCGAAGCCAGTAAACGCAATTATACTAATGGCATGGCAAAGGCGTTTCAACGGGCTTGCGAGCAACTGAAGGACTCAGGCCGCTTGGTGATCGTTTTTGCGAATAAGTCGGTTGTCGCTTGGGAAACATTGGTGGAGGCGCTTATTCGTGGCGGCGCGGAAGTTACTGCCAGTTGGCCGATTCAAACTGAGCGTGAAGCGCGTTCGCGCGGTCAGGCATCGGCTGCATTGTCTAGTTCGGTTTGGATAGTCTCCCGCAAGCGGGCTGCCACCTCTGCGCCCGGCTGGGAAGAACCGGTGCTGGAACGGATGAAGCAGGTTCTTTTCGGTCGGCGGGAGGAACTCGGCGGCATCAACATCCTGCAATACTATTTCGACCTCGGCATCCGTGGGCCGGACTTTATCTGGGCGGCGCTTGGGCCAGCATTGCAAGCCTACAGCGAACATCCGTTCGTGAAGAAAACCGGCGGCGGCATGTTGACGGTGCGCGAGTTTCTGGATGAAGTGCGCAAGTTGGTGCTGCAATTCTCGCTCGGCGAATTGCCGGGCTTCCGCGAATTGCAACGCGAGACGCAGGGCCGTGGCGAATCGGTGGCGCTTGATCCGGTGACCCAATACTATCTCCTGCACCGCGCCTATTTCGGTCCTGAACCCGCGCCCGCCGGGGCGTGCATTCTCTATGCGAACGCGTGCGGGAAAAACGAGACGGAACTGAAAGTGGTCTGGAACATCCTGGAACAGGGCGGCAAATCCGGGCCGGGGAAGAAGGGGCGGCCGCGGAAGGATGCGGAAGAAGTGCCCACGAATAGCACGAATGACACGAATGAGGTGGAGGAGGAAAGCAGCGGGAGCGAATACCGGCTGCTGGACTGGTCGGAGCGGGTCGCGAGCGACGACCTCGGTGCGAGCCGTGGTGGTCTGCCGTCACCGTTGATCGACAAATTGCACCGGTTGATGGCACTCTTCCAGCGCAACCAGGCGGGTGAAGTGCAATCGCTTTACGAGAGCTGGGGGCTGGCGAGCGAGCGGGCCTTCCCGCCGTTGCTGCAAGCCATCCGCGAACTGGCATTCCAGGACGGGAACGAAACGGAACGGCGGCTGGTGGAAGCGCTGGCGACGCAGTTGAAACTCTCCCGCCAGCAAGTGGTGGAAGATGGCCTGGTGAAAGACGGGCCGTTCTTCCCGGCGCTGGACAACGTTACGCGGGCGAAGGTCAGTTACCGGAAAACGAAGAAATAAGACTGCCCACGAATGGCACGAATAGCACGAATAGATTATGAGTGAGATTATCTACAAGGACGAAAGTTTTCGGATTGTGGGGGCATGTTTCGAGGTCTATAACGACAAGGGATGCGGGTTCACCGAGCCGATTTATCAGGAATGTCTGGAGCTTGAACTGGGGATGCAGCAGATCCCATTCGAGGCGCAGGCGCATCTGCCACTGAGCTACAAAGGCCGGCCGCTCCGGCAGCGGTTTCAGCCGGACTTCGTCTGCCACGGGAAAATCATTTTTGAAATCAAAGCGGTGTCGGCACTGACGGATGAGCATCGTTCCCAAGTGCTAAATTATCTGAACGCCACCGGTTACAAACTGGGCTTGCTCGTGAATTTCGGGCATCACGGCCAATTGGAACGGGAACGAATTGTAAAATGAAACCAGCCCACGAATTGCACGAATGGAAAATCCCAAGCAGGATTCGTGTTTATTCGTGTGATTCGTGGGCAACCAAAGCAGGATTCGTGTTTATTCGTGTGATTCGTGGGCAACCAAAGCAGGATTCGTGTTTATTCGTGTGATTCGTGGGCAACCCATTAGGAATTTATGGCAAAAAGCATACTAAAACCGTGGAAAGATGTCTGCACACTGCGGGAAGAGATCAAAACGAAGACGCTGACGACGGCGGATTTCGCGGTGGACTTGCACCGTGTCATTTTCGAGCCCAACAGCGGCAAACATTACACCAACCCAGACGCCTTTTTTGCCACGACGTACGCCACGCCGAACCTGCGGCGGTTCTGCCGCGACGTATTGCGTCGGCTTGCGGGCGAAGATGGCGGCGAGCCAGTCATCAATGTGGCGCAGACGTTCGGCGGCGGGAAATCGCACACGCTGACGACACTCTATTACCTGACCACGCTCGGCAAGAAACTGCCGATGAAGGCGACCTCCGTGCAACACATCCTCGCCGAAGCGAAATTGGAGCTGCCGCCGGAAGCCATCGTGGCGGCGGTGTCCTTCGACAAGGTGGACTGGAAAAAAGGCGGGGACGCCAGGTCTCCTGACGGCAAAATCCGTTCGTTCCGGATGCCCTGGAATTTGATTGCGTGGCAACTGCTGGGCGAGCAGGGACTGAAAATCATCGGGCGCGCCGAAACAGAGCCGGACTATGACACGCCGCCCGCCGACGCGCTGTGGAGCAAGCTGCTGGCGGAAGTCGAGAAGAGCGGCAAGGGCGCGCTGATCCTGGTGGATGAATTTCTGATGTGGGCGCACGACGCGGCCTCGCCCGACCCGACGGGTTTGAGCAAGGAACGCGGGCCGGTATGGAATGACCGGCTGAAGAATTTTTTCCAAAAGCTGGCGCAAGCGGTGGAAGCATCGCAGCGGTCGGCACTGGTCGTGTCGCTGCTGGCGACCGAGCCATCGAAGAATGACGAGGTTGGTAAAGGGATTCTGGATGCTTGTAACCAGGGATTGAACCGGCAGGCGTCGGTGCAATCGCCAGTGGAAAAAGGCGATCTGGCGGAACTGCTGCGCCGGCGGATGTTTGAAAAGTTCCCGGAGAATCCGGCGGACCGACATCCGTATGTGACGGCGTTCTGGGATCGGATGAAGGCGATTGATCCGGCGCAAGCCAAGCTGCCGAACGCGGAAGAAAAACTGCGGGACGCCTATCCATTCCATCCCGACCTGTTGGCGCGGTTCTTCGGCAAGTGGACGGAGCTGCATCAATTCCAGCAGACACGCGGTGTGCTGCAAACCTTTGCGGCGGCATTGCGCGAGGCGGAAAAGTGGGACACGTCGCCCATCATCGGTCCCCAGGTATTTCTCAACACGCCGGGCAATGACGATTTGAGTCCCGCGCTGCAAAAGCTGGCGGAAGTGGCGAAGGATTCGCAGGCGGAAAAGAATCCGCAATGGCCGTCCAACCTGAAAACGGAACTACCCCGCGTGGTGGATGCGCAGAAGGCGTACGCCGGGACTTTGCTGGGACGCGAACTGGAAGCCGCGTGCGTGGCGACCTTCATTTATTCGCAGCCGATCGGCGAGCAGGCGGAAGTCAGTGACTTGCGCTGGCTGGTGGGGGCGACATGCGATTTGCCGGCGGTGTTGAACAATGGACTCATCGGCTGGGCGAAGTCGTCCTGGTATCTGGAGGAAACGGACGCCACCGAGCCGACGACGAACGTGCCGAAGTTCTGGCGGCTCGGCCCGAAGCCGAACCTGAACCAGGTCCATTCCAGTTACAAGATCAAGGCGCTGAGTTTTGCGAAAGTAAAATTCGACGAACTCGCCAAAAAGTGCGGGCCGTTGAAAGAGGGCTGCGACCAGGAGGGCATCAAATTTCACAACCTGCCCAACCTGCCGGCGGACGTGGATGATGACGGCGTGTTTCGCCTGATCGTGCTGGGCGCGGATTACGCCGGCCAGCCGAACACGAAGCCGCAGGCCGGCGCGGAAGCCTTTTTGCGGACCCATTCGTCCCCCACGGATAACCGGATCTGCCAAAACGTGGTGCTGGTGGTGACGCCGAGCGTCGGCGGACTGCAACAGGCGGAGCAACAGATTGCCGACTGGCTGGCATGGCAGGAAATCAAAGGCGGGAAAGATTACAAGGATTTTGAGTCGCACGTCAAAGAAGCGGTGAACAAGCGCGAGCGCGAGTCCAAGCAGGCGGCGGAGACGGCGGTGAAGAACGCCTTTGAACTGGTGCTGCATGCGGACAAGGCGGGCGCGTTGCAAGTGAAGAAATTCACGATGGGCGCGCAGGCGTTGTTCCCGACGCTGCTGCAAGAAAAAGAACTGCGGCTGTTCAAAGAAAAAATTGACGCTTCGTCCATCATGCCGGGCGGCCCGTTTGCCGTCTGGCCGGCAACGGACAGCAGCGTGCAAGTCAGCGCGCTTTACCAACAATTCGCTCGGCAGCCGAATTTGCCGAAGCTGCTAAATCCGCAGACAGTGTCGAACACGATTGCCGATGCGGTGCAACGGGGCGTGCTGGCGCTGCGCCATGTCCGCCCGGACGGTTCGGAACAATGGTTTTGGCGGTCGAAAATTGACGTGACAGATTGGGACAAGAACGGCGAAGCATGGCTGCCGACCAAGGCGGTGCTGAACAGCCTGAGCGCGCGGGCGGTGCTGCCGGAGTCGTTGCCGGGACTCTGGCCTGACGAACCAGCGGGCGTGGAACTGACGACGCTCTGCTCCTGGTTTGACGGGACGCACGCCTTTCAAGAAGTGACGCAGCCGGGTTATCCCCCCGAATCCCGCGCCATCCCGAAAGTGGCGGTGGCGGAGATCCACAAGGCAGTCGCGCAAGCGGTGAAAGCGGGCGACTTGTGGCTCGTGTTCGGCAACGACAGCGTATGGCAGGACGAACCGACGGCGCTGCAACTGGACGCGACGGCGAAGATTTACCGTCAACCGGCGGCGCTCAATTCATTTGAGCTTTTACCGAACGCGCTGCTCAAGGACGCTTGGAGCAAGGATGCCGAACCGAAAACGACGGTGGAGAAACTCTACACCGAATTGAAAAAGGTGAAGGGCAATCCGTGGCCGCCCAAGTTATTCATTAACACATTGAGCGATGCGACTGGCCGGGGGCTGATGGTCCGGGTCAGCGGCAGCGGCCCGCTGGTGTCCTTGGCAACGGATGGCAAGGTGGAACTGGCGGTCAAATCCTCCGCGCCTCTGCCACTGCCTGCGCTTCCGTCCTCCGGTCGGAAATTATCCGAGCGCGTTTCCCTGTCGCCCGGCGAGTTTCAAAACCTGGCCGACGATGTGGCGACGCTGTCGAAGTCGCTGGCCGGCTGTGATGTGCAATTTGAAGTGGCCGTCTCCATCAAAACCAAGCCGGGAATGGATTTGAAGATCGCCAACGATGTTCTGGGCAAAATCAAAGACGGCTGGAAATTATGAAGAACTTCGCAGGATCCGGTCTGCACCTGCAACAATTGAATCGATTGTTTTGGTAGATCGAAGCGGGGAACCCATTGATTGCGTGATTTGAAAAGCACGAACACCCTGTCGGGCGAGTAGCCATATTATGATGGTTTGACATCACATATAATTAATGATGGGATGATGCTTAGACTTCTCGAAGTTTTCCGAACTTCGGTGGCGGAATCCACTTACCGGATCTGAATTCTGCAATCGGGTATTGCGCACAAGGTTGGTGCGTATTACTATTTCAGCATGAATACGATTTCGCTCAAGCTGCCGGATCATCTGCTCGAGCTGCTCGAACGGGAGTCGCGGACCCGGCGCACGACCAAGTCATCACTGGTGCGGGAATGTCTGGAAAAACAGCTCCCGGTGGGATCGACACTGGCGAAATTGCCCAAGCTTCCGCCCGGCGAGTCGGTTTACGACCATGCGCTGCCCATCTTGAAGAAAGCGTGGGCGCGACGTGGACGCGGAGCGCGTGACCTCGCCACCAATCCCAAATACATGGACGGCTTCGGGAAATGACGATTCTTGCGGACACCGGTCCGCTGGTGGCGCTCATCGATCCGGACACTCGGGAACACGATTGGGCGCGCGACTGCACGATGGCTCTGCCCAGACCGCTGTTGACGAGCGAACCTGTGCTGACGGAAGCGGCATTCTTGCTCGCCCGGGACGGCTTCGATGCCGATGAATTGTTCGCGCTGGTGGATGCCGGAGTTATCGCGGTTGCGATTGAGTTCAATCGCGAGCGCGCCGCCTTGCGGTCGCTCCTGCGCAAGTATCGCAATGTTCCCATGTCCCTCGCCGATGCCACGCTCGTCCGTTTGAGTGAATTGCATCGCGACAGCCAGGTCTTCACCCTCGATGCGGATTTCCGCATCTATCGCCGCCACGGCAACAAGGTCATTCCCGCACTGATGCCGGAGGAATGATGCGATGAATCCCGAACAGGCCCGCACGACCATCGGCGAAACTTTCCGGCAGAAATTCGCCGACGACCAGTTTCTGTATTTCATCCGCAACCTCGTCAACCTCCTCGACGAATCCAAAAAACAGACCTGGACCCGCCAATATATCAAGACTGCGTTCGCAGACTTCGTGAACCATTACACCCGCCTCGGCACGTACACCGATCCGGAGGGAGAAAAACTCGACGTGCTCGTGATTCATCTGCGCAAGGACACCACGCTGGCCCGCGGGCGCGTGACCCTGCGCAACTTTGTGGCCGACTACCTCGCCACCGGCCATGGTCAGGGCAAAGCGACCGTCATGGCGGCGTTCGTTTCCCCGTTGGACGCGGACGACTGGCGGTTGCTGACCAGTATCTGATCAAGATCGAATCTTCGGAAAACAAAGACCACCCTTGGTCGGGCCAACGCCAAAAGGAAGCCGAGGAAATCTTTGCCAAGACTTATCCGGCAATCCATACACGATTTCAGGAGTTTCGTTTGGCTCTCAATAAACGCGAAGACCAAGGCAAATATTTTTGGGAATTACGGTCATGCGCTTACTGGAAGGAATTCGAGCAGCCGAAGATTGCATATCCAAATATTTGCAAACGCAACGAATTCGGATGGGATGAAGAAAAAATTCTGACAAACCAGAAGGCGTTCATCATTGCAGGTGCTTCAAAATTCTTGCTCGGTGTTTTGAACTCATCGGTGGTGATGTGGCTCTTCGCGAAACTGATTGCACGACTTCAAGGTGATTTCTACGAACCAAGTGCAATTTTTCTTGAGAAATTTCCCATTCCCGCAGCGTCGGCGGAACACCAAAAGGTAGTGGAGCGGTTGGTGGAGCGGATCCTCGCGGCCAAGGCGCAAGACGCGCGCGCGGACGTGAGCGCGGTGGAGCGGGAGATTGATGCGTTGGTGTATGCGCTCTACGACTTGACTCCCGCTGAAATCAAGCTGGTGGAGGAAACCGCACAGAAACCGGTGAAAGACGAATCAGAGAAGGCGCCGTTTTTGTTTGCGGCAAATGAATTGTGAGCCGTATCTCGCGATCAGCTTAGAATGGATTCGAGCGGGCGGTGCGGGTCAAGTTTCTGGGACGCGAGCCACTCGGCATTAAACAGCTTCGACTGATATTTATGCCCGGAGTCGCAGAGAATGGTGACAATCGTCTGGCCGGGGCCGCGTTCGCGGGCAAGGCGCACTGCGCCGCCGATATTAATCCCGGACGATAAGCCCAGGAACAGACCTTCTTCGCGAAGGAGTTGATTGATGATGGTCAGTGCGGTCTGGTCGTCAATCCGATAGGCGCGATCCACCTGGATGCCTTCCAGATTTTTCGTCACCCGGCCCTGACCGATCCCTTCGGCGATGGAATCACCGTCATCGGTTTCGGTGTTGCCGTTGGTGAACCACGACCACATCGCGGCGCCGTACGGATCAGCGCAAACGACCGCGACTTGTGAGTTGTGTTCTTTTAACGCCAGCGCCGTGCCGGCCAGCGTCCCGCCGGTGCCAACGGCCGCAACGAACGCGGTAACCTGACCGTTGGTCTGGTTCCAAATCTCCGGGCCGGTGGTGCGGTAGTGGGCGAGGCGGTTGGCGGTGTTGTCGAATTGGTTGGCCCAGAACCAGCCGTTCTCCTCCGCCAGCCGGCGCGCAATGTGATTGTAGTTGCCGGGATCTTTGTACGGTTTCTGGGGCACCGTTTGGACAGTGGCGCCCAGCGTGCGGAGTAATTGGATTTTCTCCGGTGCCTGGGTCTCGGGAATGACGATGTAACTCTGGTAGCCTTTGGCATGGCCGATCACGGTCAGGCCGATGCCGGTATTGCCGGCCGTCCCTTCAATAATGGTGGCGCCGGGCTGCAAGCGGCCCGCGGCTTCCGCGTCGGCAATAATTCCGAGCGCCGCGCGGTCCTTGACGGACCCGCCCGGATTCATGAACTCAGCTTTGCCGAGAATCTCGCAGCCGGTCAACTCCGACAGTCGGCGCAGGCGGATCAACGGTGTGTTGCCAACGTGCCGGTCAATTCCATGATAACGGGATGTACTCATATCGTAATGGGTCCTTGATTTTGCAGCGTATTCCATTACCCATGTTTTCGTAGCAAAGCGGGCTACCGCGTCGCGGCTTTGATGCGCGGGTTTGGAAAACGCCAACCGCGGACGCACGATACTTACATAACCGTGTCGGCGCAAGTTCGCCCGGGTAGATTTGTGGTAGACCAGCGGATTGGTGGTACGGTGGACTGATTGGCCAATGTTTCGGATATTTCTTTTTTGCATGGGCTTAGATGTTCTCGCCGAGAAAGACCGCAGCCTGGACGAGGTTGACCAAGGGGCTCGCTGGCAATCCGCCGGTCCGGTTTTGATGTTCGGCCAGCTTGCGAATCGGGAGTTGTGTCAGTTCATATTCAGCCTGAAGCCAGTCATCAATTTCATGTCCCGGCCGGCCGCCTCGGTCGCGATACAATTGGTACGCCCGGCGCCGGATTTTATCCGCGGTGGGGCGCGGCGCAGTCATGCGGGGACTCCCGCGGCGACCACGAAGGGAATCGGATGGGACCGAGGTCGGGGAGTACGACCCCGGTCCCCAGATGGAGCACGCCGGCCACTCATTCGCGCATTTCGCGTGGGAGGACGCAACCAGGGAAGCCGGCTTCGGACCGGGGCCTCCCTGGACAAACAAACCGCTGCGTGAATTTTGTAGCTGGAGTGCATCCGCTGCCGATTTCTTCGTTACCCTTGGGAGACTTTCAGCGCCTGATCGAGGTCAGCAATGATGTCGCGCACGTCTTCGATGCCGACCGACAACCGGACGTATTCCGGCGTAACGCCGGTCCGGACCTGTTCTTCCGGAGTGAGTTGGGAATGCGTTGTCGTGGCCGGGTGAATGATCAGGGACTTGGCGTCGCCGATATTGGCAAGGTGGCTGAATAGTTTGACGCTGTTGATCAGCTTCGCGCCGGCTTTGGCGCCACCCTTGATGCCGAAGCCGACAATGGCGCCCTGGCCGTCCGGGAAATACTTTTTCGCATTGGCATGGTCGGGATGACTGGCCAGGCCGGGGTAATTGACCCAGAGCACAGCCGGATGTTTTTCGAGGAACTGCGCCACGGCGAGTGCGTTTTGGGCGTGGCGTTCGAGACGGAGGTGCAGCGTCTCCAAGCCGAGCAAGGTCAGGAACGCGCCAAAGGGACTTTGGGCCGCGCCCGTGTCGCGGAGCCAATGGGTCCGGATGTGAATGATGTAGGCGATGTTGCCCAGTGGCCGCAAGGCCTCCTCGAAGATGAGGCCATGGTAGGAGGGCGAAGGGGCGGTGAATTCCGGCCATTTCGCCGGCTCTTTGGCCCAGGGGAATTTGCCGCTGTCCACAATGGCACCGCCGAGGTGGACGCCGTGACCGCCGATAAACTTCGTCGTGGAATACACGACGATGTCGTACCCGTGCTCAATGGGCCGGAACAGCGCGGCAGTGAGCGCAGTGTTGTCGACGATGGCCGGCAAGCCGTGGCGGTGCGCAATCTCGGTGATCTGGCGATGGTCGGGGACATCGTTCTTCGGATTACCGGGCGTTTCGATGTAGACCGCCCGGGTATTCTTGTCCACGAGCTTGCTCAGGCTCTCGGGATTCTTGGGGTCAAAGAATCGGACTTCAATTCCGAGCTTGGTGAACGTCTGGGTGAACAATGTCCAGGTGCCGCCGTACAGGCTGGTCGCAGAAATGAAGTTCTGCCCGGCATGGACTATCGTGAGCAAGGCTGCGGTTATCGCCGCCTGGCCGCTGGAGAAAGCCAGCGCCGCTGCCCCGCCATCGAGTGCCGCCAGCCGTTTTTCGAGGACGTCCGTCGTCGGATTCATCAGGCGGGTGTAGATGTTGCCGAATTCACGCAGGCCAAACAAATTGGCAGCGTGGTCGGTGTCTTTGAACACGTAGCTGGTCGTCGCGTAGATCGGGACGGCGCGCGCTGTGGTTGTCGGGTCGGGCACTTGGCCGGCGTGGAGCGCCTGGGTGGCGAGATGGGGGGTGGACATGGGGATGATTTCCTTGGTTGCTTAGTTCCAGTTTTCGAACAGGACGGTGGACAGGTAGCGCTCGCCGGCATCCGGCAAGACGACCACAATGGTTTTGCCGGCATACTCCGGCAGCTTCGCGAGGCGAACAGCAGCGGCCACCGCGGCCCCGGAGGAGATTCCGCTGAGGAGGCCTTCCTCGCGGGCTAGCCGCCGGGCGAATTCCACGGCTTCGGTGCTGTTGACCTGTTCGACCCGGTCCACGAGGCCCAAGTCGAGGTTGCCGGGAATAAATCCGGCGCCGATCCCCTGGATCTTGTGGGGGGAAGGTTTCAACGGTTGGCCGGCCCGGTGCTGTGAAATGACCGGGCTTTCCTGCGGCTCGACTGCCACGGAGGTGATTTTTTTGTTTTTGGTATTCTTGATGTAGCGGGAGACGCCGGTAATGGTGCCGCCGGTGCCGACTCCGGACACGAGCACGTCAATGGATCCGCCGGATTGTTCCCAGATTTCCGGGCCGGTGGTCTGTTCGTGAATGGCTGGGTTGGCTGGATTCTGGAACTGCTGCGGCAAGAAGTAGCCGGGATTCTCGGCGTGGAGCTGCTGCGCCCTGGCAATTGCGCCGGGCATGCCTTTGGGCCCCTCGGTAAGCACCAGCTCTGCGCCGAAGGCGGTGAGGACTTTGCGCCGCTCGATGCTCATCGTTTCCGGCATGGTGAGGATGACCTTGTAGCCGCGCGCGGCGCCGACAAAGGCCAGGGCAATGCCGGTGTTGCCGCTGGTCGGCTCGACGATGGTGCCGCCCGGTTTCAAGGCGCCGCGTTTTTCGGCGTCCCAGATCAGCGCCGCGCCAATGCGGCATTTCACGGAGTAGGCTGGGTTGCGGCCTTCGATTTTGGCCAGGATCGTGGCGGGTGCGCCGCCGCTGATCCGATTCAGTTTGACCAGTGGGGTGTGCCCAATGGATTGGGCGTTATCAGTATAAAATGTGGGGGTGCTCATTGTAGTTTTTCTCGGGGTGGGTGCGGGCGGTGGTGACCACCGCCCGCACACAGTTCGCTGCGGTTGTTTATGTTTGAATTAGAATTCCCATTTGGTCGTAACGCCCCAGACGCCGTTCGCCTGGTGATTTAAGACATTGCCGAAGTGGCCATACCCGGCAGCCAAGGTGAGGTGATTATTGACGACGTAGGCGGCATCAATGGTCCACCAATCGCTTTCGGCTTTCACGAGATTGCCGATGGGTTTGTAGTCGTTCGGTTGCTGCCGGTATTCCGCAGCCAACGCGAGCTGTTTGGTAAGAAAGACCACCACGTTGCCTTCAAACAGAAAGCTGTAGTGCGCGGTGAATCCGCCCAAACCGTTCCAAACGCCGTCGGTGGCACGTCCACCCAACTCGACCAGGACCGGTCGCGGCAATTGGGTGAACAGCTTCGACGCATATAGCGTGAAGTCGGCGCCAGCATCATGGGTAATCCCAGCACCCCCTAAGGCATCTGATCCCGCCGCCGCTGTCACG
>Ga0209083_1001263_pt1 | contig 29816 bp, 25 predicted proteins | sample AM7aDNAmetaG_FD_184132 | JGI IMG/M metagenome (GOLD analysis project Ga0209083, IMG submission 184132) | Freshwater microbial communities from Finland to study Microbial Dark Matter (Phase II) - AM7a DNA metaG (SPAdes) (version 3) | ecosystem: Environmental > Aquatic > Freshwater > Lake ... | reverse complement strand
ATTTAGGTCCATCAGAAAATTCTGTGAGCTTCTTTTTTACTACATCGCCAATGTATGGGTCTAGGTTTTGATCTGGTCCTATACCTCTGACTTCCCCTATCTCATCTCCTTGCATACGAATAGCAGCTCGTGGGATATTTGATTTTCCATTTTTATCTTCTGAATAATATACATAAAAGTCACCGCCTTCCAATTGAGCTTTTGCTGTTGATTCTCCTGCTGTGCACCAACCTGTTCCATGACCTTGTAAAGATTCTACAAGTGGCATGTGGTCTTTACCTTGTCTATACTTTACCCATTCACCTTTTATGTTTGTGAGTCCTTTCTCCGACTCTGGTGTAGCTTTATCTATAGCCCATGCGTAGAGTTTGGCAAAATTTTCTCCTTGTAGAAGTGCCTGAAATTCTGGGTCTTTATCGTTTGGTATTCCTTTATGTTTCTTCTCTATTGCATCTAATACATATGCCAATGCTTCTCTGTTTATGTCTGGGAATGGCTTTACTGTGCCCTTTGATCTTTTTGTGAATTGTTTCTTTTCTTTGTCGTATTCCCCCATTCCGAGAAGGTTTCTGATTGCAAAATACTTGAGCCAATCTGGATATGTGGCGTCTTTTGATGATAAATAATCAATCCAGTTATCAAGAGAATCTTTTTGGTCTTTTATTATGACTTCTTGGAGTTGATTTCTTGCTTCATCGGTTATTTCAACATCTCCATGGCCTTGTTCACGAGCGATTCGCCTTTGGTTTTCATAATAGCTTTCTGGAATTTCTTCAGGTTTAATAATGTATTTGTCATCTATAACTCTTTTTATAGCTTCTATCCCTCTTTCTCTTTTTCCTGGTTCCTTTCTTTCTATGATTTCAGTAAACCTATCTAGATAGTTTTGTATTTGGTCTTTTGGGTTTTGTGGCACTTTTTCTCCAGTGCGCTCTTCTGTGCGTTTTGCAGCCGCTCCCACTTCTGGGGCATTATGTAGGTTGTATTTCTCTTTGAGAAAGTCTGGGTTTAGGTTTTCCATGATTTTATTGTATCAGTATTTATTTAACTTTCAACTTGAAACTTTTAACCCTAAACCCCAGTCAAATAAAAAATACATTTGACGGGGTAATGATTTTTATAGTCACGCATCATTTTTTGATAAAAATGTGCGCGCCCCCGACTCGCGCCGTCGCACTCCGTCTTTAAAAAGCTCCGTCGCTTTTCAACACTTTGCTCATTAAAAATCAATTACATTTTTTCTGGCGCTTGAATTCCCAAAAGATTTAGACCATTTTTCAAAACAATTGAGAATGCTTCTGTAAGTGCAACTTTATAAGAAGATTCTGCATCTTTTTTATCTACGATTTTCCCTGTGGCATAAAAACTATTGAATGATGAGGCGAGCTCTATTAAATATGTAGCAATATAATGTGGCGAATATTCATTCCCTGCCCTTTCAACTATTTCTGGGAATCTGTATAATAATTTTTCGAGTATGTTAATACTCGCCCAGTCAAATTGGCTTTTTATTTGACTGGGGTCAAACCTAGATTTCACCCTTTCTTCTTTCGCTTTTCTCAAAATCGATTTTGCTCTTGCATATGAATATTGCAAATATGGCCCAGAATCTCCTTCAAAAGAAAGCGACTTGTCAAAATCAAATACAATGTCTTTACCATTAACTTGTTTTAATATTGAATATTTTAATGCTCCAACAGCAATTTTTTGTGCTATCTCTTTCTTTTCTTTTTCATTTATATCCCTAGCGGTCATTTTTTCAATAACTCTATTTTCTGTATCGGTTATAAGTGAAGTTGCGGGCACAACTTTTCCTGTTCTTGAAGACATTTTCCCTGATGAAAGACTGAGAAAACCATTTGTTATTACTTTTGTTTTTTCTGCAAACTCTGGAAAAACAAAACTCATCGCTTTTAACATAACTTTTGTATATTCTTTTTGCTCATTTCCTGTAACAATAAGGGATTTATCATAGTGATAAAAATCATATTTTTTCTTTGCAAGACCGAGATCTTTGGCTTCGTAAGTAGGAATACCTTCGCTATTTATAAAAACGCGTGTATGAAGACCATAATTTTCTCCTTTAAAAATAATAGCACCATTACTTTTTTCAAAAACTTTGCCAATATTTTTTTCAACAATTTGTCTGCCGAGTTCTTGTGTTTCACTTTCAAAAAATAGGCGGTCAAACTTTGTTCCTAATACTTTATATATTGAATCAAAATATTCCAAGCTGACTTTCCTCCCCCATTCATATATTTTATTTATTTCTTTTTCAGATTTTTCATAAATCTTTTTGTTTAATTCTTCTATTTCTTTTTTTTCATTTCCTTGCGGATTTTCATAAACTTCTGCACCTTTCGCATACATTTTCCCAAGATAATTTACTTTTTCATTTAAAGTTTTCTTCTGAAAATCTTTTATAGAATTGTCTTTTAAGATAGCCCAGATATTTTTAGCAATGTGAAGACCCAAATCTCCTTGATAACATGCTCTCATTACTTTCGCTCCATTTGCTTCAAGAATCGTTGCTACAGATTCCCCAATTGAATTTGGTACTAAATGCCCAATATGAAATTCTTTGAAAGGATTTGGGTCTGTATATTCAATAATAGTTCTTTCTCCTTTTAGATTTTTATTCAAACCAAACTTCTTCCCCACTTTTAATATTTCTTTATTTTGTAAAACGAAAAATTCGGGAGACAGATAAAAGTTTATAAATCCAGGGCCAGCAACTTCAATTTTCGAAATTTCTTTTGGCAATCTTTCTTTTATTTCAGCAACTATTTTCTCTGCAAGTTCGCGTGGGTTTTGAGCAACTTGTTTTGCAAGTACCATCGCAATATTTGTAGAATAATCACCATGAGAAAGGTCTTCTGGGTGTTCCAAGTTTATAACAGGATTTGATTTGTCTATCTTAAGCTCCCAAAGTGCCGTTTTTATTGAGTTTTCTAATATGTTTCGAATCATTAAGCTTATAATACTATAATTTTCGGGTAAATTAAAGCGGTTTCTGTAACAATTAATAAGTGTTGTTAGAACATATTTGATAGAAAGTTAGTCGCTATTTGATATAATTAAAACATGATAGATAAAAAGCTTTTTAGAAAAGGTGTCTCGGCTTTAATTATAAATAATAAAAATGAATTTCTACTAGTTAACCTAGAGTCTTTTGAAACACATTTTTTTGCAATACCTGGTGGAGGGCTAGAAGGAGAAGAGACATTGGAAGAGTCTGTGTATAGAGAGATTGAAGAAGAGCTTGGAATAGGAAAACAATTCCTTGAGCTTATTGGTTTCTGTAATAAACCAATTCAATTTAAATTTAAAACCAAAAAATTAAATCGCGACGGTGTTGAATATGATGGGTCAGAGCGATATTTTTTTGGATTTAAATTTATTGGTGAAGATAGTCAAATTAAATTGTCAGAAAGCGAAATTAGATCCTATAAATGGGTTTCTTATAATTATTTGAAAGATTATCTTTTGTTTGATAATCAACTAGAAGAAACAAAAGAAAAAATACTTGGGCTATTTCCTTTTGTCAGAAAAAATTCTATTGTTTAATATACTTATTTCGCTCAGTGAAACTCCGTCTCGGTTTGTCATTCCCGCGTAGGCGGGAATCCAGAATTAATATAATTTAACCTAGATTCCCGCCTACGCGGGAATGACACACTATATGTTATAATTATCTAGTTATTAGTTTTAATTTAATTTTATGCAATCAAAAACAACAGCAAAAGATTTCTTCCTATGTTTGGGAGTAATCATTGGACTTTACGTAAGTGCAATCAGTTTCCTAACATTAGTATTCCAAATAATAAATAAAATATTTCCACTAGCTGGAGAATATGCTGGCGGTTTTGACAATATTATTAGAAGCAGTCTTGCAGCTCTTATTATTTTCTTCCCTGCTTTTATTTATATCACTTTTATATCCAATAAAGATTTGATAGTTAGTCCAGAGAAAAAAGATATTTGGATAAGAAGATGGTCAATATTTTTAACACTTTTTATTGCCGGACTTACCGTGGCAATTGACCTTTCTACACTTATTTATAGATTTCTTGGCGCAGAAGATTTAACTTTGAGATTTTTCTTAAAAGTATTTTTTGTCCTTGCAGTAGCTATCACAATATTTAGATTTACTTTAAAAGATTTGAAGAGAACTTCGTTTGAAATGACAAAAAATCAAAAAATTTCTACTGGGATTATATCTGCAATAATACTTGTGGTTGTTGTTCTTGGAATAATTACAATCGGTTCACCGGCATCACAGCGAGCAAAAATGATGGATGAGCAGAGAATCAACGACCTTTCTAATATTCAAAGTCAGATAGTTTATATGCAATGGGAAAATAAAGGAACGGTGCCTGCAAGCTTGGATGCTTTGAAAGATCCAATAAGTAATTATGTGGTACCTACTGACCCAGAAACGAAAGCAAATTATGAATACAAAATGCTTTCAAAGAATAGTTTTGAGCTTTGTGCTACTTTTAAGACAATAGTAACAGCACCGACAAATGTAGTTGGAACAAAACCAGTATCAAATTTGTACGGAGCAGATGTAATAAATGAAAACTGGCAACATGAAGCCACAACAACATGTTTTACAAGAGTGATAGATGAGAAACTTTATCCGATAAATAAGAATAAAATATAAGGAAAAGGCGGGGCGTTTACGCCCCGCCTTTTGTATTTATAAGTATTTTGAAGCGCTTTTGCCAGCAACATACCCACTCGTCCAGCAAAGTTGCAACGAATATCCGCCAGAAGACCTATCAAAATCTAAAATATCTCCTACCAAAAACAAATTGTCATATAATTTTGATTTAAATTCTTTAAAATCAACTTCATTTAAATCTACTCCACCAGAAGAAACAATGGCCTTATCATATCCAAGTAATTCGTCAGCTGTGAGCTTAAACATTTTTAGCATTTCTACGATTGCGATTCTCTCTGCTCTTTTTACTTCATTTGCAAACCATTCCCCATCCATTCCCATAATATCTAAAATTTTTAAGTAGATTTTTTCTGGAACCTCGGGAAGTAAAAGATTTTTTATTTTCTTTTTTGGATTTTTCTCAAAAAGTTTTATCATTCTCTCATGCATAACATCTAGGCCAATGCCTGGAAAAAAATCGATAGCAACTTTTACCTCTTTTTTTTCTTTAAGCAAGTCGCCAATAGTTTTACTCATATTTAAAATTGTTGGGCCTGAAAGACCAACGTGTGTGAAAAGTATTTTTCCTTTTTTACCTGCCTGCCGCGCTACCCCCGGCGCAGGTAGGCCCAAAACTTTTTTCCATTCAGACTTATCAGTTTCTTTTTTTAAAACCCATATAGAAACGCCAACATTTTCAAGTGTAATTCCCGCGAGCTCGGCTATCCATTGTTCTCTTAATTTTATTGGGACAAGTGATGGGTTTGAATCTATTACCTTATGTCCAATTTCTTTTAGCCATTTAAAGCCATCTCCCGTTGAACCAGTTTCTGGATGAGATTTTCCACCAGTCGCCAATATAAAATTTTTTGCTTTTATTTCTATTCCATCTTCAAGTATTACTGATTTAATATTTCTATTTTTCTCCGACGCTTTGGTTGGAGCCCCGACTGAAACGTCGGGGTTAATATGTTTTACTGAAACCCCGAGTCTAAATTCCACTCCATTTTCTTTAGCAAGTTTTGTGAGTACTCCTAAAACATCTAAAGCGTTGTCAGATTCTGGAAATACACGAAAACCCGGTTCGGTTTTTGTTTTAATTCCTAATTTTTCAAAAAATCTTACGGTGTCATCTGTACCAAAAACTGAAAGCGGTGAAAAAAGAAAATCTCCCTTTTTACCAAATTTTGAGACAAAATTTCTAACATTTGGATCTGCGTTTGTGAGGTTACATCTGCCCCCACCAGTCAAAAGGAGCTTCTTGCCCATAACATCATTCTTCTCTAAAAGTAGTACCTTGGCGCCATATTTTGCCGCAATAGAAGCAGCCATAAGCCCAGCAGGCCCTCCACCAATTACAACAACATCATAAACCGAATTTTGAATATCGAATTTCGAATTTTTAATCATTGACGGTATCATAAAGTAAAAAGTCCATAAAGTCCATAAAGTCGAAAGAAAATTTCAATCAAAAATCTGAAGTACACCATGGTGTACTTCAGATTTTTGTATTCACTTTATAGACTTTACAAACTTTTGACTTTCAACTTTTTACTTACCTCCCCGTACTTCCAAAACCACCTTCTCCGCGCGGGGTGTCTGATAATTCTTTTACTTCTTCAAAATCTACTTTTTCTTTTTTTTGAATTATCATTTGCGCAACTTTGTGTCCTTTTTCAAAAATATAATCTTCTTTACCAAAATTAATTACACCGACAAGAACTTCTCCTCTGTAAGATGAGTCTACCACTCCACCAATAGTTTTAAGCCCATATTTCATAGAAAGTCCGCTTTTGTCCCAAATTAATCCTACATAACCCTCTGGAATTTCCATTGCAATACCAGTTGGAATAGCAAATCTTTCTCCCTTTTTCACGACAATGGTTTCTCTTGCACACAAATCAAACCCGGCATCATCATTGTGTGCATATTGAGGAACTTTTACATCTTTGTCTAATTTTTTAATTTTTAATTTCATACTCCAATTATACTTTTTATCTAAAAATTTACCAATAAAAATGAGCTCGGGGTTTTATCCGCGAGCTCATTAAACATTAAACTAATTTATCTAATACCTTCTTAAGATCTTGAAACACTTGCTCCTGCGAATTTTCTGCATTTATAATCAACTTTTTTACAGGCTGATTTTTGTTTGCAAAGAATTCTTTAAAGCCTTTTTGGAGCGTCTGGTGAAATTTGATATCTCTCCTGTCAAAATGATTCTGCTGACCTTTATCTTTATCTCTCCTGATAAGACCGATCTCAGGATTTACATCAAGATAAACATAAAGATTTGGGGCATATTTATCCTTATCAAGAATTAATTTTCTTGCGTCCCAATAAATCGATTTCAATTCTTTTTCTTCTTGCCCAATTATCTGATACGCATATGTTGAAGCATCAAACCTATCACTTATCAAAACTTTACCGGCACTCAGCGCTTTTTTGATTTTTTCTTGCATGTGAGACGCCCTTGCAGCACAAAACAAAAAAAACATTGTTTTTGCATCTGCGTCTTTTGCTTCTTGTGAAAGGATCAGCTCCCTAATTTTTTCTGCAAACTTTGAGCCACCTGGCTCCCTGGAAACAACAATTTTGTCTCCATATTCATTTGCAATTCTTTTTAGTAGAGAGGTTTTTCCAGAACCTTCTCCTCCTTCTAGAACAATAAAATATCCTCTTTTTTTTCTTTTCATATTACCTCCGTTTTTTTAGATGTAATTACTTCTAATGTAAAATTATCACAATTGTGAATAATAGCTAGTGTTTCAAAACATCTTCAATTATTTTATCAGTTTTTTTGTACAATTCTTCTAAGGTGCCATTGTTATCTATACTAAGCTTAGCAAAATCCATTACGGCTGGAATATCTTTTTCTGTTTCATTATTTTGGTCAGCCATAAACTGCTCAAAAGTCTTATCTTTATCACCGTTATTTTCATTCCTTGCAATCATTCTCTCGTAACGTATTTTTGCATCAACTTCTACTTTTATTAAATAAAAATTTGGCAATTCTTTTAAATATTTTATATCTGCAATTCTCCTGACACCATCTATAACTATAATTTCTGAATCTAATTTTGATGCATCAGATGCTATTACTTTTGCGAGTAAATCCTGACCAAAACTTTCCCTTAAGGTAGTGGAAAGTTTCTGTAGATTTTCTCTACTTTCTGAAATTGTAAGTCTATTTATCACATCACGGAGTGGGGTTGAAAATTTACAATCTTTTGTATTGTATTTTTTTGCTAGATATTTTTTTATCGCCTCTTTACCACAAGCTATTTGTCCCACAAGACCAATAATTATTTTTTGCATCCCAGTTATAAATTTTAAAGCTAATAATGTTTGATTTACTTATAATTAAGTGTTTAAAATATAATTTTTTGTGCTAAAAGGTCGCTATCGTTATTTATAACGGGACACGTGACTATTGTCTTTTGCAAGAGTACTGCCTGAGTTTAACTTTCGCAAGCTTAAACATTTTTTGTGCTGATTTTGCTGCAGAAGTATCTCCGTATTTATTATTGTCATAAATCACTTCTTTAATACCGTTTTGAATTATTGTTTTTGCACATTCATTACATGGAAATAAAGTGCAGTAAATTTTACAACCTTTGGTGATATTATTGGCATTATAAATAGCGTTTTCTTCAGCGTGACAAACATAAGCGTACTTCGTGTCCTCAAAATCTCCTTCTCTGTCCCATGGTAAATCATTGCTATCAATTCCCCGAGGCCAACCATTGTATCCCATTCCAACAACGACGTTTTCTTCATTCACGACAACTGCACCAGCTTGAGTAGATGGATCTTTTGACCTTTCAGCAATTGTAAAAGCCATTCTCATAAAACATTCATCCCAAGAAATATAATTGTCTCTAGGTCCTAACATAATTCTAATTTTATCTTTTTTTAGAAATAAAACAATACAAAAGGACGGCACTCTTCACGTGCCGTCCTTTTGTTTAAAGTTTATTTCACGTCAACCCACACATACTTTTCTGCTGAAAAGTTGCGCGGGCCCGCCTCAGCTTCACAGCTTCCGGCCGGTAGAAGTTAAAACAAAAGATGTGCCTTTAAGCACATCTTTTTTATTATTTAACTTCTACCCCCATTGATCTTGCTGCTCCTTCTACCATTTTCATGGCGGCATTTATATCATTTGCATTCATATCTACCATTTTCTTTTCAGCAATTGCTTTGACCTGAGCTTTTGTGATGGTTCCAACTTTAACTGTATTTGGTTTACCAGAACCTTTTTCCTGCCCTATCGCCTTCAATATCATACTGGCTGTAGGTGGAGTTTTTAGAATAAAATCGTATGATCTGTCTTCGTAAACTGTAATAACTACAGGAAGAGTGTCACCAATCATTGCTTTTGTCGCAGTATTAAACTTATTGACGAAATCACCAATGTTTATACCTGCCTGACCCAAAGCTGGACCAATAGGAGGAGCTGGTGTAGCTTTTCCTGCTGGAATTTGTAATTTTAATTTTTTTGCTATTTTTTTTGCCATATTTTTATATTAGTTAATCAGAGGCTTAAAGATACTAACGCGAAAACACTAAATAATCAAGTTATACTTTTCTTATCTGAAGCAAATCAAGTTCAACCGATGTTTCTCTTCCAAACATAAGAACCATAACTCTTGCCTTCCCTTTTTCTCCATCTACTTCGCTAATCTTACCTTCAAGGTCTTTGAATGGTCCATCAACAATTTTTACTGTATCACCGGTAACAAAATCCACGGCATGAGAAACTTTATTTGTATCAAGTCTTCCCAAGAAAAATTCAACCTCTTTTTGTGTTAATGGTACTGGGTGAACTCCTGTCCCAACAAATCCTGTGACTCTTGGCGTATTTCTGACGACAAACCATGATTCATCGGTAACAATCATGTCTACCAAAATATAACCTGGGTATATTTTTTCATCTTCTTCAACTCTTTTGTTTCCTTTTATTTTAATTTTCTTTTCAACGGGAACAACGACATTAAAAATTTTATCACCCATGTTTAAAGAATCTATTCTTTGTTTTAGATTTCTCGCAACTGCATTTTCATAACCAGCATAAGTGTGAATTGCATACCAATGTCTTCCACCTTCAATTGTTTGTTTTGCCATATTTTAGTTTGTAGGAAGTAGTTTGTAGCTTTTTAGAAAACTCAAACTAATCCAAAAATTAATTTATTAAATAATACTCTTAAGACCTAGTGAGAATAAGTAATCAAAAAGTCCTAAATATGCCGCAACTGCAATTGAAATGACAATGACAAGTACTGTAAAAATAATTGTTTGGTTTCTTGTTGGCCAGCTAACATGTTTCATTTCCTCTTTTGTCTCTAGAAGATAGTTTGATAGTTTTGACATTTGATTTTTGTTAATTTTTATTTAAAAACCCCCGAAGGGGCAACAAAAATATAGTACCACATAATAACAACAAAAAGCAAGCCGAAAAAACAGGCGGTTTTGCTTCGCAAAACCGCCTGTTTTTCTAATTATTTTATACTTGAAACTTTCAACTTTTAAACTATTTTTATCTTATCTCATAAGTAATACTAACATTTGAGGTAATTTTATTTTCTCCTGTTGGTAATACTGCATCTACTGCACTTTTCATCCCAACACCTGATGCCATAGCACCATAAAATACTGGGGTAGGATTTCCTCCTTCTGAATATCCGACGATTTTAACAAGTCTTACACCCAAAGCTTTTGCAAGCTCTGTCGCCTGTGTTCTTGCGTCTGTGATAGCTAGGTCTCTTGCTTTCAAAACCAAATCATCATATTTATCTTCAGTAAATGTAAGTCCGCTCATATCTGTAACCGACAAAGTTCCTAAGTCAGAAACAATTTTTCCTGCTTTTGTAAGGTCTCTTATTTTTAAACTAGTACTTTGCGTTACATCATATCCCGCAAGCGTTTGCTTCCCTCCATAAGGATATACTTGTGATGTTAAATAATCATATCTAGGGTAAATATTATATCCTGTTGTCTTTATATCTTTTTCCTCATCTACCCCGTTTGCTTTCAAACTTGCTACAATTTTTGCAGATTTTGTATTTACAGCATCGGTGGCTTTTGAGACATCCATATTTTCTTCCATAACACTAAAAGAAATTGTTGCAATATCTGGTTTTACATAAATCTCCCCTTTTCCACTGACAACGATTGTATCTTTTTGAATATTATTTTTATTTGAATAGTCATCTCCACAGATTAATTTCCAAGCAATAATTAAAATGATTATAAAAATAATAAATTTGATAATTTTGTGCCACTTTCCTGCTGGACACCAGCCAAACTTTTGGCACATTTTGCATCCACAATTTGATTCCATATTTTTTTCTTGCATAATTTAAATTGGTTAAAACTAATAACTAATTAATTATAGCATAATTCTCAAATCTTTGAGTGGACCAGCTTTTACTTCAATATTATTTTTTAATGCTTTTTTGATTGACTTACTTTTAGAATTTCCACCGCCGCTTCCCATCGATCCTTTATCGGTAATAAAAACTATTCTACTTGATCCTGAAGCAATCGCCAATTTTACAGCAAGGGGATCATTATCATAAAATCCATTTTTATGAATTGAAAGTTCCTCGCTGTTTAAGGCGTCATTAAGATTCCATATCGTTATCTTTTTTTTATTTTCTGCGCTATGAATTCTGGTTTTTATGTTATTTAAATCTTCTTTTCTTAAAAAATTTTGCCAGGTGGGCTGTATATACCAAACGCCAATCCCATATTTTGCAAATTCATTAGCCCATACATTCGACAAAACCCTAGTCCCTTCAGCGGATAAATCTTGTAATTCTTTAGTGTCTTTAGGTCTTATTTTTAATTTACATAATTTCATTCCCATAGCGACTGCACCAGAACTTACTAAAATGGGTTTCCCTCCTCGCAAATAAAATTCATTTAAATTTTTAGCAATTTTTTTAAAAGCACCTTTTATTTGAAGCGAGTTGGTCCCAACCTTTATCACATATCTTAAATTTTTTTTCATAAATAATTTAACAATTTTAAAACAGAAAACTATTTACTCCATCTGGCAAAAATACCACAAGGTAAAAGTCTGCCGGCTTTTGTCTGCCCGTCCGTAGCCTTTTGGCGAAGGAGGGATTCTTGTATTGTTAGTTCACCTATTTCAAATTGGCCTCCATATTTTTCTACAAGAGGTTTCAAAGCATTATAGTAAGCTTGCGAAGAATATCCTGCAGCATAACCATTTATAATAAAGAAAAGTGGATTATCAGAAAGTATTTTTGAACATTCCTCTAATAGTTTTAGAAAATCACTTTCAATTTTCCAAATTTCACCTTTTCCTCCCCTACCAAATGATGGTGGGTCCATTATTATTCCATCATATTTTCCACCACGTTTTATTTCACGCATTACAAATTTTCTTGCGTCATCAATAATCCAGCGAACAGGTTTTTTATCAAGCCCACTAAGCTCGGCGTTTTCTTTCGCCCAAGTAATTGCGGATTTTGAACCATCAACATGTGTGACTTCAGCTCCTGCAGAAAGTGCTGCCAAAGTTGCTCCACCAGTATATCCAAAAAGATTTAAAATTTTCACCCTGTTAAATCCAGCTTCGCTGGGATCCGCCTTAAGCGGATATTTAACAGGGTTAATTGGTCTCCCAGCGTTTTTTATTTTTTCTTTTATAAAAATCCAGTTTGGTTCTTGTTCAGGGAAAACTCCTGTGTGTTTAAAAGCTGTAGGTTTAATATTAAATTTTAAACCTGCCTGCGCAGGCAGGTTATCAAAAGAGATTTGCCATTCGTTTTGCATACTGGCATTTTTCTTTTTCCAAGTTTTTTTATCAGCACCAAAAGTAGCATCTGCATTTTTCCATTCAGCTTCAGACAAGGTTTTATTCCACAGAGCTTGCGGATCTGGTCTTCTCAAAATATATTTTCCATAGCGCTCAAGCTTTTCTTCGTTTCCGCTATCAATAAGCTCATAATCCGCGCTTGGTAAGGTTTTTAAAATCTTTGGTTCCATGGTATAGAATATAGCACATTAAAATTTAAGATTAAATGTCTTTTTTGCATTATCTAAAAGTTGTAATCTCACTGTTTCTAAATTTTCTCCGCGAATTTCGGCGATTTTTTTGACTACTTCTATGACATAAGTTGGCTCATTTCGCTTTCCTCTAAAAGGTATTGGCGCAACAAAAGGAGCGTCTGTCTCTGCATGAATTTTATCAAGCGGGATATTTTTTATAACTTCATCATATTGGCGTGCAAATGTAATAACGCCAGTAAATGATATTGTAAAACCTAAATCAATAAACTTTTTTGCCCACTCTAAACTTCCGGCAAAAAAGTGCATATTTCCTTTTACTTTTCCGCCCGCCTGCGCAGGCAGGTCGTATTCTTTCAATATTTCATAAGCGTCATAATAAGCTGAAACTTCCGAGTTTTCCGAAGGTTTTCTCTCATCACGGATATGGAGCATTAAAGGTTTGTCATATTTGATGGCAAATTCAATTTGTTTAATAAATTCTTTTTTCTGTCGTTCTTTTTTTTCTTCTGATATTACTTTTGACTTTCCACTTTCAACTTTCAACTTTGGATCTACAAAGTAGTCCAAACCACACTCTCCTATTGCAACCACTTTTGGATTTTTTACTAATTCTTCGTAATCTTTTTCATCAAAATTTTCTCTAAGTTCATCGTCTGGATGATTGCCGATACACGCATAAACATTAATATTTTCTTCTGCGAGCTTCACAACTTCCTTTGAACTTTTTACTCCAGTACCTATAGCTATAGTAAAAATTCCAAGATCTTTCATCTTCTGTATTATGTTTTTTTGATCTGCACCATAATCCGCAAAATCTAGGTGCGAATGAATATCAATATATTTTATATTCATACTAATCTTTTCTTATAAACAAAGGAGTTTCTGGTTTTTTGTTTTCTTTTACTAATTTTTTAATTTTCTCTGAAGTTTCTGGTAAAATTGCTTCTAGATGGACAGCGATTTCGTAAACTCCTGTCACTAATTCTTTTATTATTTCTACTGCTTTTTCTTTTTCTGTTTTTATAAGTTTAAAAGGTTGAGTTGTTTGAATTTTTGCGTCCAATTCACCAATTTTCTTCCATACAATATTTGTAGCTTCTTGAAGATTGTATTTTTCTACTGCATTTTTAAAATCTTCAGACAATGATACCTCGCCAATTTCAACTGGCTTTTCAATGTTATTTTGAGACATTGTCATTACTCTACTCACAAGATTGCCAAGCCCATTTGCAAGATTTGCATTATAAGCGTCTTTAAACATTTCTTTTGTAAATGGAGTGTCTTCAAAAGGTGCGATTTCTCTTGTTACATAATATCTCATTGCATCTGTCCCGTATTCATTTATTAATTCGACTGGGTCAGCAACATTTCCAATAGATTTACTCATTTTTATTCCACCAGCACCTGTAACAAAGCCGTCTATAACAATAGTTTTTGAATTTGGAAGACCTGCAGCCATAAGCATTGATTGCCACATCGCTGATTGTTGGCGAAGATTATCTTTTCCACAATATTGGACCATTCCACCCGTTTCGACTTGCCACTCATTAAACTTTTTCATGTCACTCGGCCAGCCAATAGCAGAAATATAATTTATTAGTGCATCAAACCAAACATAAATGACTTGATTTTCATCACCGGGTACTTCAATTCCCCATGGCATTTTTGATTTCAATCTTGAAATACTAAAATCTGTCAGACCCCTTTTTACAAAAGCTTTTATTTCATTGAACCTAAAATCGGGGATAACAAAATTTGGATTTTTTGAGTAAAATTCTAACAATTGAGATTCGAGTGCTGAAAATTTAAAAAAATAATTTTCTTCGTCAATATATTCTATATCTTTATTTGGGTGGTCAGGGCATTTGCCATTTACAAGATCGGAATCTGACTTTTCAAGCTCACAGCCAACACAATATTTTATTTGATAATTCTTTTTGTAAATAAAACCGTTTTTATCACACAATTTCCAAAATTCTTGAGCAGATTTTATATGATGTTTGTCTGTAGTTCTCGTAAAAATAATATCTTTTGATATTCCAAGCAGATTTAATAATTCTTTAAATTTATTTGCGTAGAAAGTTGTGTATTCTTCAACACTTTTTTTCTCTTCCAATGCTTTTTGATAAACTTTTTGTCCATGTTCGTCTGTTCCAGTATTAAAAAAGATATCAAAACCTTGAAGTTTTTTGTATCTTGCTATGACATCGGCACGGACAAACTCTAAAGCATGCCCCATATGTGGACTTGCATTAACATACGGCAGGGTTGTCGTTATATAAAATTTTTTATTTTTGTTAGACACTTTTAATTAATTATTTTCCTCCTAATTCTTCCGCTTTTTGCCAGAAAAGTGTTCTTTTTTTCTGAACATCATCAACTAATTCCATTAAAGCAGAAACCATAGGAACCGACAACACTATCCCGAGAAAGCCAGCAAGTTTAAATCCAATAATAATTGCCAAGATGACAAGGATTGGGGAAACTCCGATAACTTTTTTGACAACTAAAGGATAAATAAGGTGATTTTCAAATTGTTGAATAATTATATAAAGTCCTAGAACTAAAATTGTTGGCGCTATACCACCCCCGACAAAAGCAACAAGTATTGCGGGGATAGCGGACAAAACCGGACCAAAAACAGGAATAATTTCTAAACACCCCGCCAAAACAGAAAGAAGTAGTGCGTTTGGAATACCCAAAATCATAAGACCAAGATACAAAAGAACGGCGATTATAATTCCTAACAATAATTGTCCTTGCATCCACTGTCCTATTTTTATTTGTGATCTTTTCCACAAATCAACAACATATTTTTCATGTTTGAGTGGAGTAACAAGTCGTAAAAATCTTGCAACCCCATCTTCCTGCACCAAAAGATAGAAAGATAAAACTACAATCAAAATAAATGATAGCAGACCACCGAAAATTGCTGATACAATATTTATAAAACCATTTGAGACGTTTGAAGAAATACTTTGAATACTTTTTACAAGGTCACCAAGACCAAAACTAGTGCTAGGAATAACTGTCTTTACTTGACTTTGTGCATCACGAACTAATTGAGTTGGATTATTTACTGTATCAGATAAGGTTTGAACAACTTTTTGGGAAGTCACAACCGTATCACTGCTAATATTTAAAGGATTCCAAAGAGTTGTTGATTCTAAATATTTTGGTAATTCTGTAAGAAGCGAGCTTGCTTCATCCAAAACTGAAGGTACGAAATAAAACATTAGGCCAATAAAAATTGCAAAAATAGTTAAATAAGAAATAATTGAGGCGGGTAACCTTTTGATTTTATATCTTTTGAAAAACGCAATGAGTGGCTCCATTCCCGAAGCGATAACAACCGCTACCAAAACTACCAAAACCAAATCTTTTATAAAATACAAAAATAAAATCAACAAAATTATACCAACACCTTTTAAAATTGACCCCGGAGTAATATTAATATTTATCGATTTATGTTCCTGTTCGTTCATAAATAAAATGATAACACTTAATAAGGTTTTTTAAAAGTAAAAGAGCGGCGCCGTAGGCGCCGCTCTTTTTTTAGTTTTCCAACTCCTTCCACCCAGAAATTACCCAGCCACCAGATGGACCACCACTAAAAGATGGATTCGCTAGACCAGAATCATAAGTGATAGTTGCTCCACCAGAAAGAGAAATAGAGCGACCAACCACTGAATGCACACTAGAATTACCATTAATATTGACATCACCATACGGGGCGACCAAAACAACAGACCCAGCTCCACCAGAAAGTGAAATTGCAGAATTATTATTTTTACAGTGATTTTCTGAAGAACAAACAGAGGTTGAGACAACAATTGGATAACTTCCTGTAATCCCGGAACCCTCAAGCCTTGAATTATCCCCATTTATATTTACATACCCATCAGTTACAATAATGGAACTATTTTTACCTAAACTTGGTGACAATTTAATCTGTCCCCCCCCTGTTAAATCAATATTACCAGTTACCCATAATGTTCCAGTCACCATAAGAGTCCCGTTCCCTTTTACACTTAAATTTCCATTAATTTTTCTTTGTCCAATAACATCATCCTTTGAATCAACACTAAAATCTCCACTGTAAGTACCTCCGGAAAGTGCTTCTGATTTCCATTTATTTATGTTGTCGTCTGTTACTTGTGTTGAAACTGACTCTGGAATACCATGGGTCGTGTCACAAACTTTTCCATTTGCATTATCGCTACCAGTTAAACAATACAAACTGCCAGTGACATTCACATTTGAAACATCCTTCGCCCAAGCCATATCTGTTGAAGTGGAACCAATGTAAAGATAGTCCCCACCATTTCCTAAAATTTTACTACCCGAAGCAGCAATAGCAGAACCTGTAATTTGTACTCCGGCACTTCCAATAATATCTCCATTTGAATAAATATTTCCGATTACTTCTGAACCTCCAGTCATAGTGAAACCTCCATTACCAGCAAAAATTCCGTAATTAAAAGTCACGCCTAAACCTTGTGTTAATTTTGTTTCTATATTTTTTTTGTAACCATTTTGATTTGATAATGTCGTTATTGTTTTTCCAGATACAGTCGTGGTACTCGTAGTAATAGCATCGTATCCATTCAAAGATAAAGTCTCTGTTGTACCAACATTGGTGCTCATTGTGCTATCTTTTAATCTATAGACGACATCCTCCGCCCCAGCCTCTGAAAGATAGTAGCTTTGCTTCGCACTCCAGACATCTCTAGAAGAAAAAATTTGCTGTAGCGTTGGCGTAGAAAGTCCCAAAATAATTACAACAGAAACCATCATAAAAATTATGGTTATGAGAAGCATTACATATCCAGAATTATTTTTTAAATTTATATTTTTCATTTTCTAATATGACCCCTTTAATATTGCAGTATCGTAAAACCATTCACTTTTTGTTTGCCCATCAACAGTTGTTGTCAAATTCATTTGTATTTTTACTGCTTGTGATTTACCTGTGTTTATAGGAAAAAAAATTAAACTTTTAACTATGACATCTTTTGAAATTAACGGGCCGAGATAAGACAGCGTTGATGTGCTTCCTCCCTCAAACAAATTTAATCTTGCGTCGGATGAAGTAGAAAATTGAACTATATTTACTATAGGATTTGTTTGATTCAGCTGAAGTAAACCATCTGTTGCAATAATAATACTATCTGATGCATGTAACTCTCGGACAATAGCTTCAAGAGCTGAATAGGCAGCATTCCTAAGGTTGCTTTCTGCAAATCCTTTTCTGTTTGACTTTAAAACGATGACGATTGATTGAACAATAACCACCGCAATTATAGTCATGAGTGCAAGATATATCATCATTTCTACCAAAGTGAATCCCTGTATCTTTTTTTGTTTTATTTTTTTAAACATTACAAAATGTTTGTTATATAAGTCGAAAGACTTTTTGTTGTTGTAGAATTATTTGACACCCAAGAAATTGATACCGTTAATTTTTTGGTGTATGCATCAATGGTTCCGCCGCTTGAAATTATTCTGCCATTTGCATCTCTATTTACAGAATTTACTTTGAAAGTTCTAACAAAATTGTTATCAATAATAGATGCTGTCGTCGTAGCTTTCCAAATATTATTTGTTGATGAAGATGTATCAAAATATAGATAGTAATCCGTATTGTCTTCTAGGGTACTAGTACTAATATTACTCCAATTTGAATCTCTAATTGTTTTGACCGCTTCAATACCCTCTTCTGCAAGATACGCGGCTTTTGTAGATAATAGATTGGCTCCGGCCCCAGAAAAATAAGCGCTACTGGCATTAATAAGTGCACCCAAAATTATAGAAAAAATAAAAATGGCAACTAAAATTTCTACAAGCCCTGAACCTTTTTGTAAATTTTTTCTTCCCATTTAATTTTTTTCAATTATTCCAGTTGGGTACACTGTTATAGAGTTGCTTTTCGATGAATCATTTACAACAGTAATCTCTATTGTTCCACTTGAAGTTGTACTACCAGAGACATTATTAAAAATAATATCGGTCCCTATCCCGGTGGATGTGCTTATGACAATAAGATTTGAAAAAACAGTTTCTTGATTTTCTGTCCCATAACTGTTTTTAAAAACTACAAATTTATTATTAAAAATTCTTACTCCATATTTTGAAGCATCTTTTGAAGAGACCGCCATTGATTTTGCTGCATTCAAAACAGAAATAGCAGAAATTGTTGATGTGTTAAGTGCTTCACTACCACCTGTCTGCCCAAATGAGGAAACAACAATTGATGCTATCAATCCCAAAATAATAATCACTATAAGTAATTCAACTAAAGAAAAACCTTTTGAAAGTTTTTTGTATGTTTTAAACATTTTCATCTCGAAAAGAAAACTGAAATTATTAATATTTTTTAAAATTTTCATTTTGTATTTTTACACTTTCAATAAAGATTCTTAATCACACTGAATTTCACACTAGACAAATTTTATTGAATTGAATCAGTCAAAGAATAAATTGGTTTTATAATTGCAAGAGCAAAAATCGCCACAGCAAGACCAATTATAACCATGAGCACCGGCTCAACTATTGTAGAAATATTTTTTGTTTTTTGATCAACCGACTCTTCATAAAAATTGGCAACTTCCATAAACATGGATGGTAATCTACCCGTTTCCTCTCCAACAACTGACATTTCCGCAACAAAAATCGGGCACAAATCTGTATTCTCCATGAAGACACTGGAAATCATGCCACCTTTTTCAACCGTGCTAATTGCGGTAGTTAGAACCTCCTTAAAATATCCATTTTGAACAACGTCCCTTGTGATCGAAATGGCTTCGGCATAAGGAACTCCTGAAGATAGGAGCGACGAGATTGTTCTTGTAATTCTTGCAGAATTTGTTTCTTTTGTAATCTCTCCGATAACAGGAAGTTTCAAAATTATATAATCCAAGATTTTCTTTCCAGCTTTTGAACGAAAGAATATATAGCAAACGACAATTATAAATATCAAAGCCAACAAAGTTGTTATTATATTATTTTTTAGAAAATCGCTTGATGAAATTAAAACTTGTGTCATAAAGGGTAATTCTATTTTTAAATCTTTAAAAGTCGCTGTGATACTTGGTACTACCAAAACAAGCATGAGCACACCAATTATTATCATTACAGAGAGGATAATCGATGGGTAAACCATGGCCCCTTGTACTTTTTTTTTCAGTTTGTAGCTTCCCTCTAGCTGGTTTGCAACAATTTTTAATGACTCGGCAACATTTCCTGATTCTTCACCCGCTTTTACCATTGAAGTAAAAAGTTTAGGAAAAACATCAGGATATTCAGAACAAGCCAAACTTAATGTCTGACCTTTTCTTATACTTCCCTCCAAAGATTCAATTATTTTTTTAAATCTTTTATTGGTAATTTGTTTTCTTAAAATATCTAATGCTTTCGCAAGAGAAAGACCTGCGCTTATCATTGAACCCAAATTTCTAGCAAAAATTATTTTTTGGTGTTCTGGAATAGAATCTATAAAAGGGATATTTATGTTGAATTTTGTTTTTTTTATTTCTGATGCGACAAGTAAAGTACTACCTTCGACTTTTAGTTCTTCATATAAAGAAAATTTATCGTTGGATTCTTTCACCCCATCAAATTTTGTACCGTCATTTTGTACTGCTTTAAATTTAAATTTCATTTGTATACGAAAATTATTCGCTAACAACCCTCAAGACTTCTTCAATTGTAGTCAAACCCGTAACGCATTTAAATATTCCATCTTCAATCATAGACAACATTCCCTCTTTTTTTGCCTGCACTTCAATCTCATCTGAGGTTGCACCCTTCATAACAAGATTTTTTATTGTTGAAGTCATATTAAGTACTTCGTGTATTCCGATTCTCCCTAAATATCCGTCACTGGAATCAGAAGAAGGTTTTGCTTTATAAAAATAGATATTATTCCAGCCATCATTTTTACCAACCATATTTTCTTCTTTTAGAGTTCTCAAAACCTTATCTAAATCAACAACTTTACCCAAAGAATCAAGTTCTGGTTTTGATAATATATATCTTTCTTTGTTTTTTGTAAGCTTTCTGACAAGTCTTTGCCCAAGAATAATATTTATTGTAGAAACAAGAAGAAATGGCTCAACTTTCATATCCATAAGCCTTGGTATAGCACCTACGGCAGAATTTGTGTGAAGTGTTGAAAGTACAACATGCCCAGTAAGGGCGGCGTTAACGGCAAGAGATGCAGTTTCATTGTCTCGGATTTCTCCCACCATTATTATATCTGGATCTTGTCTCACCAAAGAGCGAAGCCCGTTTGCAAAAGTAAATCCTATTTCTGGTTTAACTTGTGTTTGATTTATTCTTGCAACTTGATATTCAATAGGGTCTTCAATTGTAGAGATGTTCACATCTGAAGAATTTAATAATTCTAAAATTGTATAAAGCGTTGTGGTTTTTCCTGAGCCAGTTGGTCCAGTGGTAAGTACCATTCCTGTTGCTTGTTTCATTGCTTCATGAACTCTTTCCAGATTTACCCCATGGAAACCCATTGATTCCATTGTATAGGCTCCAACATTCTCTCTGAGTAATCTTAGGACGGCTTTTTCACCAAAATATGTTGGAATAATAGAAACTCTAAAAGAAATTTTTTCATTATTTATTTCAATATCAAACCTTCCATCTTGCGGCAATCTTTTTTCATCAAGTTTAAGATTTGCGAGGACTTTTATTCTGGCAATAATACTGGTCGCGGCAGTTTTAGGAATACTCATTGCATCATGTAAAATTCCGTCAATCCTATATCTTATAAGAAGTGTGTCCTCGAGACATTCTATATGTATGTCGGAAGCATTTTGTAGTGCAGCGTGTTTTAAAAGTGTTTCTACAATTCGGACGACTGGAAGTTCTTCTGCTCTCTTTTTTAAGGTTTCTTCTAATGTTTCTCCTTTTATTTCTGTATCCAGACTGCCAACGTTTTTTAGGTTTTTAATATCTTCTTGAATTATATCCCCAAATTCTGCTCTCAAACTTTTTTGATATTGAAGAATTGCACTTTTTATAGAATTGGAGTCAGTTAGTCTAGGTAAAATTCTCAAACCAACTTTCTTCTTTATAAATTCAATAGTGGAAAGATTATTTATATCTAGCATCGCAACCTCAAGAGAATCAATATTTTTTCGAAATGAAACAATATTATTTTTTCGAGCTAGAGGCTCAGGTATAAGAGACAAAACTGATAAATCAATTTTTTGATTATTTAAATCGACAAACGGTATACCCATCACATAAGCTTTGGCTCTGCGTAGATCATCTTCGGAAATTTTATGCTGGCTGATCAAAACGTTTTCGGGAGAGTCTTTTAATTTACCTTTTTTTATTTGGCTTTCAATTGCATCATACTCAGTCTTTGTAACAAGACCTGTATCTACCAAAAAATCTTTAAGTTGTTTGCTTTCTAATATCATTCTACAAAGAAATGTTATAAATTCTTAGTAATTATATCAGAGATTATTTAAATAAAATAGCACAACAAAATAACACTTAATTTATTTCTTTTTTCGAACTGAGCTATATTTTGTAATAAAACGCTAAATCATTTAGCTAAAATTTATATTTCTTTTATTGTTCCAGAATCCAATTTTACTGTTGTTGTTGTTTCACATTCTAGATTGATGCGAGCCCCACGATCATCTGTTGCTGATATGCTACCGTTTATGTATTTCTGCCCAACCGTTTTATAAATTATATTCAATGGATAGGTGCTAGCATTAATTGGTATTTCATCTCCATTCCATATTGCATTGTTTGGATAATGAAGTTCTATGTTTTTGTTATCTGGAGAAATACTCCATTGTATGTTTTTGTTTATATATAAATCTTGGTCAGTTTGTGTTGATACACATGTGGCATTTGGATTTACAATTTTTCCTGAAATTGTAGTTGTCCCAGTATCACATGCAATTGTAAATGTATCAGTATCTTTTATACCACCTAAAACTTGATAACTACTGGAAGTTGCATTCAAAATGGGCAAAACTGTTGGATTGACTGTACCAATATTCATAATTAAACTACACGACTTTGCACCATCTGCTTCCCATTCAATAATATTAATTGTCTTCCTGTGAATAATTGGTTTCGTAGGAAGCGGCGGATTATTAGAAATGACTTTTATCATCACAGAATCTGTTGCAACGTTGGAAGGCACACTTGATGTAAAAAAATTCATAATCGGCTGAGCTTTTGTTATTGTCACTAAAGGGTATCCTGGTCCATCGATTGGATATGCCCAACCAGTTTCATAACCCGCACCAGCTTGTGACAAAGAAATTTTTGTTGGTATACCTTGCCCGACTTGATCTACTTGTATTGTTGCACCGCTCATTCCACCATACGGACCAGACCCACCAGAAAGTGGTACAATGTCACCAACCGAATAACCCGAGCTCCCATTATATACACTGTTGGAATCATAAGATAAAGAAAGGATTTTTCCATAAATGTCATCTATTCCTACTTGAAGGCCAGTGCCATTACCGCCTGATACATCCCATGGAATTTCACCAATAATGTGAGCCGAAAAATACCCAGAACCATTTTCTATCAATGATATTCCTGTCGCTGAACCATTCTCATCTACACTATCTACATTTATTTTTGCGTCATAATTCCCAGACTGGATCGTTAATTGGTCGCCAACTTTATATCCTGAGCCTCCATATAATATTGATATATTTTTTATTGCCCCCGCAACACCATCTGTTTCAGTGACTTTTATAGGAAGAGTATTTTGTCCACCACTCATTGGCATAAGCCAAGGTTCGTCTCCTACAGAATATCCTTCTCCACCATCGTTAAGATGAAGTGACATGATGCCACCATAAGTATGATCAACACTATCAATATTTATTGAAGCACAAGAAGCATCCCAACACCCAACTTGTTGCTTTGTATAAAGAGCTGAAATATCATCTATGTGGTTTGTGAATGGTGCATACGGTAGGACTGGGTTAAGTACTGTGACTACTTGTCCTTGTTGGTAACCGGAAACGAGGTAATCATAAGGAATACTGCGAGTATCAAAAGTTGCAAAAAATCCAGCGTAACCAGATGAATCCCCCCGACCTATAATCATCAGGGACGAAAATGGTGCAAGTATAGGATTAATAGTTTGAATTGCTCCCTCTGCTGATGTACTTGTCATATTGTTATTCTGACATGCAATACTAACTGTTGTTGTACTTGTAATTGGGCCAACATTTACACCCGAAGAAATATTACTTGCCGAAAGGTTTGAATACGATTGAATGTTTGGGTCATCGGCTGTGATTTGACAAACACTATCGGATTCATTTGCGTTCCAATTTACTTTTACTAAATCTCCCTTATTTACTGTTGAACTTGCGGAAGATAAAGTAACCTTAAATGATTCCGGTAAAACATGTACTGTTAAAGGCATGGAAGAATTTTGGTGGACCCCATTAACAGTGTAACCCCCACCATCACAAGTGGCTTGAAAAGTCGTGTCTGATGTCATATTGTTCGAATACACACTAATAGTTTTTGGTATGGGAACATTCGAAGAATTGTAGACACTAAAATCATATAAAAATGTACCCCCTTGGCTACTTGTTATTGTGCAAAAATCTGGGTTTGTAAAATTACTTATATCTGCAGAAAATACCGTATCTCCACCATAAGACACAGGGTTAGGGGTAGATGTTGATACTATTGTATTATTTTGTGGTGGTGATTGCGGATTAGTTATTACATTTACACTAATAACCTCACTGTAAGTGGTACCTAGAGGGCTTGCTCTATAACTATTACAAATTAATTGGTAAGCATTAGGTGCTTCAGTCAAAGGCCCCGTTGAAACAAAACCAGAAGAACCTAAACCATCAGTAAACAAGGAGTCATTTCTATTTATATAACAACTGGAAGCATTCTGCACAGTCCATCGAAGGTTGGTGCTATCGCCTGAAATAACTGAACCTGAGTCGTAACTAAAATTTGTTATGTGCGCACGGCCACGGCATTGACCGTCAGAGCATCCAAAAGGACAGGTCGACATCAAAGTCTCGTCTGGACTAATTCCAGTCACATGGTCCGGATTATTATAATAAGTCACACTACAACTTCCTCCTATTGTTCTCATCCTTACATCTCCAGCACAGTAATAACTCATACTACATGTTCCCGTATAATCAAACGTACTTGGCGGAAGACAATGAACTATGTCACAACCTGATGTTGCTACTACATTTTTTGTTACACCAAACCAAAAAGAAGCAGCTATAAAAAATAATAAAATTAATTTTAATACAAAATATTTTTTTCTATAAATTAAAATTCCTAAAATTAATACCAGAACAATAATTACGACAAATAGAATGGTTCTGCTTGATTTTTGAGCTTTGACTAAAGACGTTGAACCAGTAGTCGTAATAAGTTGTAAATTATTTGAATCAAGTATTTTGCCATTCATGTCAGATAAAATAACGCTAGCTTTAGGATTTAGACAATTTTTTGTGATTGATAGTAAAAGATTTGTAATTGCAACACCTGAAACTATCTTGCTTGATGTGGCACTACAATATATACCAGAATTATCTCTTATAATTGCCGAAATCGTACTAGTACTCGACTGACTTGAATATATTTGCAAGTTTGCTGTATCACCAGCTTTGTAATATGTTTTATCAAAAACAACATTTTTTATTGTTCCTTGTTCTCCTGCAACGGCATAATCATATGAAATGGTGTTTGATAAAATTTTTGCGTCAGCAGAAGCAAGATAAAATGATAAATTGTAATTTTGTGGTTTCTTTGCTTCTGGCATTGTGATGGTTACATCATTCGTTCCTTTTTTAATTATCATGTTTCTGGTTGAAGTTCCAAAAATTGGAACAATCGAACCAAAAACTGATGGACTTCTTGTAACAAAATTCAAAACCATCGGAGTATCTTTCAAAAAAGTGCTTTTTACTTTACATTTTGCATTTATAGACTCCGTTGAAATCTTGTTGTTTGTAGAAGTTCCGAAATATTTATTTTGACTATAACTAAAAGTACAAGTATTCGGAATAATTTCAATGGCGCCAAGAATATTAGCCGAGATTTTTACATCACCAAGTCTGACAATAGAAAGTGGTAAACCACTCGCGTTTTGACTTCTTATGTATAAAGTATATGCGCCTGCCGAGACTGATGGTGACACGATATAATTAACTGTTTTATGAATAATCATGTTCTCACCTAAAAATAGTGCGTCATCATAAACTTTTTCATCAAAAATAGTTTGGGTTGATGATGAAACCTTCGTCAACTGAACAGAATATTTTACTTTTGATTGAGCACCAGTTTTGTTTGAAATATTAAAAGAAATAACAAAATCTCTATCATTCTGCGAGACAATTTTTGTGTTATTTATACTTACAGTTGCAACAATTACTCCACCTGACAAAGAACCAAAATTGTTTGTCTGTGCAAATATTGTATTCGCAAAAAATAGACCTAATATAATTAAAACAAAAAGTGAAATAAATATTTTTTTCATAAATAAATTTTTTCTTACTAATAAGATTATAACAAAAATTTGTTAAATTAAACAGCAAAAAGAAAGATGGGGCACGCGAAGCGTGCCCCATCTTTCTTTTTTTTTAGTTATTCTATTATATTCTTTTATATTTCTTTGTTCGTGCCAGTGTCTAAACGCATTGTGGTTGTAGAAACACAAGCCGAAACATAAGCATCTCCATTGTCAGGCTTAATTCTTGTTATTGCATTAATTGTTTTTAGACCAACTGTGGTATAAATTTTGGATATTTCTTGAAGACTAGTTACTATAGAAATATTATCGGTGCCGATCCATCTAATATCACTAGATATACTGGTGCCACTAATTGGCTGTATTTTTAATACTGTGTTTTTGTTAATATAATCTTGAGAAAATGTACATGTTGGCATCTTTTGTTTTTGGACAATAATGTCTCCAGGATTATCTGGTCCATTTGGGTCTTTTGGGTCATAGCAATGAAGTGTATAGTCACCTGAATTGTCATTAGTTTCCGTTAATTCACAAGTATAATCTGGACTCCATACAAACTGACAGTCCTCAGCAGTATTACAACTCTTACTACCACTATTTGAATCACCGACACTTATACCTACTGAGTCAGAGGCTCTATTATTATTAGCATCTGTACAATTAACAATATAAGTCGTTGGTTTACTCAAATAGCCTGTTGGGATCGTGCCCAATAATAATTTAGAAATAGTAACTGGTGAAAATCCAGAAACGTTTTTTGTTGTTGTACAATTTGTTGCTAATGAAGAAGTCCATGATATATTTGTGTGTCCATTATATACAACTTGGGTAGCATCGGCTTTAATTGAGACGCCAACACAAGCTCTACTCAATAACGAAACGTTTGGGCCACCAGCGCAACCAACTATGGGTAGTTTCCCTGTAGCTGTTCGGGTTTGTATTTGGTTTGAACAATTCCCCCAATCAGAATAGCTCCAGTCAGTGCAGGCGGGAGTACAAGTTTGACTTGAGTTTGGAACAGAACCACCACTACAATAAGTTGATGAGGTTAGAGAGACTGTTATATTTTGTGTCCAATTTCCATCACCTCCTAAAGTGCAAGTTCCCCAAGCTGATGCACCATAAGTGCAAGTTACTGGCCCACTAGTAGGATACATGGAGGATATTTGATTATCATATACAAATTTGTTTTGATTTCCATCATATGTTGAAAAATTACCAGTATATGGAAGATTATTTACTACAATATCAGGACCAAAAATAGCACAATTATTATAGCTGGCAGCATTACATACTCCCCAATAACCACTTATCACTTGAAATGAAGATGTAAGATCATTCCAGCTTCTAAAACCCATGGCATTATCCGAGAGATCATTATCGCCACCAAAAGATATTAAAGGTGTACCATTTCTATTAGCATCACCATATAAAATTATTTGTGATGGTGTATATACTATACAACTCTTAGAAGTGCCGTGTGCTGGATCACGATTAAAGAGTCCGTTGTCACAACGAAAATTTTGTTCTTTATAATAACCGTCAGTAGTCCATCCAAAAATCCATCTTGAATCAGCTCCATATTGTATATATGTTTTTCCCGAAACACTGCAAACACCACCTTCATTTGCACACCATGTAAAACCAGTAGCTCCCGCAAAAGCAAATTTATTTAGACCAAAAAATGCAGAAGAAAATAAAATAGCAAAAATAAGTACTTTCAAAACATTATGCTTTTTTTTATAAATTAGAATACTAATAATTATCAAAATAATAATTAATAAAATAAATAAAATACTTTTAATTTGAAAATTTTCTGTATTCGAAAGCATACCATTTATTGAAGGGGTTATTTTTATAGAATTTGATACATCTGCCCCGATTTTAACTTCACCGACAAATACCATTGCAAGTTGTCCAATGTCATTATTAACATAAATCCAAAGACGATATGCACCAACAGAAAGAGACGATGGGATAGTATATTGTATAGTTTTAGTTGTAGAAGAGTTTTCTGTTAAGGTAAGAGATTCGTCATAAACTTTTTTATCTAATATTTTTTCATCAAATATTGTTTGTCCTGTAGACGAAGCTTCTGTTAATTGGACAAAATATTTTATTTTTGGAATAATCCCTACTTTATTTAAAATATCAAATGATATTGTTAAATCTCTATTGTTTTGTGACACAATCTTTGTGTTATTTAAAATAACAGTTGAGACAAAAATACCAGGTGACGTGGTAGTAGCGTTTGTTGCACTAGAAGTTTGTGCAGATACAACATTACAAAAAATCGTACTTAGTAAAAATATAGAAAGGAGTGATATAAGTATTTTTTTCATATTATATGATAATAAATTAATAAATAAGTTTATTAAACTCAACTAATAACATTATATCACAAGAAAAATCAAATATAAAAGGATTGTTGACAAAATGTTGGCTTCTGCTAATATATATGTATTGAAGTTCGCCGGTGGCGGGCTTATTTTTTTAAAAAATTAACAAAAATCAACATGATAGACCTAAAAGTAATAAACTCTGTTATTGAACAGATGGAACAAGAAAGAGGAATTCCAAAAGCTAAAATGCTTGAAGCAATTGAAATGGCTTTGGCAACTGCATACAAAAAAGAATATGGAAAAAGAGGTCAAATTATAAAAGCAAAAGTAGACTTAGCAAGCGGAAAAATGGAATTTGCACAAATAAAAACCGTTGTAGACAAAGACAGCGTTGTTATTCGTGAAGAAAAAGAAGACAAAGATGCAGAGGAAAGATTTAAAAGAACAAGAAAAATTGAAGAAGAAAAAGTTGAGCTAAACGCCGACGGAGAAAAAATTGTTTATTACAATCCTGAACATCATATTTTTATTGAAGATGCAAAAAGAATTAAAAAAGATGCAAAAGTTGGAGACGAGCTTGTCTTCCCTCTTGAAGAAAAGAGTGATTATGGAAGAATCGCCGCTCAAACAGCAAAACAAGTTATTGTTCAAAAAATAAGAGAAGCAGAAAAAGTTTCTGTGTTTAATGAATACGGCGAAAAAGAAGGTGCTATAGTCACGGGTATTGTACAAAGGCTAGAAAGAGGAAATCTTTTTGTGGATATGGGTAGAGCAACAGCAATACTTCCATTTGAAGAGCAAATTCCTGGAGAAAAATTTAAACCGGGTGAAAGAATTCGTGGATATTTATACAGAGTGGAAGAAACACCAAAAGGAATATTCTTGAGACTTTCTCGTTCACATCCAAAATTTTTGGAAGAATTATTCAGAGCAGAATCTCCAGAACTTGGAACAGGAGTTATTGAAATAAAATCAATCGCAAGAGAAGCTGGTTCAAGGTCAAAAATCGCAGTCGCTTCAAAAGATGAACACATCGACCCAGTTGGTTCACTTGTTGGACAAAGAGGTGTGAGAGTTTCAACAGTTATGTCTGAGCTTGGTGGAGAAAAAATTGATATTATTGAATGGTCAGCAGACCCAAAGAAATTTATTGAGGAATCTTTATCTCCAGCGAGAATTCTTTCTGTAACAGTTGATGAAACCGAAAAGAAAGCCGAAGTAGAAGTTGCCGCCGACCAGC
>Ga0209083_1001259_pt1 | contig 29896 bp, 25 predicted proteins | sample AM7aDNAmetaG_FD_184132 | JGI IMG/M metagenome (GOLD analysis project Ga0209083, IMG submission 184132) | Freshwater microbial communities from Finland to study Microbial Dark Matter (Phase II) - AM7a DNA metaG (SPAdes) (version 3) | ecosystem: Environmental > Aquatic > Freshwater > Lake ... | reverse complement strand
GTAATACTTCAATCACTCTTTCTGGCCATTCTATAAAAATAATATTTTTTGAGTCACCCAAAGTTCTTTCCCAATCAAGCGCAGAAAGTTCTTTTGCTGAATCCAAACGGTATGCGTCTATATGAATAAGTTTTTCAAAATTTTTACTTGCCCCGTCAAACTGACTTTTTATTTGACTGGGGTGACCTATATCGTAAATTTTTTCAATTACAAAAGTTGGACTCGTAACATCTTCTTTAATATTAAAAATTTTTGCTACTGCTTGAGTAAAAGTAGTTTTTCCGGAACCCAAATCACCATAAAGTCCGACGACAAACGCTCCACTTTGCTCCTCATTTGATAATTTTTTTATAAAATCTTTTGCAACTTTTTGCGTGTCAGATAAGCTTTTGCTAATTGTTTTCATCCCGTTAGAGATAGGAAACATTTATTTTTCATAAACTACCTATCATAATTAATTGCTAATAATCTATTTAATTAACTTTATCAAATATACAATGTTTCCGTTGTAAGTTTGATACTTATCAAATAATAACTTCTATCTCAATTACTTCCCGAACAGATTTACTTTAACACAGTAATCTCTAACGGGATCATCCTTCAATTTTAACACAAAAAAGATGGTTTTTGGCTCAAAAAAATACAATAATAAAGGGGCGCTCGCTTTCGCTCGCGCCCCTCTGAAACTTTATAACGTTACCCTCTTGACTTCTCTTACCGACCCAGGCGTAAAATTTTGCACCACATGAATTGGTTCTGAATCCGGAATCGGTTGGAAGCTGTTCGGGTCAACCGCGACAAAAAAAAGTGATATCAGGTTATTACTGCAGGGGAGAAAAGCTTCTTCCCCTTTTCCTAATATCCCAAGGGGAATCTTTATCCCTCCTGGCTGGGTCGCATAAAAACTTTGAACCCTCCCTGTTCCGTTCTTAACCACGAGCCCCCGAAGACTGCTGTAGTCAGGAGCTAACACACCCTGTGTTGATATTTCCGGAGTAAATGTTGTCGGCCTCCTCATACTCATTACGCAAAAAGCGAGGACAACAACACACCCGAGAGCTATCAGCATACACACTATAGAGGTGGCAGAGAATTCTTTCTCTCTGCTCACTTTCTTTTTCCCGCCCTCTGCTTTTATTGCCGGAGTCACGTGTGCTGCCGCTGCTGGTGTCGCTGTAACTGGTGCCGCCGCTACCGTTGGTGTCGCTGCAGTCGCAGGAACTTCTCCATATTTCAATACAGACGGAACATCTGTATCGATTATGTAGATTTGTCCTGCTTCGGCGTTGTTTATCAGAGCGCCTACAAACTCGCGGCCCGTGCATAGCAGCGTTTCCGCCGGAAGAGATTTCAGCCAAGCCCATAGATTAATCCCTGGGGTGCCGATAATCCCTATGTAATTCCCGATGGGTACTAAAACACCGTCAGCGAGAATCACATCCATGCCTGTTTCTGTCTTTGTCCCCGAGTCTGCTGACCCGAGCAACGAAGACCATTTCTTTGTCTCCATTTTATGAAGACCCAGTGCTTTGAAGACGTCATTGAACCGTTTGCCGGTTCCGATTATGACATTCTTCAAGCTTCCCGGCAGTTTTGCCGCCAAAGCTTTTATGTCCGCCTTTCCCTTCGGGGTTAAACCTGGGTTTATCCCCTTTTCTTTCTCTGCGTGTGTTACCGCGTAAATCAACATGTGTCCTCCTTGGACCTTACGTTTTAACGTTATATTTTTATTTTAAAAAGAATCATTTTCCTTTCGGGAAACGATTCTTGGACTTTTCCTACCTAGTAGTATACACCAAACAATCTTTTTTGTCAAGCTCATTACAATAGGCCCACTTCTCCTAAATAAAACTAAAAATACCTCGTAATTACGAGGTATTTTTAGTTTAAGAAGATTTACCCCAGTACAATAAACCAAATATATTATGGTGGAGTTATTAATTTAATATTTTACATCAATAATATCTATTACTTTTTTATATAGAGTTTTGTAGTTTATTTACGGGATTGCGCCTTTAATAATTAAAAAATCCCCTCGTGGGGATTTTTTAATTATTGAAGTCTTATTTGCTTTTCTCCTATTGCAACCCATTCTCCTGTTGCAACACTTTTTATGTATTCTGCGGCATTTATTTTTCCAAGTCGTGAAAGTTTTACTATCTTAACTGAAGCATCTGAAGAAAGTAATACTTTGTTTGCTCTTGCATATTCCTCAACTTTGCTTATGTCTGAGCTGTCAGAAGCGTTTTGATTCATGAAAGCTGAAACTTTGGAATCGTTTGTTTTATTTTGTGTTTTATTTTTCTTTACATATCCATTAGCAAATACAGTTTCTGAAGAAATTTTTCTCTTCAAAAATACATAGGCTAATATCGCACTCCAAAGAACAATTGATGAAATAAAAATTATTACTGGGAGAGAATCTGTAAGACCTGTATATGGAACATCACTCAAATAAACCGAGCTAAGACTTGGGTTTGTGTCTGTGTAAGCCAAAACCTGATTTTGAGTTGGCGCAGGTTGTGTATAGTAGGTGGGTTGAGAATAATAAGTGGGTTGAGAATAATAAGTAGAGTCTGGATAATTAACTGTTGGATAATTATAATTGACTGGTTGAGAAGGAGTTACAGAATAATCATTAACTACCCGAGGGGAGCTAGTTATTGGGTAACCATAGTTTCCGCCATAACCTGACCATGATGTTCCTCCACTATAATAAACTCCGCCGACAGAATAATTTACCGGTACAGTTTGGGGTTGGTTGTAACTTACTGGTGCAGCTTGAGGTTGATTATAATTCGCTGGTGCAGCTTGAGGTTGGTTGTAACTTACATCAGGATAGTTGTAGCTAACATCGGGATAATTGTAACTTACATCGGGCTGGTTGTAGCTGACATCAGGATAGTTATAACTTACGTCAGGTTGGTTGTAACTGACATCGGGATAATTGTAACTTACGTTAGGATAGTTGTAGCTAGTATCTGGTTGATTGTAACTTACGTCAGGATAGTTATAACTAACATCATCAGCTAATGCTATTACTGGTACAAATACAGAAAAAACTATCGCTATCAAAACGATTTTTATGGCTTTAATATATTTTGTTGTATTTTTTATTCTTTCCATAAAATTTTGTTATTTTACCAACACAAACATGCTTGTCTATAAAATATAGACGAGAAACAAGTTTTTATTGCTGGCGCTATTATATAGCAAAGTATAATAAAAGTCAAGGGCTTAAACATATCCTCTTTTTACTGTCCCAAAGCCCTTATTTTGTATGCTTTTTTTTCATTTATGTTATTATAATATGTATATGGTAGATTTTGATGAATCAACACAAAATAAACGTCTGGAAGAAATGCGTAAAAATGAGGAAGAGGATGTTTCTCGAATTTTAGCCGGCAGGTACGGATATAACTATTTAGATTTAAGTGCTTTGCCAATAAATAGCGATGCAATTCGTATATTAAACGAAGAAGAAGCCAGAGCATCTAATACAGCAATTTTTGATATGGTGGGTAAAAAAATACAGGTAGCCATTCTTTCTCCTAACGACGAAAAAACTATTGGTCTTTTAAGTAGACTTTCCAGCGATGGTTATATCACTGTCGTACACATGGTCTCAAGAAAAAGTTTGGAAAAGGCTTGGAGCAGATATAAAGATTTGTCTTATTCTTCGGAAAGCACAGCGGGAACTTTTGATATCGCAACCGACAATGTTATTGCTCTTATGGAAAAGGTCAAACACATAGCTGATATTGAAAAGCTTACTAGTGATCTTTTGGGAGTAAAACAAACTTATAGAATTTCAAAAATTATGGAAATAATGCTTGCGGGTGCTTTAGCCCTTGGAGCTTCAGACGTTCACCTCGAACCAGAAGAAATAGATGTGAGAATGAGATTTAGGATTGATGGTGTTCTTCTTGACGCGTTTCGATTTGATAAAAATACTTACGCTTTAATTCTTTCTAGAATTAAACTTTTATCTGGATTAAAATTAAACGTAAAAGATATGGCACAGGATGGACGATTTAGCATTAAAATTAAAGATAATAACATAGAAATAAGAACCTCTATTCTCCCTGGGGCATATGATGAGTCAGTCGTCATGAGACTTTTAAATCCAAAAACAATCGCTGTGTCACTTGAACAACTTGGTATAGAAAAAAGAACTTTAGATATACTTATTGAACAAATAAATAAACCGAACGGTATGCTTTTAATAACAGGGCCAACAGGTTCTGGTAAGACAACTACACTTTATGCATTTTTAAAAAAGATTTATTCTCCGGATATAAAAATTATTACAATTGAAGACCCAATTGAATATCATTTAGATGGTATTGTTCAAACTCAAGTTGAGGAAGAAAAAGGATACACTTTCCTTTCAGGCCTTCGCGCAGCTATGAGACAAGACCCAGATGTGATAATGGTCGGAGAAATTCGAGACCCAGAAACTGCAGGGACGGCGATTCAAGCAGCTCTCACAGGGCACTTGGTTTTTTCTACACTACACACCAATTCCGCGGCTGGCTCTTATCCACGACTTATAGATTTAAAAGTAAATCCAAAAACAATCCCTTCGGCATTAAATGTTTCAATGGCACAAAGACTTTTGAGAAAACTTTGTGAATATTGTAAAGAAGAAAAAAAACCAGATGAAAAAGAGAGAAAAATAATTGACGAAACACTAGCTAGCATTCACGACAAGACATACTTAGAAGGAATACAAAATTTAAAAATATTTACCGCCAAGGGGTGTGATAAATGTAATGGTACTGGCTATAAAGGTAGAATTGCTATTGTTGAGGCGATACTTTCAACAAAAGAAATGGAAAAATTTATTGAAAATAATTCGTCAGATAGAGAGATAAAAAAAGCCGCAGAATCACAAAACATCCTTGATATGAAACAAGATGGAATACTAAAAGTACTAAAAGGTATAAGTTCTATTGATGAACTAGGAAGAGTTATAGATCTAGAAACCCAACAATAATATATCGGTATTTTTGTAAGGTATTAAATTTTGACATCATTTTTGAAATTTTCATTGCAAACAATGTTTTTGTTTCTTGGTGTTTAATATAAGTCTGTGACCACATAAACGAAAACAATTTTAATGTCAAAACTTAATACCCTACTTGAGATATAAGACTAAGTGTGTTCTAAAAAAATTATAACTTGCAAAAAGTCTAAACAGTAATAAGATAAAAAATAAGAGATGTCTGAAAAGATTTCAGACAATGTTCAAAACATAAATCTCTAAACAATACTTTAAACCTGGCGGTGAAAAGTTAAATTAGTTTTTAAGGATAACCTCAGCAATATTTCCGAAGAAATAAGACCAAAATGTCCTTGAAAAAGAACCCGTAAGCTCTTGCGAGCATAATTGTTTAGAGATTTATATTCAGAACTTCAGATAAAACGAATGGGGAAATAAAAAAACGCCCCATCTAGGCTCTGCCAAGAGTATATCATACAAAAATATTATGTCAAGGAAAATTGTTAAAAAAACTCCTGTTTCTAAAAATATTCAAGAAAATAGCCCTATAAATGGTGATGAGAAATTTTTAGATCAAACACTAAGACCGACTTCTTGGGAAGAATATATTGGCCAAAAAAATATCAAAGATAACCTTAAAATTTTACTAAAAGCAGCAGAGCAAAGAAAACATCCGCCTGAACATTTACTTTTTTATGGTCCGCCAGGACTTGGAAAAACTACGTTAGCAAATTTAATTGCAAAAGAAACTCGTGCTCAATTAAAATCTACTTCCGGTCCAGCAATTGAAAAAGTTGGAGACCTCGCATCAATTCTTACAAATCTTTCGCCGGGAGATATTCTTTTTATTGATGAAATTCACAGACTCAACAAAACTATTGAAGAAGTTCTCTACCCTGCTATGGAAACTGGCTCATTAGATATTATTATTGGAAAAGGTCCGTCTGCTCGAACGATTCAGCTCGACCTTCCACCATTTACTTTAATTGCGGCAACAACAAGAATTGCAATGTTGTCTGCTCCGCTTCGTTCTCGTTTTTCTGGTGGTGTATTTAAGCTCGAATTTTATTCTGATGAGGAAATAGAAAAAATAATTGAGCGTTCTGCAAAAATACTTAAAGTAGAAATTGATTCTGAAGCCAAAAAAGAGATTGCAAAAAGAAGCCGAAGCACACCAAGAACTGCAAACTATCTTTTGAAAAGAGGGCGTGATTTGGCTCAAGTAAAAGAGAAGAACTTAACAAACGATATCGTAAAAGAGGCTTTAAATATGCTTAGTATCGATGAAATGGGTCTAAATGCCGAGGATAGAGCAATGCTTAATATAATAGACGATAAATTTAATGGCGGGCCTGTGGGGTTAAACACCCTTGCCGCGGCGCTTTCTGAAGAACAAGCGACCATAGAAGATGTTTATGAACCTTATCTTCTAAAACTTGGACTTATAGAAAGAACTCCAAGAGGAAGAACAGTAACAGATAGAGCAAGAAAACATTTAGGAAAGAAATTAAAAGGTTTGGATTTTGTAGAAAAATAATGAACAAAGTGAATATGTTTTTCACAACCCTGTCAAATAATCTTTAAATTTTTTAAATAGTCTAAATTTAAAGATTAAAATTTGAACAGTAAAGTAAAATATTGTCTTGTTTACAAAATATAAAATACTGTTAAAATCAAATTATTAGAAATTAATTCAAATTTTATTTGACAGGGTGGCGATTTTTATAATCGTTTCACTCATTAAAAATCAACCATGTCAGGACATAATAAATTTTCAAAAATAAAAAGATTGAAGGCAAAAACTGATGGACAAAAAAGTGCCGTCTTTACTAAATTTGCAAAACTTTTACAAATGGAAGCAAAGAAAGCAAACGGAAATATTACTTCACCTGGATTAAAGGCTGCGATTGAAAGAGCGAAAGCTGCTGACATGCCAAACGACAATATTGATAGAGCAATTAAAAAAGCTATCGGTGCTGGTGCCGAACAAATGGAAGAAGTGACTTATGAAGCATACGGCCCAGGTGGAGTAGCAATTATAATTCACGGTCTTACATCAAATAAAAATAGAGCTGCTGCAGAAATTAAACATGTCTTATCTTTGAACGATACTTCTCTTGCAAGCTCGGGTAGTGCTTCATGGGCATTTGATAAAAAACCAGAAGGTTGGATTCCTAAAATGATGACACAGGTGTCGGAAGAAGATACTCCAAAACTAGAAAAGTTACTTGAGGATTTGGAAAATAATGAGGATGTGCAGGAAGTTTATACGAATGCGGAATAATTAGACCCCGTACAAAATCTGTCTAGAATAAATTTTTAATGAGGGTCTATCTGCAAATTCGCCTTCGGCTTTGTTTAGTTATAAATTAGTATTTATTTAGGACTTTTAACGGGGTTCTCAAAAAATACGGTCGTGTATCAACACTCCTTATTTTTTGGAAGTTATCAACAGTTTTAGATATTTGCTTTTTTTTAAAAATCTTAGAAAATGTACCTATTAGCTCCAAACGAGCAACTTATTAAAACAAAAACTAAGATGAAAAATAATAAGAATAAAAAAACTGTTAGTGTAGAAGAAAAAGATGTTAAAGATGATATAAAAAAAACAGGAGGAGAAGAAGAAACAGAAAAGGAAGCCGGCACTTTGTCAGATGGGGTACTGGATGCATTTGATGAAATAGCTCCCGTAGTAGACCCTCTTTTAGAGGAAGAGGCCGTCATACCAGAAGAGGAGGATGATGACGAGATAGATTCTGGGGACTATAGACCATCAGACGAATGGTAAGAAAAATTTTAAAAGTCGTCGAAAGACGGCTTTTAAAATACCAGGTTTTCTTTACGGTATAAGAGTCCGCCACCGCGGACTTCAGAACACGACTCGCCTTGGCTCAGAAGATTACTTCTTCCCAAGCCGATCTCCATTAAAAAATATTACTTGTAAAATAGTTTACTATTTACATTTAGTAGTTTTTTACACTTGCAAAATATGTCAGTCCCACAGCTATCGCATCATATTCATCATCGTATTTAATTTTTGTTTTTATTTTAATTAATTTTTCTACCATATAGGTGACTTGTTCTTTATCAGAATTACCATATCCAGTAACAGCTATTTTTATAGCCATTGGAGAAAATTCTTTTACAGAAATACCAAGTGCCGAGGCAACATAAAGCATTACCCCCCTTGCTTCTGCTACGAGCATTCCAGTTTTTTGATTATTTTTAAAAAATAAAGTTTCAATTGCCATTGCTTCTGGTTTATATTTTTTTATTAATTTTTCAATTTCTTGACCGATAAGTTTGAGTCTTTCCGCATGAGGAATTTTGGGAGAAGTTTTAAAACACTCAGAAAACACCAAAACTTCTCCTCTTGAAATTTTTTCTACGATTGCCACCCCCATTCTTTCGTATCCTGGGTCTATTGCTATAACTTTCATACTGAATATTATACATTAAAATAGAAATATTTATTTACTGTTATAAAAATGTTAATATTGCAAGTATATGTTTAAAAAATATAAAAACCACTTTATAAAAATATATAAAAAATCAAAAGTAAGATACCGCACTTTTCCTCAACATGTAGATGTTGTTGCAAAATGGACGGAAAAACTTTGTAAATTAAATCCGGAAGCCGATAAAGAGGTCGCGATGATAGGGGCATGGTTTCATGACCTCGGTCATTTTGTTGGAAAAGAAAAAGACCATGCTGTCTCATCAGAAAAAGAAGCGTCGAAATTTTTAAAAAAAGAAAAATTTAGTGATGAAAAAATTAATAAAATTCTTCACGTGGTTAGGTCACATAGAAATAGAGATGTTAAACCAAAAACTATCGAAGCAAAAATTGTCTGCTGTGCAGATTCTGCCAGCCATTTCACATCAGATGCTTATCTTATTATTCTTTTTGACAATACTGATAGCAAAGATTATGTTTTGGGTAAAATCGACAGAGATTATAGAGACATCTCTGTTTTTCCAAAAATAAAGATGGAGTTGACCCCCCTTTATAAAACATGGAAAAAATTAATCAAATATTTTCCAGACGGCTTTACTAAATAATTATTTTTACAAATCTTTTCTTCCCAACTTTAATAGTAATATTGCTAGATATTTTATAATTTACATCAGTAATTTTTTCTCCTGAAGCTGCGTTGCTAACAGCATTTTCTGTAACAAGCCTTCTGAAATCGGTTTTCGAGACAACAATTCCTTTCTCTACTAATAAATCGGATAAAAGTTTTCCGCTTTCCACTTTAATTTCTTCTAAATTTTCTGGCAATCCTCCTTTTTGAAAAGTTTCTATAAAATTTTTCTCGGCTTTGTTGGCTTTTTCTTGTCCATAAAAAACTTTTATAATTTCTTTAGCTAAAATAATTTTTATATCGCGAGGATTAACTCCACTCGCTAAATCTTGTTTATATTTTTCAATATCTTCAACTGAGACATTCGTACAAATTTCAAATGAAGGCAAAATCATTCCATCTGTCCAACTCATAACTTTTCCAAACATTTCATATTCATTGTCTGTCATTGAGACTGCGTTGCCCTCGGTCTTGCCCATTTTCTTTCCTTCGTTGTCCTCCAAAAGCTTCATGGTAATGACAAACTTTTCCTTTCCTGCCATTTCTTTCATTAAATTTCTACCAGCAAGCATATTAAAGGTCTGGTCGTTTCCACCAATTTCTCCGTCAACGTCCATTTTAACAGAATCGTATCCTTGCATTAATGGATATAAAAATTCATGTAAATATATCGGTTTATTTTCTTTAATTCTTTTTTGAAACATGTCTCTCTCAAGCATTTGCTGAACAGTTGTCTTTGAAGCAAGATTTAATACTTGTTCAAAATTCATCTTTGAAAGCCATTTTGAATTAAAAACTAATTTTGCTCCGCCAAAACCAAATTTAAGAAAAATTGAGGCTTGTTTTTTATAAATTTTACAATTATTAAGAACTTGTTTGCGAGTGAGTTGTTTTCTGGTTGCACCTTTATCAGTAGGGTCCCCTATCATAGATGTAAAATCACCAATTAAAAATATTATTTCATGACCTAATTCTTGAAGTTTAGCCAACTTTCTTAATACAACAGAATGCCCTAAGTGTAGAGATGTTCCTGTAGCATCAGTGCCAAGATAAATTTTTAATTTTTTACCACTTAAAAGTTGTTTTTTTACAAATTCTTTATTTGGAAAAATATTTTCAACTCCGCGTGTCAAAAAATCTTCTATTTTTTTTGGATCTGTATTGATTTTCATATATCAAATCTATCATAAAAAATAGTTTTTTTCTATCTGTATAAATGTTATAATCATTTTTATGTTAGAAAGTGAAATCAGAACAGTCCGGCACCACATTACCCACACCATCAAACCAAAAGCCAAGAAAACGCTACATTTTATAAAGAAAAACCCTAAACAAGTTTTTATAATTATTGCTGCAGTATTTTTTGTGTTTTGTGGACTTATTGCTTTATGGATTTCCACCTTTCAGATGCCAGATTTAAATTCTTTTGACACAAGGGTTGTTACTCAATCAACAAAAATATATGACCGCACTGGAAAAATATTACTTTATGATGTGCACACGGACACAAAAAGAACAGTGGTCCCATTTGAAGATATTTCAAAAGATATTAAAAATGCGACGGTAGCAATAGAGGACGAAACGTTTTATCAACACGGTGGTATAAAAATATCATCGATAATTCGCTCTATTTTTGCAAATATTTTTTCTGGCAGTTTTAGCCAGGGGGGCTCAACTATTACGCAACAAGTTATTAAAAATTCTCTTCTTACAACAGAAAAAACAATTACAAGGAAACTCAAAGAGTGGTTTCTTTCTATTGAGCTTGAAAAGGTAATGACGAAAGAAGAAATTCTTTCAATATATTTAAATAGTAATCCTTATGGAGGAAATATTTATGGTGTTGAAGAGGCCAGCGAAACATTTTTTGGTAAAAAAGCATCAGATGTTACTTTGGCGGAGGCGGCTTATCTAGCTGCAATACCAAAAGCACCCACCTACTATTCACCTTATGGACAAAATAAGACACAGTTAGACGCACGACAAAAACTTGTTCTGTCAAAAATGTTAGAAAATAAATTTATTACTCAGGATGAATACAATCAGTCAGTAAAAGAAGTTGTTGTGTTTCTTCCCCAAGAAAAATATGGCATTCGGGCTCCACATTTTGTAGAATTTATTAAACAATATCTCGCAGATAAATACGGTGACGATGCAGTGGAACAAAAAGGATTAAAGGTGATTACAACTCTTGATTATGATTTACAATCAAAAGCTGAAGAAATTGTAAAAAATTATGCATCAACAAGCGTACAAAATTTTAATGCATCAAACGTGGCAACTGTAGGAATTGACCCAAAAACGGGACAAATTCTTACAATGGTAGGTTCTAGAGACTATTTTGATAAAAAAATCGATGGTAATTTTAATGTTGCTCTGGCTCACAGACAGCCCGGCTCTACTTTCAAACCGTTCGTTTATGCTACGGCTTTTGAAAAAGGATACACACCAGACACAGTTCTTTTTGATGTTCCTACAGAATTTCAATCTACTTGTACACCGGAGGGTTTACCTATAGACCCAAACGCAATAATTTCTTCCTCAACAGCCTGCTATATGCCCCAAGATTTTGACGGATTATATCGTGGGCCAGTATCACTTAGAACCGCGCTAGCTTTGTCATTAAACATTCCATCGATTAAACTTTTATATCTCGCGGGAATAAAAGATTCTATTGAAACAGCAAAATCAATGGGAATAAAAAGTTTGTCGGATGACCCAAATCAATATGGTTTAACTTTAGTCCTCGGGGGTGGTGAGGTTTCTTTACTTGATTTAACAAGTGCTTATGGTGTGTTCGCAAACGACGGGGTCAGAAATCCTTATACAGGAATTCTTTCTGTCGAAGATTTACAAGGTAATGTTTTGGAAAGTTATACCCAAAATTCTCAAACTGTTCTTGCCCCAAATATCGCAGAAACGGTTTCAGATGTATTATCAGATAATGTTGCTAAAGCACCAGAATACGGAACAAATTCTGTATTCACGTTCCCAGGAAGAGAGGTTGCTGCAAAAACTGGTACCACAAACGATTCCAAAGATGCTTGGACTGTTGGTTATACACCAGATTTAGTTATTGGAACTTGGGCAGGTAATAATGACAACACGCCAATGCATAAAAATATTGCTGGTCTAATTATTGCACCTCTTTGGCGACAACTTATGGATTCTGCTTTAGCAACAACAACACCAAACGATTTTATAAAACCACAACCAATTGATCAAACAATTAAACCTGTTTTGCGTGGACTTTGGCGAGGAAATGATACTTATTTTATAGATAAATTTTCAGGCAAGCTTGCCACAGATATGACACCCGATGAAACAAAGGTTGAGGTTTCAATACCAAACATTCATTCAATTCTTTACTGGGTAGATAAAAACGACCCACTGGGTCCCACCCCAACAAATCCCGCTGACGATGCTCAGTTTAATTCTTGGGAATTTGGTGTTCAAAAATGGCTCACTGAAAATCCACAAACACCCACAATAAAACCGACCACATATGACGATATTCATACTGATACAAATAAACCAAATATCACAGTTATCGCCCCGTTACAAAACATTGAATATGGGAAAGATAATAGATTAAGTGTGGTATTTTCTGCTGCTGCCCGTTTCCCTATCACTAGGGCTGATTTTTACTTAAACAACGAGCTCGTGGGGACATCAGACTCTTACCCGTTTAACTTAACTTTTGTTCCTTCCTCAACAAATTCTTTCACTGTCGGATCAAACGAATTAAGAGTGGTTGTTTATGATAATGTTTATAATGTGGGAGAAACAACAATCCCTATAAAGATAAAATAATAAAAACCGTCAAGGTGCTGTCTTGCTGGTTGGCAGTTTTTTAGAGAATTTCCTTCACCTTCCCTCCTGTTTTTTTATCTAAAATTTCTAATATTTTTGTTTTTTTGAGAAAAATTTGGGTTTTTATTATAGGTTTTTCATTTACTCTAGCTATAAAGTTTTTTACTTCAATTTTTTTAGGGTCTATTTCTATACCACATACTTTTTTTACTACCTCTGCTACAGAATTTCTCAAAAAATCCCTTGCTTGATACCTTATTTTAAATTTTTCAAGATATTCTGCTATATTAAACATTTACTCTGCTAAATTAGATTTGATTATTAAATAAATGGACCTTTTTCTTTACTAAAATTATATTTAACTTACATTATCAATAAATACACAACCATCAAATCTAAACTTTTATTACTAAGTTAAATAAAAGTTATTTAACAGGGTGAATTTATCTGTTCATCGGCATCACAAGATATGTAAATGTTTTATCTGATGTTCCCCTTACTACTAAGGGTTTGTTTATTCCATTAAAAGATAAAGAAACACTGTCGGAAACAATTGATGGGAGGCAATCAATAATATATTTGTAGTTAAAATTAACTTCTATATCCTCTCCTTCTATGTTTGCATCTATTTTGTTTATACTTTCTCCAATGTTGTTATTTTTTGTTTTTACTTTTATTGTTTTGTCCCCATTTTTTACACTAATGTTCATTTGGTTAAAATTGTCGGAAAAAATATTTGATATTTTTAATGAATTAATCAAGTCTTGTTTTAATAATACAACTTTTGTCTTTTCTTCTTTGGGTAAAATTTGTTTATAATCTGGAAAAACTCCATCTATTACTCTCGAGACTAAATATATACCATTAAAATTAAAAGATATTTGATTTTTTGTTGAATTTATTTCAATTTCGGTATCTGTGTTGTCTATTATCTTCAAAATATCCATTGCGTTTTTAAAAGGAATGAGAATATTGTTTAAATTAATACTCTTTCTCATTTTTATAGTCTTTTCGGCTAATCGGAAAGAATCTGTGGCTACAAACATAAGATTGTCATCATTACTGTAAATATAAACACTGGAAAGTTCTGGTTTGACAGAGGACAAAGAAGAACTATAAATAACAGATTTTATACCATTTATAAGGTCTTTTGAGTTTATTTTGTATGTTTTTTCATTATCTACCATAGGAATAGTTGGAAAATCTTCTGGGGATAGGGTTTTTATATTTGCTTCGTTTGTTGGTGTATAAATTTTTAGGGTGTTTTCTGTTGTTTCTAAGATAATGTTTTTATCGTCTGTAATATTGTTTAAAAAATTACTTATAACACCAGCTGGGATGGCCACCTTTCCGTTTTCTTCTACTTTTACTGGAATCAACACCTCTAAACCCAAATCTAAATTTGTAGATCTAATAATTAAATTATTTCCTTTAGTTTCAAACAACAAACAAGACAAAACTGGTAAATTTATATTTTTTCCAACAATCTTTTCCGCTTTTGATACAGCAAGATGAAGTTTTTCTTTTACACACTCAATTTTCATTTTATTTTTTAAATTTAATATATTAACTATTACAGACCTTTATTTGTTTACAATTATTTTAACCTTATTTTTTATAATTATTTTATAATTTTACTATTTTAATTTGTTGTTTATTTGTTTTTAATTATTTTGTTAAAAACTTATACCTCATTTGTAAACACTTAATTAAACTCACTGTCCTTATCTTATCAATACTTTATTAACAACTATTTCAACATGGAACGTATCTGGTTTATTTCTTGAACCAGTTCTGGGTCTGTTTTTAAATCCTTTTTTATTTTTTCGTATGAGTGTATTACTGTTGAATGATCTCTATTACCAACTTTATCCCCAATTGAAGGAAAAGATATATCAAAATCTTCTCTTAAAAGATACATAATCACCTGTCTTGGTTTGATTACCTCTTTTTTCCTGCCCTTTTCAAAAATAATAGCTTCTTCTATACCATAAAAATCAGAAGTTACTTTTATAACATCTTTAACAGACGTGTTTTTCTTGGGTTTGGATGTATTTTTGAGTAATTCTTTTATTTCGTTTATATTTATTTCTCTTTTTTTGAGGTCGGTTTGACATAAAATAAGGTTCAAAACACCCTCTAAATCTCGGATATTACCATCTACCGCACCGGCCAAGAACTCTATTATTTCGTTGGAAATGTTAAGGTTCATTAAAGCTGACTTTTTTCTAAAGATTTGTATTCTAGATTCATAGTCTGGTTTTTGTATTTCAACAATCATACCAGCATTAAATCGTGATTTGATGCGTTCTTCTATATCCGGGATAAAATTTGGGTGTTTGTCAGAAGAAAAAATTAGTTGTTTACCATTATCATGAAAATTATTAAATAAATGGAAGAATTCTTCTTGGGTTTTTGTTTTAGCTGATAAAAATTGTATATCATCAATGATAAGAACGTCATATTTTTTATATTTTTCTTTGAAAGTATTAATATTTCCACTGTTTAATGAATTTAAATAATCATTTGCAAATTTTTCCGAGGTCATATAAAAAATCTTTTTATTGGAGTCTGTTGTTTTAAGATAGTTTCCTACTGCCTGTATCAAGTGTGTCTTTCCATGTCCTGTACTACCAAAAATAAAAAGTGGATTGTATGCCGCGGTTCTTTTTAAAATTGCTTGTGATGCTGCGTGGGCCAGTTCATTAAATGGTCCTATTACAAAAGTATCAAAGGTATATTTTGGATTTAAATTATCGTCTTTGTTTACATAATAATTAGTTAGTGGGAGCTCGTTTATATGGTTTGTTTCTTTTGCTAGTGTTTTGTTTTCTTCTTTGGAAACTAAATACTCAACATTTCTTATGTGTTCACCAAAACTACGTAAATTTTTTAAAATATCTTTATGATACTTATTTAATAGCCAATCTTTTACAAAAACATTAGGAACACCCAAAAAAACAACACCGTCTTCTTGTTTTGTAATATATGTATCTTTAAACCACATACTAAAATTTGCTTTAGAAATTCCGAGTTCTATTTGGGCGAGTACACTATTCCAAAGTGTTTTGTTTTCTGTCATTGGTCTAAATTATAAGTTGATAGCGAGATTAATAAAAACCTACTTTTGTTTATAAATTGTTTATAAAAAGTTGATAAGAAAAAACAAAGAACAAAAACTGAAATTAAAAAACAATTCAGTTTTTATTATATATAAAAATAACTAATTTGGGACTTGTTTTTTTGGTTGTTTTGGGTTATAGTGTCTTGTAATTGAATTTAAACAATTATATTTTTTAATTTATATTTTATGTCAAAAACATATCAACCCAAAAAAAGAAAGAGAGCAAAAACACACGGTTTTCTTGTAAGAAGTCGTGGTAAATATGGTAGAAATACTATAAAAAGACGAAGACAAACTGGAAGGAAAAAACTAACAGTATAATAAAAAAGGGCCTAAAATGGCTCTTTTTTAATAATTTTTATTGAACTAATCAACCCTAAAGTATATAATCAAATCATGTTAAATCGTAAATATAGAGCAAGCCGGTCTGATATAGAAGAAACCATAAAAACAGGAATTTCTATCCATGCAAATTTTTTATATGCAAAAATTTCAAAAAAAGAAGTTGAAAAAGTAGGCTTTGCAATCATAATTTCTAAAAAAAACGAAAAAACATCTGTTGGGCGCCATTTAATTAAAAGAAAAATAAGTAGTTTTATTGAGAAAAATTTATCTAAAATAAACCAAAATTTTAAAAAGACCACTATTTTTTTTATAAAAAAAATAGAAAAGCCAATTAATTATAAAGAAATAGAAAAAGATGTTGAGTTTGTGTTAAAAAAAGCCGCCTTTTAAATATTTTTTCTATTTGTATATTTGGTAATTTTCGTATAGAATTGTTTCATGGCTTTTTTATTTCATAATTTTTTTTATGCTCCGCTCTATAATGGTCTGATTTTATTTATTAATATAATCCCCTTTCACAGCGTTGGTCTTGCTGTTGTGCTTTTTACTTGTATTATAAAAGTTATTATATTTCCTCTTTCACAAAAATCTGTCAGAACCCAATTTGAAATGAAACAAATTGAGCCGGAGCTAAACGAACTAAAACTAAAATATAAAGATGATAAAAAAGCTCAGGCTGAAAAAACAATGGAGCTGTATAAAAAAAGAGGTATAAATCCATTTGCGGGAATTCTTTTGATGTTGATACAGCTTCCTATTCTTATTGCTTTATATTGGGTTTTTCTTAAAGGAGGACTACCCCATATAGACCAAACCACAATATATTCATTTACTAAAATACCAAGCATCATTAATATGAATTTTTTTAGTATCAGTGTAGGAGACAAGAGTGTCGTTTTTGCAATATTTGTAGCTATTGCACAATTTTTACAAATGCACATTACTCTTCCCAAGAAAAATACTAATTTAGGGCAAGACGATAAAAAATCGGGCCTTGCGGACTCCCTTGGAAAAAGTATGAATATGCAAATGAAATATGTTATGCCTATAATAATGTTTTTTATTGCTAAAAGCTTCCCTCTCGTGGTCTCGTTGTATCTAATTACAAGTAGTTTATTTGCTATAGGCCAAGAGCTGTATGTAAGAAGTAAATATAAAAAAAATACTGTACAGGTGGTAATAAAATAGAAAATTTGCTATAACAACTATATGAATAAAGAGAAAAATACCAAAAAATTAATAGAAGACATTCTTGGTAGTATGGGCGTTAGATACGATATTGTGGAAGAAACAGACGACCCGATTACCCAAAAGAAACTATTCATAATTAAAAGTCCAGAATCAGGACTGCTCATTGGTGATCGAGGGGAAACCTTTCAGGCCCTCTCGCATTTAATAAGAAGAATTGCTAGTAAAGGTTTAGAAGAAATGGCAGATTTTTCTATAGATGTAAATGATTATCGTGCCTCAATGGTAGAAAAATTAAAAATAAAAGCGGGGATGCTTGCAAATCGAGCCCGCGATATGAAAACAAACGTTGAAATGGAACCGATGACGTCTTATGAAAGATTAATAATACATGGGGCTCTATCGGGTCAACCGAATATAAAAACAGAGTCTGTAGGCGAAGGAAAAGATAGAAGATTGGTTATAAAATATGTAGAGTAAAAAATAAATAAAAAGGCGGGTTCGCTTCGCGAACCCGCCTTTTTATTTATTTTAGTTGCAATAACCACAAACTCAAATCTATTTTGTTAGAAAAGATTAAATATTGGTCATCCAAACTTATTTTTAAATCAAAGGCATCAATATTTTTGTTTGCATCACCCTGATATATTTGTTGCATTGTGCCGTTTTCTAGATCTATTTTCCATATGTCATCATTAAAGGATTCTAAACCTTGATACCAAGCGTCTGGATAATTGTCGGGGGTAATTGTTTGTGGGATAGCACAATATAAAATTTTTGTATTATTATTTCCCCAAACACATTTATCGGCCAAGGTTGGTATTTTATAACCATCACTTATTTTGTTTGTTACATCATATATATCAAGATTAAAAGAGTTGTCCGAGCTATATGAGTATGCCACTAGGTTGGCGTCCTTGTTTGTTAGTGTAAACATACCAGTAATATCTCCCAATATTCTATCCATAGAGTAAGTTCTTGTGTTGAAGAAATATAACAAACCAACATCTTTATAGTTTGGTTTTGTGGTTAGAGTTATTATATTTTCTTTTGGCCAAGAAATATTCCAATAAGAAATTGGTGAATCAAAGATTATTTTTTTACCGCTTCCGTCTAGGTTTGTAGTAAAACCATAAGTTCCCGATTTATCACTTTTATCTACAAGCCCAAATAGTTTGTCCCCTGTTGGGTTTATGGCCAGCTGTTTAATATTAGGTGACAAGAAAGCACCAGTTAGTTCTTGAAACGAATTTGTCGAAACTGAGCTTGAGCTGGTTTTTATTTTTGCAGAGAAACTACTAATATTATCTGTATCAGTATCTAAGTATCTCAAAACTAAATTACTTCCTGAATTTGACCAAACCGTTTCTTGTATTTTAGGTATAGTAACGTTTGTGACTCTTTGTACCTCTCCTGTTTGGCTACTTAACACGTATTCGTAAACATTACTAACCGCTCTATCAACAAAACGTAATATATTTTGGTTATTTTTATTTACAAAAAATACAGTACCAGATGTTGGATTTTTATAAAGCTGTATAAGTTTAGCTAAACTTACCGTTTCTGTACTAGTTGAAAGGCCTGTTGGGGTTGTTTGAACGCCCGTATTATTATTTGTTTTGTTTTGAGATGTATTTCCAAAAGGGCTTGTTGTGTTTGTATTTGTTGTGTTCTGGCCTGCTCTATTAGAAGAAAAATAGAAAAAAATTAGACCTCCTATTAAGATAATTACAGCTATAATTATTATTAAAATTGTATTTTTTTTAGACATATTTATGTAATTTTAAAAATTATTGTTTATTATTATGGATTATTACGGATGTAATCATCTAATTGCTTCCAAAAAGGGTCATTTGCAGTGACGAAACCCCAGCCGAGTATCGTCTCTCTCGAAGCACACGTGTCAACTTCTCCAGGTTTTTTGTTAGTAGTTTTAGTAAAACAATATTTACCATCAAGAGTCGTTCCGTCATATGTACCAAGCGTGTTACCATCTAATCGCACTGTCGGAGGGGTTGCATTGGGTGCACTATAAGTCTCAGTGGGTATGGGTTTTGTAAAATCTGTCTTCGGATTCGTCACTGTTGGCCCTGTTGCAGCTGCGGTGGTGACTCTCGACTTTTCAACCTCCGCTGCGGCAGGCCAAGTTACTACATGGGGCAACGAACCTACTCCTAAGAAAGTATTATTTGATTTACATGCACTTGTTTTACTTGCTGTAATGTTAAAATCAACCAAACAGGGATTAATTATAAAAAGAATAGTATAAGAAATCAAAGCAATACCTAAACCTATAAGAGCATCTTTTATCTTTTGTATCCCATCTTGTTTATTAAACCAAGCATCGGAAGTCATATACTCTATTCCACCCCAGATTATCATTATGAGAGCCAAAGCTACTGCTGCCGCGATACCAAAACGAAAGACATTTCCCAATAAATCAGCAATAGGATTATCAGTGGTTAGCGCCGGTGATGATGGGTCTATAAGGGGGTTTGTTTCAAGCGGAATATAACTACAAATAGCAGCGGTATCTTTTCCATCTGAACCAATAATGTGGCCAGTAATAGAATTACAATTTTCTGCTTTGGCAGAGGAGACAAAAAACACCATAGAAAAAACAAACAGAATTGCTATGGCAGGAATATATACTTTTATAATTTTTTTCATAACATTATTTATTGTCCATAACTTATATTAAAACTATCACTTACATATTGCATTATTCTATCAACATTTTTTAAATCAAGAGATACTGAAGCCGTTCCCGCTACGTTTGTTGTTTGTTTTAGTACCAGCTCGTTTGCTTTTCCGGCCGGCGTTATAGAATTTCCATTTATGTTCCATGTATAATCTGATTCTTCTGACACATCATTTGAAAAATCAAAAGAAAAAGGTTTTGCAACTATTGTTAATTCTTCTCTTGTCCCAAGATTATAATTTCCAACCACAGCTTCATTGTACAAAACTCCATATAAAGGATTGTCTTCGTAAAACAATATTTCGGGATTATCTGTTGTAAGTAATTTTGAATTTTCCGCGAGTATATTTCCTGAATCATCTGATATTTGTACACTTATATTAATATCTCTTACCGGAATAGTACCATATACCAAAAGAGTGTCGTTTCCTTTTCCTGAACTTGAACCTAAGACAATGTCTCCTTTTGACCATTTAAAATTTAAATCTTTAGAAAGAGCTCTTGTACCATCAATTATTATGTCTGGTATTGCCACTACTTTAACTGTACCTTGAGGTGCAAAATATGGTTTCCCTTTGTAAAAAGGAAGAGTATATGACATCGGTTCAACCACCAAATCTACGCCAGCCGGAGAAATTTCTTGTGATGCTTCTTTTATTATTCCGTCTGAGGTTTCAACGACGGCCCTTATGGTTGTTTTTTGACCATCACTTTTGGCTTTTATTGTAATACTTTTACCAGCAGCGTCTCTTTTTGGTGTTCCATCTATATACCAAACTATTTTTGAAGAATTTAAATTTAACAAATCACTTGATAGAGTTAATACAACACTATCCCCCGCCCTTGGGCTCACGGGAGAAATATTAATATAAATTGAAGATAAAGAAGTAGAAGTTTCTTGGGCAATAACAATATTACCCATTGCTAAAAAAGCTATTATTAAAGAGATTTGAATTGTTTTTTTAAAAAAACTTGACATCTTGTAATAAATTATAACACAAGCTTTTTGTAAAATATACTACAGTCCCTGAGACATTCTTAGCTCCTCTTTGGCTCTGTTTATGTTTAAAAGTTGCGATGGATCTGAAGTTATAATCTGGTCTTCTGTATAAGAAGCTATAATTTTAATAGCTACGTGTTTAAGGCCAACAAAGAACATTCCCTCCCCCACGTCTGACTCGAGTAGGAGATATTTTTCCTCGTCGGTAAGATTGAATATTTTTTGAAGGTTTTCTACAACTACTGGTGATTGTTTAAGAAGTATAAGTATTGAAGAGTTTGTGACAATAGGTAGACCATAAGGAGAATTTAAGAAATCCTGAACATCTTGGGTAATTGTTGCGAGGCCAAGGAAATATTTTCTTCCCCTTTTTGCTAACGAGAACAAGAAGGATGCGGCATCTTCTGATTTCATCATAATCCACGCTTCATCTACCACAAGCAATCTTTTCTTTTTGTTTCTTCTTATCGCATTCCATATATAGTGGGTGATAATATACATAGCGACGGTTTTTAATTCATCTTCCATATCACGAATTGAAAATACAATAAACTTATAGTTTATATTTATGTTTGTTGGTTTGTTTAGAAAGCCAGCCCAAGTCCCCCTTGTGTATTTTGAAAGTCTTTGGACCAAAGATTCAGCCCCCTTCATTCCAGCAAGGACAAGCTCAAAATCAGAAAGAAGTGGTGGCTCCACGTTTCCGAAATCAGAATCAGGAGTAATGTCTTTTAGTGCATATGTTTCAGAGACAGCTCTGTCTACAATGGCGTCTTCTTCTGGGGTAAGTCCTCCGAGCATTATTCTGAAAAGACCAACAAGATTTATAATATTACTTCTTAAAATATCTGCTGGTGATTCATCTTCGCTTGGGACGGGAAGGTCAAAAGGATTTATATGGCTTGCAGAGTTTAGAGATATGTCAAAAGACTTACCTCCAGCGGCTTCGGCAAGCGCCTGATATTCTTTTTCTGGGTCAATAACGATAACATCAGTATCAAACATCAAGCTCCTTAGAATTTCTAATTTTGTACAGTATGATTTACCAGAACCAGCTTTTGCAAAAGTTACAGAATTGTAATTTTCAAGAGAAAATCTATCAAAAATAACTAAACTAGCGTTATGTCTGTTTATACCATAAAGAATTCCTTTGTCTGATGTAAGGTCAAAAGAAACAAATGGAAAAATACTAGAAAGAGGTGAGGAATTAAGCTTCGAGTGTACTTCAAGTAAATCTGTCGCCGTTGGCAATATACTCTTAAAGCCTTGTTCTTGTTGGAAAAGAGCGGGTTTTACGTAAATCATTTTTGACTCAAGAATTGATTTTATTTCTGACTCTATTTTATCCAACTCATCTTCGGAATCACCATATAATGAAATATAAAGTCCCACATCAAAAAGTTTTTCTTGAGCCTGCTGAAGATTGTCCCTCAAAGACTCAAGGTCTTGGTATGCAGTATCAAGCATTGGGTCTCTCACCAATCCTTTTATCTGTCTTGTGTTTATTTGGCTTTGCACCTCAGCTACTTTTTTCTGAAATTGTCTCAAAATTTTAGCTGTATCAATAGGATGAATAAAAATAGAAATATTAAAAACCTTATCAAGATTTATAATTGGTGAGAACCAACTTTCCGATAAGAAACGAGGATATGAAATAACAAAAAACGTTCTGACAATTTTTTCACCTAGACTTAATTGTTTAGGAGCAATTTTTAATGCAGAAGGTGCAATAATATCTTGCAACTCTAAAACACCAGCTTCATATATTTCTTTTGGTAAAAATGAAGTTAGTTGTTCCTCTTTCTTTTTTGTTTTTAAAAAATCAAATATTCCCATTGTTTTAATTTGGTATTATTGGTTTCTCCATATCTCCAGGGTTAAATATTTTATAAAATAATTCAACAATTTCTTCTGTCCCGAGTTGAACTGTTCTTATACCACATCCAGACAGACCTTGAGAAACCGTTCCAATTCTTTGTTCTAACTGTGTCCTGTTTTCTTCAAAATTTTCATCGTCGGTGTTTTTTGAAATCTTTTGTTTATTCATGATTTGATCCAGGGGATTCCCAGAAGAGCTTTTTATTGTTGGTGAAAAAGGTATTATAACAAAAAAATCCTTTTTCATTATACTTGTTTGTTCCACAAAACTTGTTATAAATTGTACATATTCTCTAATTTGTATTTTCATTAAGTCCCCAAGTTCTTTTTTGTATCTTTCTTCAAGTATTGCTATGTATGGTCTGATATCTAAAGCCCTCGATTCTATCGATATTTGAATGGAAAAATCTAAGCTGTTTAAAAAATTTTGAAATTGCATTATAACAGCCTGTTGTTCGTCAACCGATTTCAGAGCAAAATTTACAGACGAAGCCATAACGACAGCCCTCATTGAACCGTCTTTTAAAATTATTACCCCGTCGCGGATTTCTTTTATCGGTACAAATTCTTGTGTTGCTTTTGAAATTGGCATTTGTATTCTCTATTATACACAAAAAACACCATACGCACTACGTATTTTTGATGTTTGTTGACTCACTTTCGTCTTCCATAGTTACTGGATTCAAGCTTTCTTTAATATTTAAACTCCAAGTTAAATCTTTGAGTTTACTCTCTGACATTTTTGGTACAGAAACCAAAGATTTTGCTTGTTGTATTTGGTCTCTTAGTTCCGAAGTTGGTTTTTTATTAACTTTTTTCCATAAATATAATTTATCTCCGATAAAATAATAAAAAAAAGACTGCACCACATCAATAAATGGCCTTTTGTTTATTTTATAAAAAGCAAGAGCCAATGAGAAAGCAACAATAGGAATTATAAGAATAATAGCTACAATTTTAAAAGGAATATAAAGATAAAGAGCTACAGAAGCACCAACTCCTCCAGCTAAATACAAAAACTGTTTTAAGGTCAAACGACCAAAAATCCTATCTTCCATCTCTATAAATTGTGGAACTTGAAATTGCATGTTTTTTTAACGGATTATAAGTTGTGGCTTTTTGGATTACTTGAAAACTGATTAATTTTTATTCTCTAGGAAGCCAATAAGCTACAAAGTAATTCTTATATTATTGACTCTCTGTATGGGTCACCGGAATTTTTTGCTTTTTCTGGTAGTTTTGTTTTTTCTTCAATCACAATATTTTTTTTAGGTATAGCTACCATATTATTTAATTTTGATTCAACTATGTTTTGTAAAGGAGAAATATTTTTATGAAATGGCTCTGTTGGTTTGGAAGCCAAAGAAGATATTGCTGGTAGCCCAACGACCGGGGCAATTTCTGGAAGATTATTTTCTTCAGTTTTTTCTTTTATCGCTTCTGGGGTTTTTAGATTCTCACTGTTTGATTTTTGTGAGCTGATGGAAACAGATTTTTCGGTGCCTTTTATAGTTTCAGGATTTTCTATTCCAGAAAGAACGGATTCTCTAGTCAAATTATTTTCGTCACCTCCAATTTTTTTTTCAATTCCACCTAGCTCCCCACTCATTTTTTTCAATGATTCCCTGATATTTTTAAATATTAATTCGTTTACATCATGAGCAACCACTGATGCCTGAGCAATTGACAAATGAACATTTTTAATTAAATTATTGACATAATTATCTATAGGCTCGATACCAAATAGAACCGATATTGTTTCAATTTCCAGAAAGCCGGCCTGATCAATCATTAATTTATTATTTTTTACAACCTCTTGAAGTTTTGCTGATAAATCCATATCAGAAATAGCCATTTGTACCTCTTTAGGAAGTATTTCAAATTGTTGTTTAAATTTTTGTTTTAATTTGTCATCCATAATTATAATTGTTTACTAAGGTGTCTTTTCTGATGAAGCGTCTTCTGACTTTTTTTCCGCGACTACTTTTTTCACTTCAGAAGAACTTGAAATATTTCCACTTTCTGTTAATAATTTTATTATGTTTTTCATAACATCTTTTTCTACCTTAGTCTGACCTTTTTTAATTTGATTTAAGCCGTCTTGTAATTCTTTTTTGTTTATTCCATTAACATTCGTATTGTAAATATTATTTATAACACCACCACTCATTTTATCTATTTCTGCTTGCTTTTCTATTAACCACTTTCTCTGTTTAGCTAGTCCTTCACGTTTTTCAGTTTTTAGCTTCTCTTCTTCTTCCCCATAATAAACATTTTTTCCCTCCTTTTTTGTTATAGGTGCCCCTAGTTCTTTTGCTACTTTTTCTTCTGCCAATTCAGTTTCTTTTGTTATATCTTTTGCTAAGGTCGCCATTCTTTCATTTGAAGTTTTAATTTGTTCTTCATAAAATTCATAATTAAAATTGCCATTCTTTTCTTTCTTGGCGTTATCAATTACACCTTGTGTAGCCGCGACATTTTTCTTTTCTTGTTCTATTTCTTTCTTACCTTCGATAAAGGTTGGACTTTTTTCTACCTCCAATTTTGCTTGTTCTGTAATTCTACTTCTGTTTGAGTTTATAACTTCAATCCCCTCCTCTGGTTTTTTTGTGAAAGAGGTAAACTCTTCTTTCATAGCATTCTGTTGAGCTATTTTTTCTTTCTCTTTTTCTCTATCCCGTCCTTCAATATCTATCCAACCATTAGTTCTCTTTTTGATTGTATCCAAAATTTTTGGTCTGAACGTTCTAGACAATTTACCCAAAGCACCATCTTCTTTGCTGAGTTCGCCAGTATATAATTTTTTTAATGGATTATTTTTTAACGAAGAAGATAGTCGGCCCCAAGTTGATTTGCCGACTGCTCCAGCAGCTGCCCCTTCTCCGGCCGCCCCAGCTGCTCCAGCCGTTCCAGCAGCTTCTGCTGCTCCCGCTGCCCCAGCCGCTCCAGCTCCCAATGCTCCGACTCCCAAAGCGGCACCCGCTGTCGCTACTATAGCCCCAACGGCTACCGCTGCACCGATGGCTTTAGCAGAAACACTAGCTATCTTTACTGTCATTTCTCCAACTTCACCACTATATTTCTTAGTTATTTTTAATGCTTGCCATAATAAAACTACAACTAAAAGATAAACAAAATATTTTAATGAGTTTGCCCCCAAAGAACTATCGTTATTGTTTGTTGATAGAAGATTAGATATTGCACTACTTTGTAGTATTCGCAATACAAAATATAAAAAGAACATAAGTATAGGGGCTACTGTTATTTGGCCTATAAAAGCTGTCCACCAACTTTTACTAATGTCCGCTAGCCATGGTATAGATTGACCAATAAAACCAAAACCAATTGGTGATGTTATTGTTAGAAACAATAGCATTGCGGCCCTACCTATTAATAAAATAGAACAATATAAATATATCCACATGAGAAATCCAACACAAATAATTGGTAAAACAAGGTTTACAATTATTGAGATTTGATCAGTGAGTGAAAACAAAGCCGTAAACATTTGCCACGCAGTAGAGCTGTTCACAATCAAACCAGAAACTGAAGTCGCCAAACCACCTGAAGCTATAGCCTTATAAAGTTCAACGGCCACAAGATTACCCGCATCGATAAATAATTTTGCAATCATCATACTAAAGTTTATAAATATTGCACCAATTATTACTTTTACAATGGTTGTTTTTGCTGTAACCCCCCAACTGCCAATAATTTTTGTTATGGCTATATAAAGAAGTATAAAAATAAAAGATATATTTAGAAGATCTCTAATTAAAGACCAGAGTGTATTTAAAACCCCACCATTATCAAAAAGATTTTTCATTTGTATTATTGAAAAACTTATGGCCATGTCGAAAATCTTGCCAGCAATACCCAAAATAAAACCTGAAACCGAGCGCGCCATTTCAAGGTGCACTGCTAGTATCCCAAACGCGGTGGCATCCATAATTCCTGCACCAACATCTGCTACTTTTAGTGCTGTGCTAGATGAAGCATATGCTGTAACATGGTCACCAGCTGCTTTTGCAATTCCAGTATAAGAAAAACCACAAAGCATCGTGGTGAGCAAGATTAAAGCAACATATTTTTTTGTTGTAAAAAACTTTTTCATCCCAGTCGTAAAATTTTAAAGCTTATAATATTTAATGAATTAATTTTTGTCATCCTTGTTAGAAAGTTCGAAATATTTAATTTTTGTTTAATTTTGATTTTCATATATTTATATTTTTTATTGTTTTACCTGATTTTCATAAAACTTCTAACAGGACAGGTATTTTTATTTTGGTCTAATTTTTATTGTTTGATTCATCTCGTAATTTACAACGAGACAAGTATTATTTTTTTGTGCTTGTTGCTGTGGTTGATGTTCCGATTATTTTGTCTAGATTAATAGGACACTGTTTTGTGTTATACATTCCTTGTACTCCTTTTAGCCAAGTTTTTATATTTGTAATCATACTTGTTTGTGGGTCGGTATTAAATGAAGTTGAATTTACTGTGACCATCGCGTCCGTTATACCCATTGTACTTGTAGCCGAGCCTATGTTGTTAGCTGTTTTGTTTAGAATATCAATGTGTGTGTTTGAAATCTCCATCATTTTTGAAGTTGTTGCTAGGTTCCATGGTATTTGAGCGAGAACTCTGTAAGAATCTGTGTTTCCTATTCCGTCTATATTTTTTATAACATTTGAATCTATCAAATTTGCTCTAAGACTGTTGGCCATAGAATAATAAGTTGTATTATTGCAATATCTAGCTTTAACAAATATCGCTCTTGCGTTTGACAAGGTTGTAGATGCCTGTAATAAAGTATTTTGATATGCTGTTTCAGCTTTCAAATAACTATTAACAACGGACATGGCATTTGCTCTTGAATTGTCGATGAAGCTTGATGAGTTGTCGTTTGTTGTAGTGTTTTGTACAAACCCGTCACTAAATGGAACTGAAACATTACTAGAGGGATTTGAAGTGGTGGAAAATGCAGCATCATAAGATTCGAAGATGCCGGATGGGGCATAACTTGTATTGCTAACATTATTTACAGCATTATTGTATTCTGCCTGTGCTTGCTGAGCAACAGAAGATATATCTGCTCTATAGGCAAGGTTTTCAGGTGAATTGCTTCCTCCACCCAAAGCACCTTGTGCAAGTTTAGTTATAGCCGTCTGAACAACTTTGCTAAGTAATGCATTTAAAACTGAATCTATACCATTTCCAAAAGCGACTGCCAACTGACTCGTTGTCTGGTCTGAGTTTGCTTTTGCGCCAAGCATTGATGCAATTGTGTTACCAGGAGTAGTAATTTTACATGAGGTTTTATATGTATTTGGGTCAGTGCTTGAGTGAACATTTGACAAACTATCAACAAATTGATTTCCTTGATAAAACCTTATACTACCAGGGACTCTCTCACCTGTTTTTTTATTAAAAGCCTCTTCGCTACAGTTTTCATAATTCAAGGCACCGTTTCCAAGATTAATTTGTTGGTTGAAAGCAATTTGCTGATTTCCAATTCTTGCTTGAAGCTCGTTTTGAGCTATAAGATATGCTCCTATAGGATCATTTTGAGGTTGTGTTAACTGAATCCAATCATCCCATGTTCGCGCTCGCACATCAGAGAGGGCGTTTTGGTAATTATTGGCAATACTAGTAAGAGTACAAGAAATTTTACTTTGAAAAGTTGGTAAACTTGAAGCCAAAGCTAATTTAATTTGCATTTGAAATGGTGCACAGAGAAAATTTAGAGATGGGTCGTTTAATATCATATCTCCTACTGTTTGGTCGGCGATGTTTGTCAAAAATTTTGATGGGTTATCAATAAAGGCTGGGTTGCCTTGGAAACCATTATTTATCCAATCAACCGTTGCTTCAGTTAAATCATTAATCAACAACATTCCGAAAGTTTTGAAGAGAGTTCCTAATACTGGTTCGATAACTTTTTGCCAAGCGATGGTCCAAATATCTTGTGCTGTTTGTTCAACAGCTACTTTTGGTGCTATAAGTGAATAGAAAGCGGTTATTTGTGTAGCATTTAATGTAAGAAAAGTCGCTAGTACTGGGTCAGTAAATTGTGCGCTGGCTTTATTTGGAATTGTTAAAAAAGAAAAATTAATTGCTAAAATAGATACAATAAGTAGGCCAGATATTTTTTTTATGATTGATTTTTGAAAATTCATAAAATATTTCTTAGTTATTGTCTTTGTATTTTAAGAACGGTATCAATTGTACTAAAAGCTGATGTAAGGTCGTTCATTACATTGTTGTATTCTGCCAAATCAGAAAAAAGGTCAGCTGCGGATTTACCAGACTTTATTATATCATTATCTATAGCTATTAATTTTTCCAAACTGTTGATTATTGACAGATGATATATTACTCCAGATGACCCAGATATCCCAGGTATAGGCGTTTTTATTAGATTGTTTATTATGTCTTGATATTTTTCTATTACAATAGTCAATTTTTCCTTATCTGGCACTTTATTAACCGATATACCATTGTTGATTATTTGTAAATCTTGCCCCATCATTTTTCTAAATAATTCAGTTTGCGCATAATAGCTTTTTGCGTATATTAAAAGATTATTGGCCAAAGTTTTTTGGTCCATACCCACTAGGTTTAAATCAGACTCTTTTGTAATACCTGAGAATTGTTTTTGTGGTAAATCTGAGATTGATTTATCAACTAATGCGTCTATTGTTGCTTGGTCCATTTGGCCATTTACTGGTTGTGAGGCGATGATGTTGGACATCAA